>ERZ1026846.97-NODE-97-length-62298-cov-7.026172_pt1 | contig 62298 bp, 59 predicted proteins | sample MGYA00380153_ERZ1026846 | MGnify/ENA primary metagenome ERZ1026846 (study PRJEB33269, sample SAMEA4719789) | human gut metagenome | biome: human-associated habitat; feature: organic feature; material: feces | place: Cameroon | collected 2013-10 ...
TCCTCTTTTATTGTTTCTGGAAAAATTTCCCTACCGAGTAAAATTTTACACTAAGTGGGGACGGCGCCCTGGTTTCCCCTCTCCTGTCAAACGCTATCAGCCGCCTTTCTGCTGTCTTTGCATAAACGCTGAAATCCCATATATTCTCTGCATTTTCTCATGTTTTTGGTTGACTGAACTATGAATTTATGGTATTGTTGAATCATGCTCAATACGAGCAGTGTAAGTCATTTTTTTAGGAGGAATTTCCATGAAAGGTACAGTTAAGTGGTTCAGTGCAGAAAAAGGCTACGGCTTTATTGAAAGAGAAGAAGGCGGCGACGTTTTCGTTCATTTCTCTGCTATTCAGGCTGATGGCTTCAAAACACTGAATGAAGGCCAGAAGGTCGATTTCGAAATTATTGATGGTGCAAGAGGACCTCAGGCTGCTAACGTTAAAGTTGAAGGCTGATCACTGAACTGACTGCTATATAGCGTAAGTTTGTAACCAAAGATAAAAAGAGAGCCGTGAATCATTGGATTCGCGGCTCTCTTTTTTATGCTTGCTTTCCGGAGATATTCTCTCTCATCTCGGTATCGGCTGCAATATTTTTCATTTGATAGTAATCCATGACACCCAGATTCCCCTTCTGGAGGGCTTCTGCCATAGCCTTTGGCACTTCGGCCTGGGCTTCGACGACCTTCGCCTGCATTTCCTGGGTATAGGCGCGCATTTCCTGCTCCTTGGCGACGGCCATGGCACGGCGTTCTTCGGCTCTTGCCTGTGCGATCTGCTTATCTGCTTCTGCCTGATCGGTCTGGAGCTGGGCGCCGATATTTCTGCCAACATCGACATCGGCGATATCGATGGAAAGGATCTCAAAAGCTGTCCCTGAGTCGAGACCTTTGCCGAGGACCGTACGGGAAATGTGATCCGGATTCTCCAGTACGTCGGTGTGCTTTTCGGAGGAGCCGACGGTCGTGACGATGCCTTCACCGACACGGGCGATGATGGTCGCTTCCCCTGCCCCGCCGACGAGGCGATCGATATTCGCACGGACGGTGACACGTGCGCGGACCTTGAGCTCGATGCCGTTTTTTGCGACCGCAGAAATGGTCGGGGTCTCGATGACCTTCGGATTTACGCTCATCTGGACGGCTTCGAGGACATTTCGTCCTGCCAAGTCGATGGCGGCTGCCTGCTCGAAGGAGAGATCGATCTGTGCGCGATGCGCGGCGATCAGGGCATCGACGACGTTATCCACATTGCCGCCCGCCAGGTAGTGCGCTTCGAGCTGGTTCACGCTGAGGAGAAGTCCCGCCTTCGTGCCTTTGATGAGCGGCAGCACGATCATCTGCGGAGAGACGCGGCGGATCCGCATCCCCACCAGATTGAAGAGGGAGATATTCACATCCGCGGCGAGTGCGGAGATCCAGAGTCCGATTGGCACGAAGTGCAGCAGGACGGACAGAGCTGCGATGGCGATGAAAAAGATGATCACCGGAAAGAGTAAAAGTTCCATACATGCCTCCTTTTTATAATCAGGAATCAATGAGAGTCCGCTTGGCAGGACTCTCAGCTTACAGCTTCGGAAAGGATATGCCGAAGCCATGGGTCAAAGAGTCAGAGGATCTGCCTCTGCGATAGGATCGACGCTGGCAATCCTATCGCACCTGCCCTAGCGGGCATCCGCTTTTTTCACGACAAGATAGCTTCCTTCTGCCTTGATGACGATGACCTTCTTCCCCTTCTCTATAAAGTCACCGCGAGAGACGGCGTCCAGGATATGCCCTTCGATATCCACTTTGCCAGACGGGCGAAGGACTGAGTCCGTCATCCCCTCTTTCCCGGCATAGGCTGACAGATCAGCGGCGGAAGACTTGAAGCCCTTCTGACCGGTGAGGGAATCACGCAATGTGACTTTCTGCCACAGCCGGCTTTGTGAAAGGTGATCGAGCAAGAAATAGAAACCGATCCCGGCGAGAAGTACGCCACCCGACAGGATATAGAGGGCCGTCATATCTCCGCCGAAGGTGAAGAAAAGCCCGGAGAGAAGGAGGACGAGGCCTATGACAGCCGCTACGCCTGTCATGAGCGCCAGGATGTCCAGAATGACCAGCGCCAGTCCGCCGAAGTACAAGACAGCTTCGAGCATCTGATCACCTTCTGACCAGTTCGCTCCGATCAGAAGACAGCCAGCGATCGCCGCTGCCAGTGCTCCGCCCGAGAATCCGGCGGTCTTGATCTCCGCCAGCAACGAGATAAGGATGACGGCGGATAAGAGACCTTCTACGATCGGGTGCCTAAAAACGTCTGCCATAGGTATGGCATCGGCTGCCAGCACCTGCATGGGAAAGAACAGCAGGAGAAATAGGAATTTCTTCATTTTTGATGGGATGCCTCCTTTCGCAAACTGATTTCCTATTCATTATACACTATGCAGATAAAATTTTTCCTGTATTTTTTTCTGCCATTTCCTGCCGCGGCAGATTCACACAAAAGGGGCTGTGAAATAACGATCGTCTCATTTTCGCTTTCATTCTGCCGCGGGGATTTGTGCCTCTCATAGGAGTGACCGGGAAACTTTATCTCAGCTGTCTTTCATACCATAGTCATCCTATCCGCCCCTGCGGGGCACCTTCCCCTAGAGGGGAAGGCTGCGATACGGGAATACCATCTTCATCGCTGAAATGAAAGCAAAGCAAAAAGGAGCTGTGAAGAAATGAGGATTCATTTCTTCACAGCTCCTTTTGATGAAAATTAGTCGACCGGTTTTGCGAAGAGGTCTTTTTCTTTCTCTTTCTTGAGAGCGGTCTTGATGTGCAGTTCTTTCAGCTGCTTATCAGCGACTACAGACGGTGCCTGGGTGAGCGGATCGATCGCACTCTGGGTCTTCGGGAAGGCGATGACATCGCGGATGGAGTCGAGGTGGAGCATCAGCATGACGAGACGGTCAAGGCCGAGGGCGATGCCTGCATGCGGCGGAGCGCCGTACTTGAATGCATCAAGCAGGAAGCCAAATTTCTGCTCTGCTTCTTCCTGAGAGATACCGATGGCTTCGAATACTTTTTCCTGCAGATCCTGCTGGTAGATACGAAGGGAGCCGCCGCCGGCTTCGACACCGTTCAGGACCATATCATAGGCTTTCGCATAGACCTTGGACGGATCGGTGAGGAGGTACTGTACATCTTCATCTCTTGGTGCTGTGAATGGATGATGTTCAGCGACGTAGCGTTTTTCTTCTTCGCTGTATTCGAACATCGGGAAGTCGGTGACCCAGCGGAAGCAGAATTCATTCGGGTCGATGAGGCCCATGCGGCGAGCCATTTCGAGACGGAGTTCGCCCAGAGCCTGTGCGACGACCTTCGGCTTGTCCGCAATGATGAGGACGAGGTCGCCTTTTTCCGCTTCGCAGACTTTGCCGATCTCACGGATCTTGTCTTCACCGAGGAATTTGGTGATCTGGCACTTCAGGCTGCCGTCTTCATTGAAGCCGATCCAAGCCAAGCCTTTGGCACCATAGTGTCCGACGTATTCGACGAGGCCGTCGAGTTCACGACGCGGAATGCCGGCATCGCCTTTGACGGTGATGGCTTTCACACAGCCGCCATTGTCGAGGACGGAGCGGAATACTTTGAAGCCGGTGTCACGGAGCAGGTCGGATACATCATAGAAATGCATATCGAAACGAAGGTCCGGTTTGTCGGAACCATAGAGAGCCATGGCGTCATCCCATTTGATCCTCTTGAACGGGATCTGGATATCGACATTGAGGACTTTCTTGAAGACTCTCTGCATCATGTGTTCCATGAGATCCAGAATGAAGTCCTGGTCTTCGAAGGAGAGCTCCATATCCAGCTGGGTGAATTCCGGCTGGCGATCGGCACGCAGGTCTTCATCGCGGAAGCAGCGAGCGACCTGGAAGTAGCGTTCCAGACCGGAAACCATGAGCAGCTGTTTGAAGAGCTGTGGGGACTGCGGCAGAGCGTAGAATTTGCCCGGGTTCACACGGGAGGGGACGAGGTAGTCGCGTGCGCCTTCCGGGGTGCTCTTGGTGAGCATCGGGGTCTCGATTTCGAGGAAATTGTGTTCATCGAGGAAGGTTCTCATCTCATGTACGATCTTATGGCGCATGATGAGGTGGTTCTGCATTTCCGGACGGCGCAGATCGATGTAGCGGTATTTCAGACGGACGTTTTCATCGACATCGATGCCGTCTTCGACGTAGAATGGCGGGGTCTTCGCTTTGTTCAGGATGCGAAGCTCGGAAACGACGACTTCCACCTTGCCGGTCTTCATCTTCGGATTGACAGTTTCTTCGCTTCTCTCTCTGACCTTGCCTTTGACAGCGAGGACGAATTCACTGCGGCAGGCTTCCGCCTTGTGGAATGCTTCTTCCCCGTACTGTGGGCTCATGACGAGCTGTACAATACCGCTTCTGTCGCGAAGGTCGATGAAAATGAGACCGCCATGGTCACGACGGGTATTCACCCAGCCTGCCAGTGTCAGTTCTTTGCCGCAGTCATTTTCTGTTACCAGACCGCATCCGCAGGATCTATGCATCCCTGCCATTGTTTCCATATTTGAGCACCTCTTTATAAAAATGTTGACGCTGTGAGAGATCGTAAGGAAATCCCGTCAGCGAAAATAAATGATATGTTAGCTTGCTTATTGGTGTGTATTGACGGATAAAGCCGGAGGATCACGCATGATTTCATCTCGGTTTTGCCTGCCGGGAGACTCCGGTTACCAAATGCTATTTCTCAAACTTTGCAATATACCCGGCGACTTCGGCGAATGGGATCTCTTCCTGCGTGCCTTCTGCCATGTTTTTCACCATGGCTTTGCCGGAAGCCAGCTCATTGCTGCCGATGATGACAGTGAAGTCAGCCTTTGTCTTGCCTGCTTGCTTCATCTGGCCTTTGAGGCTTCTGCCCTGAAGGTCCATATCTGTGATGACGCCGTCCTGACGCAGCGCGAACTGGATCTTCACGCCTTCGGCCTGTGCTTCTTCGCCGAGAGCGGCAATGTAGACGTGTTTTTCTGCTTTCGGTTCGGGGATCAGATGCTGCATTTCCAAAGCGAGCAGGAGACGTTCAAGACCGATCGCAAAGCCGATGCCCGGTGTGGAAGGACCGCCGACCTCTTCGACAAGGCCGTCATAGCGGCCGCCGCCGCAGACTGCGCTCTGCGCTCCGAGCGGTGGATACTGGATCTCGAAAGCGGTATTCGTATAGTAGTCGAGCCCGCGCACGAGCTTCGGGTCGATGGTGTAGGAAATCCCAAGAGCTGTGAGGTAGGATTTCAGAGCTTCAAACTTCTGATGGCAACTCTCACAGAGATAGTCCGTGATGACCGGCGCACCGACAGCCGCCGCTTTGCAGCCCTCTTCCTTGCAGTCGAGAAGACGAAGCGGATTCTTGTGAAGTCTGGCCTTGCAGTCTTCACAGAGCTGGCTCTCCTTGGGTTCGAAGAATTCGATGAGCTTCTGTCTGTACTGCGGACGGCAGTTCGCATCGCCGATGGAGTTCAGATGGAGATCGAGATCTTTCAGTCCGAGCTTATGGAAAATCTCACAAGCCATCGCGATGACTTCCGCATCCGCAAGCGGAGAGGATGCACCGAGGACTTCCAGACCGAACTGGTGGAATTCACGGTAACGGCCGGCCTGCGGACGGTCATAGCGGAACATGGAGCCGATGTAGAACATCTTATGCACCTGCTGGTCTCCATACATTTTATGTTCCAGGTACGCACGGACAGCTGAGGCTGTATTTTCCGGGCGCAGGGTGACAGAGCGATTTCCTCTGTCCTTGAAGGTATACATTTCCTTCGTCACGACGTCGGTGGTATCGCCGATGCCGCGCTGAAATAATTCTGTCGCTTCAATGATCGGGGTACGGATCTCTTTGTATCCGTAGCGCGCACATACGTCACGAATGACGCCTTCCATGTAATCCCACTTGTAGACTTCGTCCGGAAGGATATCATGGGTTCCTTTTAATGCCTGCATTGTGACACCTCTTTACTTGATTTGACAGACATTTCGAAGGAGCAGAAGCTTCAACGCCCCTCCTCTGTCTATCAAAGACATTAACAAACTAAATTGTACCATTTCTACAGGGGAAATGGCAAATGGGAATTCGAAAATGCCTGCGGCTCTTTCGGGGAAGGATCTGTAAAAAGAGGAGCGATGAGCGCCGCAGGTTTTCTGTCTTTACTCTTTCTTTGCGCAGTCTTTGCAATAGCCGTAGAATTTCAGCTGGTAGTCAACCACGTGGAACCCGCTATCTTTCTGGATCTTGTCCTTCACATCGGAAAGAAATAATTCATGGGAGAATTCGATCACTTTCCCGCAGCCAAGACAGATGAGATGGTAATGGGAATGATTCAGTGAACGATCATTCAGCTCATAGCGACTGCGTCCATCACCGAAGTCGAGCTTTTTGAGAAGCTCCAGCGATGTGAATAATTCCAGCGAGCGGTAGACCGTCGCAAGCCCGATGTCCGGATTCTCATCCCGTACCATCGCATACAGGTCTTCTGCACTCAAGTGTTTTTCTTTGCTGTCAAGGAAGGCCTGCAGAATGACCTGACGCTGCGAAGTGAATTTATATTTGTGCTCACGGATTTTTTTTCGCAGGGTATTCATAACCGTGGACTTTTTCATGAAAATGCCTCCACTTTTAAATTAGGAATGAGGAATCAGAAAGGGGAAGTCGGAGAAGCCGATATTTCCCGAAAGCTGCCAGCCCCCCTATTTTCTCATCTTGTACTTATCATAAAACCACATATGCCGCAGAATGACCTGCAAGACGGCGACCAGCGGGACGGAGATCATCATGCCGACGATGCCGAAAAGCTGTCCGCCGATGAGGACTCCGGCAATGATCGCGACGGGATGTACATCGATGATGCTGCCCATGAGCTTGGGCATGAAGAAATGACCGTCGAGCTGCTGGACGATGATGTAGAAGATGATGACTTTCGCCATGACGCCTGTCCCCTGAAGCAGAGCGAGGAAAACGGGCGGGATCGCTCCGATGATCGGCCCGATGAGAGGAATCATTTCCACGACGCCTGCCAGAAGTCCGATGACCAGAGGATAGGGAATATTCATGGACCACATGCCGAGGAAAACGACAAAGGCCATGATGACGGAAAGAAGCAGCTGCCCGCGCAGGTAGGCATTCAGCATGAAGTGGATCTCCTTGAAGATCGTCTCGAGATGATGATGGAAACGGTCAGGAAAGAAACCGATGAAGACATGCACGAAATAGCTGCCTCTCTTCATCATGTAGAATGTGATGAAGGGTACGACGATGAGCTCGACCACCGTACTTGCAAAAGAGAAGATCGCGGACAGGCTGAACTGTGCGACCTTCAGCGTATACTCACCGACATCCTGAATGATGCGGGAAATGAAATTTTTCGCTTCCGGCGGCATCAGGGAGAGCTGGTACTGCCGCTCGATCTCCGGGATCGCCTGCTGCACCGCTGTCACCATATCGGGGATGCCTTTCACGAAGGCACGGAATTCTCCGATGAACGGCACGACGATGTGAACAATGATCATATAGACAATGCCGATAAAGATGGCAAAGGAGATCAGAATCGCGATATCATAGGGCATCTTCGCCATCCCGCGGCAGACGCGGATATGTTCATGGATGAATTTCGCCAGCGGATTCAAAAGGATCGCGAACACCAGCGAGACGGTGAACGGAAAGAGGATCATGGGGGCTGCGACCACCAGTCCGAAGAAAAAGAGCGCAATGCCAACGCGCATCCAGAATTCAGCGCCCCATCTCATAGGCCGCCTCCCACCAGGAAGGGATTCGTCTTCTTTTCTTGGCCAATGGTCGTCGGATCACCATGTCCGGAAAGCACGGTCACGGTATCCGGCAGGCAGAAAAGATTCTTCCGGATGGCGGTCACGAGCGTCGTCATACTGCCTCCGGGGAAATCGGTGCGCCCGATGGAGCCATGGAAAAGAGAGTCTCCCGTGAAGACGATGCCCTCCTTCGCTTCATAGAAGGAGATCCCGCCCGGTGTATGCCCCGGGGTATCGATCACGGTAAAGTCTAGTCCGCAGGTCTTGATAGGGTCTCCCCCTTTCACCCAGTGCTCCGGATCCTCTACGAGTACGTGGTCGGGGAATGTATAGGATAAATTCTTGGAGGGGTCTTTCAGATACGAGGCGTCCCCGCGGCTCATGTAGAGCTCGGCTTTCGGGAAACGGGCGCGCAGCGCATTCATGCCGGCCATATGGTCCACATGGGCATGTGTCAGAAAAATGGATCGCAGCTCGATCTGATCCTGCAGGATGGCATGGATGTAGTGTTCCGGTGTAAAGGAGGGATCTACGACCAGCCCTTCCATGGTCTTTTCATTGTACACGATATAGGTGTTTGTCATAAAAGGACCGAGTACTGTGTATTTGATTTTCATAACAAATCCTCCTTTGATTCACGTTTTTGCGGCAGCGGCTAAAAATTCTTATCACTGTCGAGAAGCAGCGTCACGGGGCCGTCATTTTCGAGGGCCACCTTCATATGGGTGCGGAAACGGCCGGTCCCAACAGAGACACCGGCTTTACGACAGATGTCAACGACATATTCATAAAGCGCATTCGCCCGTTCCGGAAGCTCCGCCTGTGAAAAGCTGGGGCGGCGTCCCTTTCTGGCGTCTCCATAGAGAGTGAACTGGGAAACGATCGCAAGCTCCCCTTTCACGTCCAAGAGGGACAGGTTCAGTTTATCATTTTCATCCTCGAAGATGCGAAGGTGCAGGATCTTGTCTGCGATGTACTCTGCCTCTTTCTTGGTATCGCCTTTTTTGACACCTAGAAGAACGACAAAGCCTTTGGAAATGGAAGCTGTTTCTTCACCTTCGGAATCCACCTTGCACCAGTTGCATTTTTGAACGACAGCACGCATAGATAGGTCTCCTTTATAAAATGGTTCAGGGTTCGGGGTCAGCCCGTGGGACGTGCCCGCCCCTTGATTGTTTGCGAAAGCGGTTCAGCAGGTTCTATAGGTTCTATAGGTTCAATGGGGGTGGTGCCCGAAAGTGGTATGCAAGTCACCACTCACCCCTTCTTACTAATTTTCCCCCTTCGACGACTGCATTCTTCTGACTGAATGGACGCCCTTGATGCGGCGGATCTTGGTCATGATGAAGTCGAGCTGCGCCAGATCCTTGATCTGGATTCCAAGATTCATGACAGCCATGCCATTGTTCTCGACCTTGACATTCGCCGCAGAGACGGAGAGCTTCATCTCGGTCAGCACGGCCAGGATGTCCGCCATGAGACCGGTGCGGTCGTAGCAGATGACTTCGATCGTGACGAGGAACATGCCGCCCGTCTCTTCTTCCCATGACACATCGATCATGCGGTCTTTGTCCGGGAAATTGATGGCATTCGGACAGTCCGCACAATGGACTGAGACGCCGCGGCCGCGCGTCACGAAGCCGACGATGGAGTCACCCGGCACCGGGGTGCAGCACTTGGCGAGATGCACCTCGAGTCCCACTTCCCCGCGGACGAGGATGCCGGAGGACGAGCGCGCTTTCATACTGCGCATTTTGAGATTCTCCAGATCCTTTGCGGTCTTTTGAAGTACGGGCTTTTGGAGAGCAAGCTCCTTCTTGTATCTTTCCGTGAGCTTCACCATCGTGCTCTTTACGGGGATACCGCCGAAACCGATGGCGGCAAGAAGGTCGTCGGTGGTCGGACAGTTGAAGGTCTTCGCGACCTCGAGCAGGCGGTCTTTCCCGATGAGCTTCTTCCACTCATAGCCGAGACGGTCTGTTTCCTCGAGGAGGAGCTGCTGCCCGCGCGCAATATTTTCTTCCCTGTTTTCTTTCTTGAACCAGCTGCGGATCTTCGCCTTGCTGTCAGCCGCGCCGACCATATTGATCCAGTCATAGCTCGGCTTGCCATTTTTCGAAGTGATGACAGAGACGATGTCCCCATTTTTCAGCTTCGTATCCAGCGGGACGATTTTATTATTCACCTTTGCGCCGATGCAGCGGTTGCCGACTTCGGTATGGATGCGGTAAGCAAAGTCGATCGGGATCGATCCCTTCGGCAGGTTGATGACATCGCCTTTCGGTGTGAAGACGAAGACTTCATCCGAGAAGACATCGAGCTTTAAGGCATTCATGAATTCCTTCGGGTTGCTGGTATCCTGCCATTCCAGGATGCGGCGCAGCCAGGAGATCTTCGCATCGAAGTCCTTGCCGCCGGCATGTTTGCCTTCCTTGTAGCGCCAGTGAGCGGCGACACCATATTCGGAAATATGGTGCATTTCCCAGGTGCGGATCTGGATCTCTACCGGCTGCCCCTTCGTCCCGATGACGGTCGTATGGAGCGACTGGTACATATTCGGCTTCGGGACGGCGATGTAGTCTTTGAAGCGGTTCGGAAGAGGTCTCCAGAGAGAGTGCGCGATGCCTAGGATCGCATAGCACTGCGGGATGGTATCCACGATGACACGCACCGCATAGAGGTCATAAATCTGGGATAAGTCCTTGTTATCCCTTTTCATCTTTTTATAAATGCTGTAGAAATGCTTCGGCCGTCCGGTGATGGTCGCCTTGATGCCAGCTTCTTCGATGTGTTCATGAAGCACGCGCATGGTATCATCGACGATCTCCTCACGCGCCTTGCGCTTCTGCTTCATCTGGCGCACGAGGTCTGCATATTCCTCCGGATGCAGGTAGTGGAAACAGAGATCTTCCAATTCCCACTTGATATTGTAAATCCCGAGACGATGTGCGAGCGGGGCATAGATCTCGATTGTTTCACGCGCGATGCGGATCTGCTTCTCCCGCCGGAAGATACCGAGTGTACGCATATTGTGCAGGCGGTCCGCCAGCTTGATGACGACGACGCGGATATCTTTGGCCATCGCGAGGAACATTTTGCGGAAATTCTCAAGCTGCTGGTCTTCTTTGTCCTTGTAGTGGAATTGGGAGAGCTTCGTCACACCATCGACCAAGAAGGCGACTTCTTCGCCGAAGAGCATTTTGAGATCTTCCAACGTATAGCCGGTATCCTCGACGACATCATGCAGGAGCGCTGCCATGACGCCTTCCTTGTCCATTTCCAGTTCCGCCAGAATGTAAGCCACGGAGACGGGATGGATGATGTACGGCTCGCCCGTCTGCCGGGTCTGTCCCGCATGGGCTTTTTCTGCCAGCTCATAGGCTTCTTCGATGAGTTCGAGTGACTTCTCATCGTGCATGTACGTTTTCAGTTTGTCGAAGAGCTTTTTATGCTCTTCTTCTTTTTCTCCGGCAAAGTCCTGCCGCTCTTTCATGCGCTCTACATATTCATCCTGATGGATCAGAAACTCAGCCAGCGTCGAAGCGGAGGCATCGGTGTGGATGGTCTCTTCATTGAGATTCCGATTGAATACGCTTGGTGCTGGAAGGGCATTCGTTTCTACCGGTACTTCTGTTTTATTGTTTTCTGTATCATTCATAGCAGTGCCTCCTTACAGCATCAAAATAGGGGGTTCAGGGTTAGCCCGTGGGCGTTCTGGGGAGACACTGATTAAATCGTCGTTCGATTTGACTCTGCGATTGAATCAGCGTTTCCCTAGCCGTGATTTCGGCTCAAAACGGAAAACCTGTGAACCTTTTGAACCCTAAGGATCAGCCGAACCCCTTTACATCCTATGCTTCCTATAGACTTCAGATGACATGAGATCCATTTTTTTCGTAGCGATACGGCGCTGGTAAAATTCTTCGCCGTTTCGGGAAAAGCGAGAAAGGAGCTCAAGCTCTTCAAAAACGGCAAGTCCCATGCTGAGGCTGACTTTTTCGAAGCCGCCCTCAGCCATGAGGTAGCTCTGTACTTCTTTCACGGGCCGTGGCAGGTCTTTGAGGAAAGCGGTGAGCTTCTTGTAGATGCCTACCAGCAGATCGCGGGAGAGCAGCTTCTCATTTTCCTCTCGGATGTCGCGGCAGATGAGCTGCACATGCTCGCCATACCATTCATGGACTTCCGGTTCGAAAACAAGATCGACCACATCCCCTGCGCGGCAGGGGTCGATATCCCCCACGCCCCAGAAGATCGCATCGATAAGCTCCTTCCCGGATGACAACTGGCATTTGAAATGCCGCCTGTCCTGTCCGATGCGGCGCGCCGTCTCCACGAAAGCCTGCCGCGTCGCGAAGATGGGCTTCGGATTGTCACAGCCGCAAGGCTCTAAGAGATCGAGCGAGTGAATGAAATCGATCGACATTTCGGAGAGCGGCAGGCACTCCTCCACCTCAAGGACAGGGATACAGTCTTCTTCCGTGAGCTTTGCTTTCGCATAGGCATTGAGACGCTTTCGGAATTCGGGGATTTTGGCTGCCTCGATAGAAAAGCCGGCTGCCATTTTGTGTCCGCCATACTGGAGCAGGAGGTCTTTCTCCGCCGCCAGTGCTTCATAGATATTGAAAGCGGGGATGGAGCGGCAAGAGCCCTTCCCGACCCCGTCTCGGACCGTCAGCACCAGTACTGGACGATGGTAGATTTCCAAGATGCGCGACGCTACGATCCCGATGACGCCGGGGTGCCAGTCCTTCCCGTCCACAACAAGGGCCATATCCTTTTCGATATGGAGCTCGGCGATGCGCTTCTGCGCTTCCTCGAAGATATTCCGCTCGATCTGCTGGCGCGTCACATTCGTATCGCAGAGCTGGCTCGCGAGGCGCTCCGCTTCTTCGCTGGACTCGGTCGTCATCAGCTGTACGCCTTCTCTGGCGTGCGCGATGCGTCCGGCCGCATTCAGACGGGGCGCCAGACCGAAGGATACCTGATCCGCATGCGTGATCGCTTTCGTATCCTCATGGACGATGCCGGATGCGATCAGGAGCGAGGAAAGCCCTTTGATGGAGGTCGTGAGGAAACGCTTCATCCCCTCGCGCACCAAGATGCGGTTTTCCCCGGTAAGGGATACTACGTCTGCGATCGTCCCCAGTGCGGCGAGCTCTACATTATCTGTGAAATCAGCCCCGTCCCGCGCCAGATGCAGTGCTCTGGCCACCATGAAAGCGACGCCGCAGCCTGCCAGCTCCTTGTACGGATACGGGCAGTCCTTCTGGTGCGGATTGATCACGGCGATGCATGCCGGCAGCTGCTCCGGCGGCGTGTGATGGTCAGTCACGATGATATCCAGCCCCTCGGGTTTCCTTGCGATGAGCGCAGCCGAGCTGATCCCGCAGTCCACCGTGATGAGGAGCGTATAGCCCTCTTTCCGGAGGGAAATCAAAGCCTTCTCATTCAGACCATATCCTTCCGTTTCTCTCCGGGGGATGTAGTATCCGACATCGGCGCCCATGCCTTTCAGGCAACGCACGAGGATCGAAGTCGATGTGATGCCGTCTACATCATAGTCTCCGTAGACTACGATCTTCTCTCCGCGCTCGATCGCAGAAAGAAGACGGGTGACGCCCTCCTTCATCCCCTTCATCAAGAAAGGATCTGACAGATCCGACAGGTCATCATATAAAAAATGGGATAATTTGTCTTCTGTATCCAGTCCGCGCCGCATCAGGATACGCGCAAGACCATCTGTGACCGAATGCCTGCGGAAAAACGCAGGGATCTCTTTTGTTTCGTTTTCGCCTGCCCGGATATGCCAGCGGCAGGCGGTTCGTCCTTGTGTCATCATGCCCTCGATTTCTGGAGATGGATAGAAGCTTTGATGTACGCGTCTTTCCGGTCTTACAAAATACCGGGTGCGTCCTTCTGCTGTGCAGTTTTGCTATCATGTCTGTGATATGTTCTCGATCATCCATCCATCGTCCGTAAAAGATGTAATTTGCAACAATTATAATATATTTCGAGGAGTTTTGACAAAAGCTTTATAAGCAGATAATGCTTGATGCTTTATGACAAAATCGATAATATTATTACTTCCTCTTTTCCCTTCTTATTGTGATTTATTGGGGTCAATTTGTTTTTTTGTTGCTATCATTATGCTTTTATGTGTTTTTTTCTTCAAAAAATTCTTTGTCTCAAAATTCCTTTTGCATTCTCAATTTCAAGTATAACATATCTTCTGCCTTTTCATGAGAAGCTTTTCGGAGTATTATGATATTCTTTTCTTATTTAGTCTAGTTTAGTCCTATTTGGTCTTACTTAGACTAAATAAGGGGCGGATGCCGATGTCATCCGCCCCTTGATGTTATGCTGTTTCCCTTATTTTTTTCATGGTTGTCCATACTTCAATCTATCGAATGTTGGGAATTAAAGGCAATCATGCCGAAGAATTCCAAAAAGCCAATATTGTTATCAAAGTCGTTTCTTTGGAACCTAGCGGCAAACTAAAAGAAAGTTTATCCTTCAAGGTTTTTACTTTTAGCCGTTTAATGCAAGAAATCCGGGAAACTTCTTGGGTTTTTCGTTATTTTAGTCAGACACACTTTTTCTTTGTGGTCTTTCAGAAAAAATGGTTCACAGATTCTTAAAGGAAGCTTTTTCTGGAATATGCCCTTATCTACTATCAATACCAAGTTGAAAGCAGATTGGGATGAATTTCGTAATGTTATTCGTAACGGAGTTGAGTTTACTTGGGTTCAGGTCAAAAAGCCCTATATGAAAAACAATTTCCCATCTAAATCAAATACCAACCTGATGCATGTTCGGCCCCATACGAAACTTAGCTATTATGATTTAGGCGATGGACAGATTTATGGCTCCGGTAAGATTAGTGATAGTGATGTCTTGCCTGATGGGCGTCGCATGACTAAACAAAGTTTTTGGTTGAATAACTCTTATATTCAGAAGATTATTCATGAAAATTTGAATATTTAGGGTGATTTGTTATTTCTAAAGCCTCGGATCGGATGCGGACACAGGCATAGACCGCTGACATCTGCATCGCCGTGTGGCTGTTCACCCGGTTTCCCGAAGAAGTCATTCCAAAGGTAAAACTGCCATCTCCTGTGAACAGGTTCTTCGGCTTGTCCCTACTGCGGAACCAACTAAATAAATTCATTGATTTGCTACCTTTCTTTTATTATAATTTTATAAGCGTGACATGTTGGGCAAAGTTGCCTAACAGAAGGGGGAAAATATTCTATGAAAAAATATCTAAAAATCGCTTTAGCAAGTGTACTTATGTTTTCAGCTCCTACTCTAACATCTTTCATCTCAACGACACCCTTACCTATTGAAGTTAGCGCCATGACTGCTTCGCAGGATCCTAATGGCTTTGCAGATTTATACTGGGACGAAACTCTTTATAAGATTCAAGAAAGCCATGAAACCAAATTTAAAAGTTATAATCAATCTGGTGCCGTTACTTATCAAATTTTGATTCCAGATGGCAGCGGTTATTTTACGGGTCCCACTGTCGTTAATGGCACATTTGTACACAACAAGCTCTACGGTATTATGATTCCATTCAGTGGAGAAATGTTTCCAGAATATTTAAACAGAATGACCAAACTCTTTGGGTCTCCAAAAGAAAGGGGTAAAAAAGGGAGTGCTGATTCTTGCATTTGGGATGGTCCCTTTACGTCCATATTTCTCGGTTCAGATAATAACAAAGGAGTAATAATACTTATATCAAAGGTATAAAAAAGTTTTTCTATATCTTTTTATTTAGGAATACGGCAGCCTGCCGTGGAAAGGATGAGCGCCCGCCCAAAGAGAATGACCGGTTCTGGTCATAGGCTATCGGTGGACACGTATGGTTCTCCTTTTCTATATCCCTAGTATTTTTTCCTAAAGGAGGTATTTGTATGTCTTTTGTTAAAGTCATGAACAAGAAGATCTGTCTGTTGGCCTGCCTTCTTGCTTTTTCCTGCTTTGCAGGATATGCACAAGCAGATGCCTCCGATGCCCGGCTCTATGAGCTATACCCAACCCAGAACATTTACACATTTCTGAAGCTGAATACCAAGACCGGACAAATCACCCAACTGCAATACTCAATTAGTGCTAATGACGATCGTATGGAGTTAAATGTAAATAGCACAGCCTTTATTGACGAATCATTGTCCGAGGAAGGCCGCTTTAAACTCTACCCTACCCAGAATATTTACAACTTTCTGCTTCTCGATACTCTAACCGGCAGAGTATGGCAGGTACAATGGAGCAGCAACGATGCAAACCGTGGCATAATTGGTGAAATCGAATCGAATCCCAGCACTTAATCAAGGTCGTCATCCGTTTCTATACCATTTTTGATTCTCAATAGCTATGCTGTATTATCATTCTCAATTAAAAAGAGAGCGCCAAAGCGCTCTCTTTTTAATAAATGGATGCTCACAACTATCCCTTCGGTCAACAGTCACTTTCCCCCATGCTGCAGGCGTGCCTGTTTTCTGAGCGCATCCCACATCTTCACTTCTCTTGCCGTCGTCTTCACATCATGGACACGGAAGAGGGTGCAGCCCTTTTCGATGCCCCAAAGGTTCACCGCTGCTGTCCCCTCGTCTCTTTCTTCTGCCGGAAGGTCAAGGATCGTGCCGATGAACCGCTTGCGGCTGACGCCGAGAAGCCATGGATACGGGTATGCCTGTGTGAGTTCTTCCAGGCGGGCGAGCACTTCCATATTCTGCTCGCCGGTCTTTCCGAAGCCGATGCCCGGATCCAGGATGATGTTCTCTTCTTTCACGCCGGCGGCGAGCGCGATGGAAAGTGTCCGGTCGAAGAAGGATTTCATCGAGGAGATGATATCTCCCATGTACACAGTACCATTCTGGTTGTGCATCAGGATGGCAGGGACGGCAAATTCGGCGGCGACGCGAGCCATGCTGCCGTCATCGTACTGGAAGCCCCAGACATCATTCACCATGTGCGCTCCGGCGGCCAGCGCTTTTTCCATCGTTTCATAGTGGTAGGAGTCGATAGAAATCGGGACACTGCATGCGGAAAGCAGCGTGGGGAGAAACTGCATGAGGCGCGCCGTCTCTTCCTCCGCCGTCAGCTCCGTGTGGCCCGGCCTTGTCGACTCGGCGCCGACATCGATGATGGCAGCGCCACCTGTCACCATATCTTTCATATGCGACATCGCCTGCTTCTCTGTGTTCCACAGGCCTCCGTCAGAGAAGGAGTCGGGGGTCACGTTCAGGATCCCCATGACAAGGGAAGTGTCTCCCAAGGAAAGTGTTTTTCCATCCTTCCATTCGTAATAGCGCTTTGGTCTGGACATATGTATCTCCTTTATCATGGCAAGGGGAAAATGTAAAAGCCGAAATCGGAACGGCTGCTGCATGTTTTTCAAATTATACCATAAAAGGCAACAAAAAAAGCGGCCTAAGCCGCTTTCCTGTGCGAACGAATCATTGAGGAGTATGATTCAGACGCAGCCGAATTGATAATCAGGGAAATAATCATCAATTAGACAAGCAGAACAACTCTGCTGCATGGCATTTCCTCCATGTACTTCTATTATACATGATATTTGAGAAATTTCCAGTGGGAAGCATCGAAACTTGAAATATTAAAGGGACTGTCTGCCCAAAAGGGACAAGTGGCAGGGACGAGCTTCCATTTGTCAAGGAATCCGTGTCCCTGCCATCTTTATGCCTCTTCGATGAGCTTCTGCAGAAGCTCTGCTTCCCGATTCACGGCTGAGAGAAAACGGGAGAGATCCGTCACGGCATCTTTCCAGTAGATGAGAGCGACGGCATCCTCTCCGCTGTACAGGAAACGAAGAAGCGCAAAGCTCTCTTTATCCCCACGCTCCTGATAGGCAGCGATGCGATGCAGGCGCGCTTCCATCTTCAAGCGGTTTCCTTCCGTATCTTCCATATAGCGGAGGATCTTCTGCCATTCCGTGGCTGCCCCGCCGGAGAGCTCCACGAGGGCAAGGATCTCTTCCGGTACAGGCAGGTCAGTCCGCAGCAGCGCGAGACGTCCGATGTCTTTCAGCACGTCGAAAGCCTCCCCCGCTGCTGCCAGAAAAGCCGCCGCATACGACTGTCGGCTTCCTTTCCATGTCTTGGAAAGTTTCAGCGTCATCTCCTCTTGAAGGGCTGCCTTATGACGAAAGGCAGCGAGGAACGCGCTATATGTCTCCGGCGACATGTTCTTTGTCCACAGGACTGTCAAAAGAACGGAAGCTGCCTGCCAGTCTTTTTCAGACGCACGAACGGCGCCCCAGAATTTTTCTTCCTTATTTGTCATGGATACTCCTCATACCGGGGAAAGCGGATCCCAGCTCATCGGGATAGAATCCGCCTTCCTCTTTTTTCTGCCGGTAATTTTCACCGGCAGCCTACAGCTCAATACTCTCTCCGGGCTTCACGATGATGACATCGATGCCCTCTTCCCTGCCTTTTTCCGCAAACGCTGCCGGGTCCTGCGCGATGACGGGCCATGTATTGTAGTGAAGGGGAATCACATGTTTCGCTTTCAGGAATTTCGCAGCAAGGAGCGCATCCTTTGGCCCCATCGTGTAGTTATCCCCGATCGGAAGGATGGCATAGTCGATATCAAACATCTCGCCGAAGAGCTTCATATCACCAAAGAGCGCCGTATCGCCTGCGTAGTAGACGGTCGGGCCATCTTTGAAAGAAATGATAAATCCGCAGGGGATGCCGCCCGGCACGCCGCAGCTGTGCAGCGCCTGTACCATTTTGATCGTAGCGAAGTCTGTCTTGTACTGGCCGCCTAAATTCATCGGTGCAAAGTTCAAGACCGTCTTCGGGAAAAGACCGATGACTTCAGGAATAGCAACGACCGTAGCACCCGTGCGGCGGGCGATTTCTACAGAGTCACCGAAATGGTCGCTGTGCGCATGGGAAAGCAGGATGTAGTCGCATTTCACCCGATCCGGGGATACGGCGGCATCTCCATTTCCCGTGAGGAAGGGGTCAAAAAGCAGCTTCTCCTTGCCGGTGTCCAGACGGAAGCAGGCATGTCCGAAAAATGTGTACTTCATAAAAATCGCTCCTTTCGAAACTCATAAAATGCTATGGATGGCTTGGTATGTATCGCTATTTATTCTTTCGCGCCATGATTTCCTTGACGATCTTCTGTGCCACATCAGCGAGGGCGATGCCGCGCTTCATGCTGGTCTGCTGCATACGGCGGTAGGCATCTTCTTCACTGATATGGTAGAAGTCCATCAGAAGTCCTTTGGCGCGGTCGATGATCTTTCTGGCGGCGAATTCACGCTCCATGTCTTTCACACGATCCACGATCTCGCTCTTCTGTCGGAACTGAGATACCGCGATCTGGATGGCAGGGAACAGATTTCTCTCATCGACAGGCTTCATGACATAGCCGAAGACCATGGATTTCTTCGCCTTTTCGATGATGTCTTCATCGCCGAAGGCGGTCAGGAGGACCACCGGCGCCGCATTGTCATGGGCGATCATCTTCGCTGTCTGGATGCCGTCAAGGCGCGGCATTTTCACATCGAGAATGACGAGGTCCGGTTTTTTTTCTTTGACAAGTTCCAAGGCTTCCACACCGTCCGAGCCGACGCCAACGACCGTGTGACCTGCTTCTTCGAGCATTTCCCGTAAATCCATGCAGATGAGCGCTTCATCATCTGCTATGACGATTCTATATTTTTCTGCCATTCTTATGCCTCCATCAAAGCGAGCGGGCAGTAAATATCTGCCACGACCATAGAATCCTCATTTTTTAAGCTGAACTCCCCCTTGAGTTCGATTTCTGCGAGATTTCTGACGATTTGAAGCCCCAAATCAAATGTCTTTGTACCGAAATCTTCCGGCAGCGGATGTCCGTTATTTTTGATATACACATGCAACCGTCCATGATCGATCTCTGTGCCGACCACCAGCGTGCCGCGCGGTATTTCATGAAATCCATGGTCGATCGCATTGTGAATGAGTTCATTCGTCGCGATGGCAAGCGGCACGGCCTTTTCGGAATTCACGATCAGAGGTCGCTTTCCTTTTTCACGCACCACATCGATGGGACGAAGCGCGAGACTGTCGACCGAGAGCTTGCAGATCTTATCGAGAAGCACATCCATATCGATCTGGTCCCCGCTCTGGTTCGCCAGAATGTCGTGGATCTGCGAAATCCCGAGAATCCGGCTGACGGCTCTCTTCAGTGCTTCTTTCGTATCTTCGTCTTTAGAGCGCCGCGCCTGCATGCGAAGCATCCCTGCAATGGTATTCAGGCTGTTTTTCACGCGGTGATGGATTTCTTTGATGACGGAGTCCTTCACAAGGATCTGCCGCTCTTTTTCACGGATCGCTGTCACGTCGGTCAGGACGAGCACCGTCCGCATCACCCGACCTCCGGAAATGATCGGGAGTCCCCAGGCGGAGAGCGTCATATTTTCAGATACTTCATCGCTGAAGGCGGGACGGCCTGTCTTCATGACTTCGTCGACCAAGGGGAAGTGGACGATGGTGTGTCCGATGATGCCCTGCTGCTCGACCGCTTCCTTGTCCAGCACAAGATAGAGATCATCGGCCATGTCATTCGCATACATGATGCGTCCGGCAGCATCGAGGATGATCACGCCGTCCTGTGGCCGGATGCTGTAGTAGTCCTTGCCGGCGAAGGGGACCTGCAGAGCCAGATTGGCCGTGTCGGTCAGCACCTGCTGCTGGGACAGGGACGCAGAGGCAAAACAGACGACGGCGAAAGGCCGCCCTGCATTGTCGACGATCGGATATGCTGTGACGGCGATTTCCCGTCCCTGATCCAGCTCCTTCCTGCCGACGACCTTGCGCCCTGTCTGGAAAACATTGTCGACGATCGCCAGATCATCCACCAGAAAGGTGTCTCCGGCATGGAAAAATGTCGAGCCATGGGTGTAGGATGGCTTCACGGCGGTCAGTATGACGGAGATGTCTTCATTCTTCCCGCGGGCACAGAGGTAGACCTGGCTCTTGGAAATATCGGAAGCGCACTGCAGAGCCACCTGCATGTGATCTAAGATTTTTGCCTGTACGCCAGTCAGATTGGTCGTATCGCGGACCAAGGTATAGAGCTGGCTGACTTCGATTCCTCGGGTCTGCATCGCGTTTCATCCTCTTTTCTTTCGAAAATTACAGCTTCACCTGATCCGCCAGAAATGGCAGCCGGGGATCTGCATTGAGTGTCAGCGGGGCAAAGTCCCCTGCCTGCGCCATGTAGTAGGCACGGCAGCCGATCATCGCCCCATTGTCTGTGCAGAGGACGGGATCGGGACGGCACATGCGGACGCCGCGCTTGTCACAGGCGGCTTTCAAGGCTTTGCGAAGACCGCTGTTGGCAGCGACACCGCCGGCCAGCGCGATGGTCGTAAGACCTGTCGCATCCACGGCGCGCATGGCTTTCTCGACCAGTACATCGACGACGGCTTTCTGGAAAGAGGCTGCCACATCTTTTGGCTGGACCTCCTCTTTCTTCATTTTGGCTGTATTGAGGTAATTGATGACCGCTGATTTCAGTCCGCTGAAGGAGAAATCATAGGTGTGCTCTTTTCCAAGTCCCATCGGGAAATGGATGGCATCCGGATTTCCTTCCTGTGCCAGACGGTCGATGTGAGGGCCGCCCGGATAGGGATAGCCCATCACGCGGGCGATCTTATCGAAGGCTTCTCCGGCTGCATCATCGCGCGTCTGTCCCAAAAGCTGGAAGGTATTGTAATCCTTCACGATGACGATCATCGTGTGTCCGCCGGAGACGACGAGTGCGAGAAACGGCGGCTCCAGATCCGGATACTGGAGAAGGTTCGCAAAGATATGTCCTTCCATATGGTTGACCGCGATCAGCGGTTTCCCGAGTGCCCAAGCAGCAGATTTCGCTGCGGCGACACCGACCAGCAGCGCGCCCACGAGCCCTGGTCCCTGCGTCACGGCGATGGCATCGATATCCTGCCAGTCCAGATGCGCTTCTTCGAGGGCTTCGATGGCGACAGGAAGTACATCCTCGATATGGTGGCGGGACGCGATTTCCGGCACGACACCGCCGAATTTCTTATGAATCGGCACCTGGGTGGAGATCACATCGGATAAGATATGACGCCCATCTTCGATGACTGCGCAGGAAGTCTCATCGCAGCTCGATTCAAAGGCTAGTATTTTCATGTTGACTCCTTATTTTTATGTTTATGGTATGGAATAGATTCCCGAACATAGGTATACGGGGAATAGCCGAAGACGCGGCGCCTTCATGATTTCCTGAATCGCATGGCCCGAAGGAGGGCAGGATGCTTTGAAGGTCTCCCTGTCTCTTAGTCTTTACGTATCCTTTTCTCATAGCGCCCTTTCCATCACGTACCCATCCTCGACGGGCATGTCGTACACGTTCTTTCGAAGGCCCAGATTTTTGAATCCGAAGTTTTCATACATATGCTGGGCGGAGAGATTGCTCACGCGGACTTCGAGAAACATCGTCTGCATATCGCGCATCCGGGCTTCTTCGATGCCCTTTTGAAGGAGCATGCGTCCGATGCCCTGACGCCGGCTTTCCGGGCGGACGCCGATATTCACAAGCTGGCCTTCGCCTGCGATGAACCAGAAACAGCCATAGCCTGTGATGAACCCGTCCTCTTCCGCCACAAGGTAGAAGCTGTGCTCATTTTCCGTGAGGTCATGATGCACCGTCTCCCTGCGCCACGCATCTGAAAAGCAGAGGCAGCCGATATCATAGATGGCAGGCACATCCTTTTCCTCCGCTTCGCGGATCAGGATTTCCCGTGCAGTTTTTCCCATAAGACCTCCGCCTCGCTGCGGCGAATGTAATTCGGAAGAAGGGAGAGCGGATCATCCTTTTCTCCTTTTTCCAGTCTTGCAAAGGCCGCTGCCGCGACGCTGCCGGCTCTGGCAAGGCGGCTCCTCGCTGGTGCCACGCGGATACCGGCGGATTCGAGCTTTTCCTTATACGTATCTGCACATTCACCGACTGCGATGACAGGGCCGCCATGACGGAGAGCCGCCGCGATGACGTCGTCGATGGGCGCCGCCTCTTCCGGCGCTTCCTTCCAGAATTCGTCAAAAGCGCCGTAAAGCGCTGCATAGACATTGCCCCGCTGGGCATCTTCGAGCGGCAGGATGAAAGCCTCAGCCCCTTCCATATTCCGCGCCAGTGCCTCCAGCGTATCGACCCCGACGATCGGTACTTTCCAGATATAGGCTGCCATCTTCGCCGTTGCAAGGCCGATGCGGAGTCCGGTGAATGAACCGGGACCGATAGAGACGGCGATGGCCGTGATGTCTTCCTTAGATACGCCTGCTTCCTTCATCATGGCGTCCAGTTGCGGAATGAGCTGCTCGGAATGGGTCAGTCTTTTTTGCACCGTCCATTCAGCGACGAGCCTGTCTTTTTCCGCCAGCGCGCACGACAGCACAAGGGAAGAGGTATCAATGGCTAGAAGCATAATGTGTAATCTCCTTTACGATCGCATCCGGAGCGGCGTCGCTCCAAGTGATGCGGATTTCTCTTTCTGTTTCCGAGAGGACACGGATGTCTATATGGATCGCTTCCGGTGGCACGACATCAGGAAACATGTCTGCCCACTCAGCGACCGTCACGCCGCCCGTGCTATATTCCTCCCACCCGATATCATAGAGTTCTTCTTCTCGATGCAGGCGGTAGAAATCAAAGTGCTTCAGGGGAAGCGCGCCCTCGTAATAATTCATGATCGTGAATGTCGGGCTTCCGATAACGCCGGAAATTCCCATGCCGGCAGCGAGTCCCTGCACGAAATGGGTCTTGCCGGCGCCCAGATCTCCGGACAGGGCAATAAATTCATCATTCACCGCTACTGTTCCGAGAAATCGTCCAAGCGCCATCGTTTCATCCACGCTCTTTGTATGTAGTACTACCTCATGTTTCATGGAGCCACCTCATCAGATCTTCATGGCAGGCAAGACCTGCCTCATAGCCCTCTCGGTGGAGCGAGCGGAGCTTCTCCACATTCTTCTCCGTCCGTGATACGACGACGGGCTTCTTCGGGCGAATGACAAAGACGCGCCCTTCTTTTTCCAAAGAAAGGAGCTTTTCTACTTTTTCATTATATATCGCAGGGATGGCGCACATTTTCTCGACCACCCGCGGATAGTCCTTCCCATAGAGCAGAGAGAGCAGCGCATGAAATCCGGCAGGCACCGGCTTTTTGCGATAGTCTCTATCGCGCGTTAAGATGTACACCGGCTTTTGGCAGCACGTGGGAAGCTCCTCAGGCAGCGGCACAAAAGGCATGCCGATCCCGCCGTCTACATAGATGCTGTCCTTCAAAGGGACAGGCTTTGAGAAAAGCGGGATCGAACAGCTGGCTTCCGAGATCTTGAAAAATTCCCTCATCGTACACGAGCGGCTCGACACGTAGACCGGCTGACCCGTGAAAGCATCCGTCATGATGATATAGAGCGTCTCCTTCGACTTTTCCGCTGCCATAAAATCGTAGGGATCGATCGACTCCGAAAGCTCGCCGAAGATGAAGTGGAAATTGAAATAACTCCCCCGCTTCACCAGATGCCGCAGTCCCATATAGCGCGGATCCTTCGCAAATCGGGTATTCATCCGAAGACTTCTCCCGTTCTGATGCGCCAGGTAGCACAGTCCCTGCATGGAACCGGCTGAGATCCCCATAGAGCAGGGAAAATACAGTCCTTCCTCCATGAAGGCGTCCAGCACGCCGGCCGTGAAGAGCCCGCGCATCGCACCACCTTCCATGATGAGCAGGCTCTCTTGCGCTCCATGGATCTCGCTTTCTGTATTCCACGCTTTCATCATGAGTGAATGGAATGCCTCCTTTGGAATGGTGAACGAGGGATCGGATGGTCTCACCGAAGGGACGCACCCTTCGGTGAGACCATCTCCCGTGAAGTCGTTTTTTTACTTGGAACCCTTCGACTGATTCTTGACTGCATTGATCTTCGCCGCGATGGCATCCTGATCTCCTAAGTAGCTTACATCATGCACCGTGAAGTCATCATTCAGATGATAGACGAGCGGCACACCAGTCGGTACATTCATGCCGGCGATCTCTTCATTCGAGATCCCCTCGAGGTGCTTTCGGAGCGCACGGATGGAATTCCCATGGGCTGCGATCAGGATCTTCTCTCCCTTTGCGATTTCCGGACGGATCACGTCTTCGAAATACGGAGCCACACGTGCGACCGTATCCTTCAGGCATTCCGTCAAAGGGAGCTGTACTTCATCCTTGAATTTCTGATACGGCGCCTGGTTCTCCGGGCATCTTGGATCATCTGCCGAAAGAGCCGGCGGACGGACGTCATAGGAACGACGCCACAGATGGACCTGCTCGCTGCCGTACTTATCTGTAGTCTCTGTCTTGTTGAGTCCCTGCAGCGCCCCGTAGTGACGCTCATTCAGGTGATAATTCTTCTCGACGGGGATCCAGGTGAGATCCATCTCATCCAGCACCGTGTATGCCGTATGAATGGCACGCTTCAGTACAGATGTATAGCATTTGTCGAAGGTAAATCCCTCCTTAGCGAGCAGGCGGCCTGCCTCACGTGCTTCGCTGTAGCCTTTCTCCGTCAGCTCGACGTCCGTCCAGCCGCAGAATAAATTCTTCTGATTCCATTCACTTTCTCCATGACGAATGACTACCAGTGTGTACATCGTTTTTCTCCTTTTTACAATACCTATCGTGGACTCCATATATTCTACTATATACTGCTTTGCCTGATCATCGGTCATGAATCACCAAAATGATCATACCCTTTGGCGAAAAGCCTCTTGCGCCCGTCTCGATCCGTCAGATACACGCCACCTATGCCTTCCTGCGTGACCCTTCCGATCACAGAGACAGGCAGCAGCGGATCGAGCTTTTGAAGGTCTTCTTCTGAGATCGTCCCGATGAGTTCATAGTCCTCACCACCCGTGAGTGCCCAGTCCATCGGATCCTTGGAGAGACGCGCGCCCAGTTTTCCGGCTTCTTCGGAAATTGGGATCTTCTCGCGAAAAAGCTCGATCTCTACATGGCTCGCTTTGGCGATCTCATTGATCTCTGAGGAAAGACCATCCGAGACATCATTCAAAGATGTCGCTCCGGCTGCTCTTAGTGCGCTGCCGAGCTTGATCTGCGGACGCGGCCGCTGGTGGCGCTCACATAGAGAGGGATACTCTTCCTGAAGCCCCGCAAGCAGCGCGGCAAGTCCGGCTGCCGAGTCACCCAGTGTCTCCGTCGCAAAGACGAGATCGCCAAAGCGCGCCCCGCTCCTCGTGACGGCACGTCCTTTGGGCACCATACCGACCACCGTTCCTGTCAGGATGACCCCACCGGGAGATCCCGTGACATCGCCGCCCAAAAGATTCACGCGATAGGATGAGCAGCACTCGCGAATCCCCTCATAGAGTGATTCCACCCAGGATACCGGCAGCTGCTCCGGGAGCGCCGCCGAAATGACGAATCCGATCGCATCCGCTCCCATCGCGGCCATATCACTGAAATTTGAAGCACAGAGCTTGTATCCGACATCGGAAGGGCGCATCGTCTTCTTGATAAAATGGATCCCTTCCACCATCGTATCGGTGGAGATTACCTGATCATAGCCGGCCGGCACCCTATACACCGCCCCATCATCGCCCGAGCCGATCACGACCAGCTCCGGCCGATAGATGAGATCCTTCGCTATGCGATCGATCAGACCGAATTCACCAACATCTTTCACGGTCTCTTCCATGAAAATCCTCCTTCGAAGCGGCCTCTGCAGCTGCGGGTTTTGCGAAGATCAGGCTTCCACCAGCAGGGCCCCGAGACCTTTTAGCTCTGCGAGCGCTTTTTTATGATTCTCTTCAGCGACCCAGCCCAGCCCCGGGACGAGAAGCGTCACGCTCCGCCCTGACTGCAAAAGAGACAGGACCGTCTCCTTCACGCAGTACTCCGAAGCGATGCCGCCCACATAGACATGAGAAGACGCGACATCATGCAGCGCCTCCCCTTCAGCGTTCATCCCATGGAAAGCAGAGTATTCTTCGACATCATCCCGCAGACCTTTGAGGAAGAGATTTTCCTTCGATGGACGATTGGCCGACTGCTTGATATCCCGTGCAAAAGAGGGATCCAGCGCCGCCCCTTCGGAGCCGGCCACGCAATGGACCGGCCAGATGCCGCCATTCTTTTTGAAAGAACCATTCGTCTCACTGTGCCAGTCAGACGTGTAAAGCACGCGCACTTCGTGCGTATTGATAAAATCGACCAGCCATGCCACCGCCTCATGGCTGTGAGCGCAAGCCAGCGTACCATCGATAAAATCATATTGACAGTCTACTATGATCAGATCATCCATGTGATGAGCCTCCTGTATGCAAAATGAAAATGTTTTTCCCTCTGCCATCTTATTTTAACATATCCGAAGAAAGATGCATAAAAAAAGTGCGCTGTGCATGAAACATCATGCATAGCGCACTTTGAGGCAATCTAGGGAAACACTGATTAAATCGTTGTCAGATTTTTCTTTGCTTCACATGTATCTTCACACGGAGTATCCGGCCTCTCGTGCGATTTCTTTCACATATGGGATCGGACTTTCTGTCGCAGCGGCAATGTTATCGATCGGCATATTCAGCTTGAGAAGATTCACGATCACAGTTCTACTCTTTTTCTCCATGCCAATCTCTATCCCTTCCTCCATACCTTCGGTTTTATATTTTTGGAGTTCCATCAAAAGTGTCATATATTCTCGCCTCATTTCTTTATGCTCTTTGATCCGTATGACTTCTTCATTGACTTCTTTCGTAAATGCACCTTCTGCTGCTTTCCCGTCCACATAGCGCAGGAATGCTGCTATATCTGGGTCAAGGGCATCGCTTTCGCCTTTCGCGTTCAGAAAGATCTTTGTCGAGAGATCACCCAGTTCCAGGCCTTCCTTTTCGATGCAGCGATGGCGGAAGGTATACATGGGGAGATTTTCGCCGAAGGGATCGAAAGTACAGATGAAAATGATGAAGGACTCTTTCAGCTCTGTATAGTATTGACCTTTTTTCAGCTCATCCATATCAATCATGCCCTGATAGTAACGGGTCCGCTTGGGGAGTTCCCCCTCGTCGCCATTCGTGCATTGCATCTCAATGTCATAAACGTGGCCACTTTCATCGTGCACATAGACGTCCAGACGGATGCTTTTACTGTCGTAGCGGTTGTCTATAGATTTCTCGCCTTCAGGAAATGTGATCTTTTCAATCTGGATGCCCAAAATTTTTTCAATCAGATATTTGCAGATTCGCTGGTTCTGCATAACTTTCTGAAAAAGAAAATTATCTTGGATGGTCAACTCTTCCCATTGTTTGAATCGTCCCATGGCATCACCGCCTTTCTATCTGTATTGTAGCAAATGATAGCAGAAAAAGCGATGTAAAATTACTGAAACAGGCGGTACCAGTCACCAACAGCCAAGCAGTATACATCATCTAAACCTCTGCATTTACTGTAAGAATGGTATATTTGATATTGTTGCAATCCATAAAACAAACTACATCTTGCGTCACACTTCTTTCCCCACTTGCATTTTTCTTTAGAACGTAGTACCATATATTCATGAAGTATGGACATATTTGAACATGTTCCCCGGACGGACGGTTTCTCCGATTTCCAGAATTCTCTAAGCGCTACGAGATCACAGGGAGAGCCGGACCGGAAGGGGCAGATCTGCAGAATGCGCCTTGCGTCATCGGATGGATCCGTCGGAAGCGTACAGCCTGCTGCCGATGTCCATTTTAGGCTGACAAGTAAGAAATGAATATCCGGAAGCATGGCTTTTCCACTTCCCTGTCCTCTGCGAGGCCGGGTTCCGACGATAGCACAGGCCCTCCCGCACTTCGGTGCTCATGGACGACCGTCACCGATTCCGAGCTCCGCCTGCATCGGGTATAGGTGGGAAGCCTTTTCCGGATGTTTTTTTATGCCCTTTTTCGCACGGCTGCATCTGCCGCTTCCTTTGCAGGGGGAATAAAAAGGTGTAGTATATAAGCATGTAGTCAAGGACAAGGAGGCAGCTGTGTATACATCAGAAATTGTTTTGCAAACACTCAAAGAAGGAAACGCTGCATATGTAAAGAGCGGTGCTTTTGTCGGAGACATCTCCCCGGAGAAACGTCTCGCCCTGACCGCTGGGCAGTCTCCCCGTGCTGTGGTCATCACCTGTGCGGACTCCCGCGTCATCCCCGAAGTCATCTTCTCCTGTGGTCTAGGTGAGCTTTTCACCATCCGCATCGCTGGAAATGTGATCGACGCCCACCAGCTCGGCTCCATCGAGTATGCCGTATCCCATTTAAAAACGCCCCTCGTTGTCATCCTTGGCCATACCGGCTGCGGCGCCGTGCAGGCCGCGCTCCATGGCGAAGCCGACGGACACATCCGCTACATCGTAGATACCATCCGGGAAGCCATCGGTGAGGAAAAAGCTCCTCTTGCGGCCTGCCACCGGAATGTCCTCTGCGCCGGCAAGGAGATCCGCGCTGCCTTTTCCGCGGAAAAGGATCCTCTGCTCCGAGAGGAGCAGGTCGCCTGCGCTGTATACGATATAGAAACAGGCAAGGTCGAGTGGCTGGATGAGGATGACTAAGAGAATACGGCTTTCAATAAAAACGCCATGCAGATCCCGACGGATCCGCATGGCATTTTTTATGGGAAATTCAAAAGGATCCCGGCTCAGCCGTGGATTTCTCTCAAAGGATACGACCGCCCCGTGAGAGAGTGTGCTCCCTTTTCTGTGATGACATAGGTGTTTTCCGTCCCGACCATGCCGAGCCCCGGGAGCGCGATTTTCGGTTCGACCGCAAACGTCATACCGGGCTCGAGTACCTCCTTGAAGCCCTTTGCCAGAGCAGGCGCTTCATCCATCACGAGCCCGATGCTGTGTCCGAGGAATTTGCCCCCGTTCATGAAGTCATCCCCATATATATTTTGAAACTTTTCCATCGGCTTCAGATATAGATTCTCGATCGATTCCCCCGGCTTCATCAAAGAGACGACCTCCTCCTCCAGACGAAGACACTCCTCCTGCGCCTTGAGAATGGCATCCGCCTCCGGATTCTTCGCCAGTTCCCCGAAGTAGTAGACCACCGTCTTATCTGTATGATAGCCATCAAAGCCGCAGGGAATATCGAGATAGACGAGCCGTCCCTCTTTCAAGCGGCGGAAAGCATTCCCGATGGACTGCACCGCGATGCAGGTCCCATCCGTACCTCCCGGGCCGTCAAACCCCGTGCGGACAAGACCACTCTTACCGAAGGACGCCAGCCCGACAGCCTCTTCCCCCAGAGACTGATTGAAGCGCGCCGTACCATGAGAACCGCGGATCACCATTTCCTTGTAAATCTCAATGGCAAGCTCTGCCTCACTGATGCCCGCATGGATCAGTTTCGGTGCGACGACATCCAAGACTGTCTCGTGAATACTTCCCGAGCGCTCCATCTGCTTGATTTCATAGGAACTTTTCCGAAGGCGCAGATCCTGCATGACATCATCCAGCGGCAGCGCTGTCTCAAAAGGAAAATGCTTATGGAAGAGCTTCATCCAGTCCAGTGTGGTCTTCTTCGTTTCTACATAGATCCCCTGCGGGACATGCGGATAAAGAGCCGCTGCCTCGCGGAAACTCCGCATCGGGCGGATATCACTGAAGTGAGACTCATTCGAAGCGCGCACGAAATTTCTCCGCACCCAGAGGACCGCATCCGCCGGAGTGATGATGAGCGCTCCTTCCTGCATCGTCCCCGTGAAATAGTACATCGCTACCTTGTGACTGATGACCGCCATCTCCCAGTCCGGATGACGCGCATCCATGAGTTTCCGAAATTTTTCCAGCCGCTGTTCCAGCTCCTTTGCCGGGACAGGACGGATCGCATCCGTCAGAACGGACGCCTGCTCCAGAATCGCCATATTAGCTCCTTTATGTCTGACCACTCCATATCTAACCTACTACGATTGTAGCAAAGATGATGTATCCCTGCAATGAAAAAGCCGGCGCGCATGTGGGACATGACACGCCAGCTTTTAGGAAACATAGATCATCGTATCTTAAAATTCACCGGCAGATAGATCGTGCAAGCCATAGGCTGGCCATGCGTATCCAAAGCAGGCGAAAAAGTCCAGCGATAGACCGCCTCGACCGCCGCCCGGTCCAAAGCCGCACTGCCGGAACTGCCAGATACAGAGACCGTATCGACTCCGCCGGAAGCATTGACGGTGATCCGCACCTGCACGACCCCGGACGTACCATCCAGCATGGCTCGTCCGGGATAATCCGGCTCCACATAGGATACAACCGACGGAGGCGTGACAGGGACGCCGCTCTGAGAACCAGATCCCTCACCATCACCCTGTCCGCTGCCTTCCCCTTCGTCAGCTCCCTGCCCCGTCGCATCGCCTTCCCCGCTTCCCGATCCACTTCCTGCCCCAGATAGAGAAGCAGCCATTTCAGTGCCCGAAGCTGAGGACGGAGCCTTCGTGTCAGGCAAGGTCGCAGGCTGAAAGACTTCCTCTACTACAGGATCCTCCTGCTTTTCCATGATAGGGAAATCTTCTGTCACATCCTCTGCCGTGGGTTCTTCCTCTTGTGCCGATAGAGATGGATGATCCATCTCCGCCGTTTCTTCTACCGGGGAAGGAAGCGCCTTTTGTCCGCCGCCAGCCTGCCCTCCCCCCGTATTCAGGACGATTTCTATCGGCTCTTGAGAAACAGGCGGTTTCAGAAATAGAAATCCAGCCATCCCCAGCCATAGAGCCGCCCCCACATGACACAGGACAGTGACAGCCAGACTGATGCCATACCGCTTCGTTTGCTGCTCCAACGCACGCCCCTCCCTTCCTTTTTACCGCCTTGTTTTCACACAACTGCCGTCAGAAAATAGGAATGACCATCTTCTATCGATCAGTGGCCAAAGAGAAGCGGGTCACGCCAGCACCCTTGCATGCATCCAGCAGATGCATGATGGTATCATAAGATGCCTCTTTCTCTCCACGGAGCATGACAGCAAAATCCGGATCATTCGCTGCCGCCTGCCGCATCCGCTCCAGCAGAAGCGGCTCTGTGATCCGCTCATCCGCCAGATACAGTGTCCCATCCGCTTTGACAGTGACAGTCCATCCGCTCTTCTTTACATGTTCACTATGTTCCGCCTTGGGAAGGACGACAGGGATCGTTTGTATATTTGACATATACATGGTACTGACGACAAAGAAAACGAGCAGCAGAAAAATGAGATCGATCATCGGGCTCAGCATCAATCCCGGCGCCGTGGAAAGACTTCTTCTTCTCCGTCTCATCATGATACCCCGCCTTCTTTAAGCCTGGCAGCCAGTACGTCCGCGATGGTATCCAGATTCAGCGAAGCATTCCTGCAGCGATGAGACAGATACGCATGGACACAAGTCCCTGCTATCGCAATGATCAGTCCGAAAATGGTGGTAATCAGCGCTTCAGCCAGCCCCGAAGTGACACCCGCCGTATTCGTCATCTGGCCCGCCATCGAGGCGAAAGTCCCCATCATCCCCGTGATCGTCCCCAAAAGCCCCAGCATCGGCGAAAGACCTATGACCACGCTGAGATAGTCCAGATGACTTTCCAGACGCTCGACAGCGCGATCCGCCAATTCATAGGTGACCGATTCCACTGCTTCTCCATAAAGACCCGCCTCATCGATGACCCGGCAGGCCAGAGAAGCCGCATCCCCGCTCACAACGCCCGCCATATCGCGGGCTTCCTTCCTTTTCCCCGCATTCATCAGCTGACAAAACTGTAAGACAAAGGCCTCTGGAGAAATCGCCTTCCGATAATAGAGAATCCGCTCTACCGCGATAAAGACCACAGCCATAGAGCAAAGGAGTAAAGGCCACATACACGGCCCGCCTCTCATGAAATATGCTATCGTTGTCTGAAACATAGGCCACCTCCTTGACCAGCCTTAGGAAAACGCTTAGAGGAAAGGCGGATTAACGATGGTCTGCCTGCTGTCCGCTTTTCTTTCCCACACTTTTCTGATATTCCACGAACCGCTCCCCGAGGCGGTACATAGCCTGGACAAAAGAATTCGATGGAATTTTTTTATATACGGGTTCCCGCTTCGCTTCGCTGATCAGCTCATGTTTCTGGTCATAAATCTTCACCTGCGTGATGGCGTATTCCTCCTCGTGCATATGAAAATGCAATTCCATCTCATTACAGACAGGCAGACTCTCCCCATGCAGTTTGTCTGCATATTGCTTCTTTAATCGTTCCAGTACGTTTCTATCTTTATAAATAGCACGAACGTTCATGACTAACTCATTGGGATCATCCGGATTTAAATGCCCTGTTTTCACATTCAGACTATACTCTGCCAGATCACTGACAAAGACATCCCCCCACTGCATAGCATATTCCTCTTCCGGCGTGAGCTGTTTTTTGACATTCATCTCATAGATGGGTTGGGGAGAATCCCCCGCGGGGGATTCTTCTGCATCCACCCCGAAGAGCGGACACAGAAGAAATACTGAAAACACAGGGGCTAGTATCCAACAAGCCTTAGAATGCATAGCGGATGCCTGCATTCAGTTTCCACTGCATTTCATAGTCGCCGCCAAAGCTGCGGGTGATATCTGCATAGAAGAGCGAGGAACCGCCGAGCTTCCAGGTACCGCCGAGCGCGAGTTCAGCCCAGGTATCACCGAAGTCCTGTTTAATGGTGATTGGAGTGCCGTTGCTTTCGCTGGTATAAGTCGCGGAGGTATCCCCAGCAAATTCATGGAGGACACTTGCCTTCAGGTAATAGGAACTCCGGTCAGTTATCTTACCAGCTGCAATGCCCAGCCGTCCTATGAAGCTATCCATGCCATCCTGATGAATAAACATTTTTTCGTTGCCCGCAAAATTGCTGCTTCCTGTGTAATCATCGCTTCCCAGCTTGGAATAAGACAGCTGGATCTGCGGTTCCACATAGCCATGGCTGCTTCCAAAGCGTTTTCCATATTCTAAGGAAAGGCCATATCCATTGGCACTATACTTCCCATCCAATTTCTTTCCATCGGCATTGTAGACGGAGTAGTCATTTTGCGTATGGCCAAATTTCCCTACGATGTCCAGATACTGCCCGTCCTCAAAGGTTTTCGTGCCATAAAGACTTCCCAGATACTGCTTCGGATCTCCGCTGCCGCCATAGCGGTAGGATGCGTCACCATCGTTGTAGTCAAAAGCCGCCCCGATGTGCCAGCCGGAAGCCAGCGCATGATCAGCGCCGACCTGCGCGCCCCAGAAGCTGTTACTGGTGTACGCATGGTCTTTGTCGTACTTCGCTTTCCCTCCATACGTTCTCGCCCAGATACCATCGGACGCCCCCATGCGAATATCGCCAATACGCTGCATCATATCCGTCATGCTGCTTCTCCATGCCAGCATAGAGGTGGTCATAGCAGCCTTTGTACCCTGCATCATGGAAGTTTCCCTGCTTCCGATTGTATAGGTATTGCCACTGTCATCTTTAAACGTCGTACTGCCATTATCATTATTGACAGCCAGCATCACAGGCATTGCATAGCTTCTTGCCATTGTCCGGAAAGCCGGTGATGTCTGGGTGATATGCCCCAAGCCGCCTTCACCAGTAGCCGCATCGAAGGAAATCGCCCCTGTCCGTGCCACCGACCGCGTTGTCAGTCCCTCATTGACTTTCACCGTGCCGGTCAGATTCCTTTCCCCTTCGGTGTAGCCCGTATAGCTCAGTTTCTTCGCCAGCGTTTCCATGGCTTCTCTATCCGAAAGACCTGCCCGGTCCCCACTGACGGTCACTGCCGACTGTGGAGCCGCCGCACTGATGGTGACGCCCGCCCCATTCTTCGTCATAGTGCCATAGTTGACAGTAGCATGACCGCTATAGTTATCAATGGTGATCGCTTGATCCGACTTCTGGTTGATGATACCCGCATTTGCTGCCGTGCTGCCGCCTACGAACTTAGTGATGTGGCTAGACCCATTGGAGCCCACATCTTCATTATCTTCAGCATAGCGGGTATTCCGGGCTTCGTTGGTCCAGGTAGCACCATTCTGGAGCCACATATTGACCGTGCCGCCATTGTCCACGATACCATGGAGATAGGAGTCGGATGTCGTCAGAGCCATATTGACATGGGCTCCAGAGAGGGCAAAGACATCCCCATTCAGCTGTACCTTCTGTGTGCCGGGGGCGGTACCTGCTGTGCCGGTATTCACGTTAATGGTGCCCTGGTAAGCTCCCAAAGTGTAGTATCCATAGTTTCTGCCAGACGGTACATGGATCGTGCCGCCACCGATAGATACTTTGCTTCCTGCTGCATTGACCGTGATGCCATTGCCATAGACATCCATATTTGCCAGACCTTTGACCTCGACTTCACTATTCTTGACACTGGTCAGGATCCCCGCATTATTGAAACGAGAATATACATTTTCTGGATTCAGACCAATGCCCCATGTCGCGCTATCCGCACCTTTGATATTCAGATTCCCATCCAGTGTGATTTTATTCGTCCCTGCCGCTGCATCACTGGCTTCTCCCCAGCGATCTGTCTTCTGGATAGCGATACCATTGCCGCCATAGCCTCCGGTCATAGCAATGTTCGTCGTCGGTGCATGGATCGTAATGCTGCTTGCCCCGTTGGCCGGCGCATCCAGCCAGATGCCATTCGTGAGAGAATTGCCCCCGGTCATGCCAGAGGTGATGATGTTCAGCTTACCCGCCGTGACAGTCACATTTTTATTGTTTCCTGCATAGATGCCGGAAGGACTGCCGATCGTATGAGAAGACTGAAGCTGGAGGGCGTTGCTGCCTGCATCGATAGTTACATCATTGCCAGAATGCGCATCTACTGCAGCCAGTACATTGGTAGTCAAATCACCGGTTAAATATTTACTTTTATCTACAGAAATAACATAGTCATCATCGAATGAATATGTCTTATAATCACTGGTTACACCATCTTTTTTATATGTAGCATCTTCACTGCTTCCTGTAATTTTAGCGGTGTTATCAATGCTATCTTCATCGGTAATATATTCTGCATCTGAATTTTTAGTTGCTGTTACAGAAATTGACGGAGTTGTTAATCCTTCTGACTTCACCGCAGTCAATGTCGCTTCATCCCCATAAACGGTATCCGGTTGGAGCATGGCCATGAAATTGTACTGTGACATGCTGCTTTTACCAAAATCCTTAGCCGCCCAGGAATACTTCGGAGAAGTATCTCCGTCCGTATAAACCAGAAGATTCTGTCCCGCTTCCACCCACAGTCTATGGGTATACATTTCGGCATTGAGCTTGCCGAACCAGCCATCATAGGTCCCCGAATGGACTACGGTCCAGTCCTTCGGATTTGTTGCATACAAATTGGATACCGTCGTCTGATAAATTGTAGTATCAATACCGCCAGCACTTCCCAGGTTATAAGTCATCACGTAAGCGGTCCCATTCGGTAAGATTTTCAAATCTCTGAAGTCCTGACCAGTTGCTTTTACGCTGGTAGGCACCGTAATACTTTTTGTTTTTTCTTTACTCACTGCCCCATTTGTTAATGTGGCTGCTGTAATGGAAGTTTCAGCATTTCCGGCCCCATAGTTCTGCATGCCACCGATCGCAGAGACGAAAATATGGTCATTGTACATATTCACTCTGGATTCATCCGTGTTTTTGCCGATGCGTGCATAGTCTTTATATTCCAATGTCCCATCAGACTTGATCGCATAGTGCAGCAAGTATCCTTCATCATAGTTGGAATATGTCCCATCCTTGTTTACGCTGGCGATCGCATACAGATCATTTCCTCTTATAGCAATACCTTCCCCATGCGCCTTTGTTTGAGTTGTATATTCCTTTGTAGAATCATCATTAGTTGCCTTAATGTCTTTCAACAAATCTACAGGTGTATTTTTATTAATTTCAGTAAGTGTTGTCCCGTTAATTTTGCTAATAGAAATTCTACCCAAATCATATCCTGTAGCATATACATAATTACCATTTGCTGCCACACCATGCGGATTTGCAGCGTTTATCAATTTTCCGGAAGCATTGGCTATATTAAAATCTCCGTCTGCATCCAGGATTTCATTCGCTTTCAGTGACCCTTCGCTCGTGCTGTAGGTATATTGCCGTAAAAAGATTTTGCTCTGTCCTTGCACGTTAATATTGAATACGCCCGGATCGCCATTCAAATTCTTAGTGCGCACAGCTTGGGGTGTACCATCGACCGTCGTAGTTACACGAGAACCTGTGATTGTACCCATGATACTACTGGAATAGTTAGAAGGAATGGTTACCATCAAATTGGCTGCATCTACAGGCATTTCTGGCACAAAAAACATACCGGTCAAAATACCTGCCACATAAAAAGCTCTACGAATTTTCTGAGAATGTACATGAGACATAAGTCATTCTTCCTTTCTCTGATTTGAATCAGATACCAAAAACATAGAAACTACAATCAACCATTAAAACTCATAACGAATGCTAGCATAATACGTTCGGCCCTGCAGTGGATATTGCGAATTTACATATAGATCATCTCCTACTGAGATTTTCATTTTGGGGTTGCGATTGAATATATCATTACATCCAAACGTCAGCTGCCAGGATTTGTTTGGCTTCAACTTGATACCTGCATTTACCACAGTAACCGATGGTGTCGGACATCCCAAGTCCATATCCATGTAGGTATCATATGAATCTGTATAGTGCGCCTCACCAAATATAGTAAACTTTGGACTTGGGAAATATGACAATCTCAAATTGCTTTCCCATTTTGGCTGATAGGTAGCATTGACATCATACCATTCTCCATCACCTCCTGGAATGTGTTTATCATATTTCTGCTGGGCTTTGATCTTTGTATAAGTGGCATCTAAATCCAGACTGACGTGCTTCCATTTCAGACCGCTTTGCAATTCAATCCCATGTACCTTACCCCGACTATCATTGGTATAGCACCAAAAATCCTTCGATTTTCTACGAAGCTGAAGCATACGGTCTGTATCTCTCCAGAAATAGGTCAGCGTTGCATATGCATCCGATTTCAAAAATTTACCATTCCACAACGTACTGAAGTCAAACTGCTTTCCGTATTCCGGACGAGGAAAGGAAGCCTTTTCCCAGGTATCTGTCGGCATTGGCAGAATGCCTGCGCCATCCCCTGCAATTTCATACATATTGAGTAAACGATAGTAAGTACCGCCAGTCATACGGAAAGTCAGGTTATCGTTGACATTCTTCTTTAATGCCAGCTGCCATGTTCCTTTTCGATCCCGCTGGCTGTCCCTTGGATGGAACCAGCGAAATGCGTGAGAAGAACCATCTGGCTTTTCATAAAAGTTTGGCGAATCGCTATGTCCAATAATGGTAGAAGAATTAAATCGCCAAGATGGTGTCAAGAACCAGGTTGCTTTTTTGTCCAGCGTAATCGTGTCCTGTACCTGCAAATTCAATATTTTCTGCTCGAATCGATTTCGGATTTGCCAACTTGTCCATAAGCCAAAACTTTCTTCTGTGAAGTTTTTTAAAACATCAGCCATATTAGAACCATCAATATTCAGTTTTTCATAGGAATAATTGGCTTGAAATTCTAAGATTTGTCGATCGGATAACTTATAACTCCCATCCATTTGTAAATTATATTTGTTTGATGTGTATTCACTCCACGCCCTGAGTACAGAGTACATCCAAAAATTATCGGAAGCACTGTTTCCCCAGTTCACATAATTTCCTTCTTCATCCCAAGGGTAATTGAGCTTGTTTTCTGCTCGATATTTTTTCTTCTGATGCTGGTAATCCACAAACCAGCCCCATTCCAGACGTCCGTTCTGCTGGCGGTTTTGCAGCATCATATTATAAGTATCTAATGTCTGCTTTTTGCTATCCGCCCACACTGAATCAAAGGTATCTGTTCCGATCCCTATATCATGTCCATTATCAGCGACAGACTCCAGTCCCCAGGTCGAGTCAGGAAGGTGTCTATTGATATGATCATAGGAAGCCTTCACCATCCAATTGTCATTCTGCCACTTAATTAAACTACTAATATTCTTCCTGTCGTTATATTTACGATGTCGTTCTGCTTTTTCTTTTTCGAGTCTTTTATAGTTCTCTAAAGTGCGCTTCTTAGTAACCAGGTCATTCTTCGTTAGTTCATATTCTCCAGAAGTTTCTGGATCGAGACTCTCCTTCGTTTTATCAGCCATATCTTTTATATGGTCAATTTCTGCAGCAGCTTTTTTATCAACTTCCTCGTAGATTTTATTATCTACTTGAGATTTGGCCTCAGGATTATCTGTAAAAAAAGGAGATGAATTATCATTCCAAGCATCTTTAAGTTTTCCTGTCAACATTTCGCCAAGTCTTTCTTTTTGATATTCAAGACTTTCCTTATCATCGTCAGTTAAACTTCCCTCATTTTTTTCTTTCTCTAATAATTTTTGTATTTTCTTAAAAGTATTTGCAAACGCTTTCTTATATCCAGCCCCGCCCTTCGTAACATATATATCCGCATGGTCTTTACAATAGTATTGATATGCTTGATTTAATAAATTTTTATCCGCATAATTGGAATCATCTTTCCATGTTTTATCAACTTGAGCGTCCTCTCTTGCTTTTTCTTTTGCATATTCAATTTCTGCCTGTATCAGCCCGCCGTTTCGCACAAAGTCTAACCAGCCTTCACTATTGACTTGTCCATTATTATCAATATATTGATTCCTTACATTCTCAGATATATCGCCTCTTTCATACAAATCTTCTATTTTACTTTTATTCCAATTATCTAATGTCAGACTATTCTCAATACTTTCGATCACGCTCGGATACTCATCTAAAACTCGTTGCACCTCTTTCTGATTTTTAGGATCATCATAGGAGTAATTATGATACGGAAAATCCCCTTTGGCTGCTTCATAGTTCAGGCCCACGAGTAAGCTGCCAGAGGCGAGCGGGCTCACCACTTCCAAGCTGGCGCTCTTTCCCCCGAAAGAGGCTTTGCCGAGTTCTGCCGAGATATTCGCCTTGGTCGGTTTCTTTGTTACCACGTTAATGACACCGCCGATGAAGGTCCCGCCAAAACGAGCCGGGATATATCCGCGGTAAACTTCGATACGTTCTACATTTTTGACCGGAATGGTGGAGATATCGACAGCTGCATCACCGCCGAGGTTCGTCATGACACCATCGACAAAGACGCCGACCTGTGCTGCGGTAGAACCACGAACATTGACGACGGTATACTGTCCCTTGCCATTCACTTCACGCACATGCACGCCCGGGACCATTTTCAGTAAATCAGGAAGATCCTTCTGCTCACCCTTATATTCTTCAGGACGAATGACCGTGACGGTACCTGGAGAGAGTTTGGATTCCCAATCCGGGCGTTTCGCTTCGACAGTGATTCCTGCCAGTTCAAATTCCGGAGCATCAGAAGCAGACAACGCCTCTGCTGCACCTACCCCCCCAGAAAAATTGTTTGCGATGCTGCACAACGTCGCCACTACAGCCGTACCTAAGATGTGTAAATAGTGTTTCCTATTCATCATATGTACCTCTCTTCCCTGAAGAAACGGTGCTTTCTCCTCATCACCGTCTCTCCGACCGATACAAAAAAGCCGCAGAAAAGCAGGCTGTGCTGTGTACTCATTTCATGGCACAAAAGCACGCTCTGTATCTGCGGCTATTCATTCGATAGCTTTTCGATTTTCAGGAAAATCATAGGTCTGATCTCGCAAAGAGGCTCTGCTGCGTGGTTTCTCCCAGGCAGTGCTCTTTTGAAGCCGTACATTCTTTTCATTTCTTTGTGAGGCGCTGCGCCTTTCACACGTTTTGCAAGCACGGCTTCGAGCAGTCAACCCATGTCCCTGACTTTGAACGAGCCAGGTTTCCTGCAGTAGAAACAGGCAGGCACTCTGACTGAGTTCCTCGCTTCTCATGTCCTCGTGACGGATTTGCCATGAGAGAGCTCCCCATACAGTTGCGGAACAGTGCCGGATTCTCACCAGCTTCCCCTGTCCTGTTTCCTATGTAGTTGTCGATTTTTGTATCAGAAAATATAAGTGTGAGCTTTATCGCATCTTATGAAACACAAGTCAGCTCTTTCATCATTATAATGATATGACTGATAAAACGCAAGCGATCTCTAATAACTAAATAATAAATTATGTTTATAGCATTAATTTTAAGCGTGCTTTGTCTCTCTTTTATATCATCGCACAAGCCTGACGCAGGGGCCTATGAAGACGCATAAAAAAACATCCGTATTTCTATAAAAGAAGTGCGGATGTTTTTCATGCCGGAAGTCTTTCATTGTTTCCCATACACGACGCCGGAGACGACGGAGAGCTTTTTTCCGAGACCTTTATATTTTTCCTCGTCATACTCAGCATAGCAGATCTCTTCGCCCTCGCCCGCCTCAGCGAGAACATGCCCCAAGGGATCGATGAAGCGGGAGTGTCCGCCGAGGACGACATCCTTATAGGTACCTGCCATATTGACGGCGCAGATGCAGATGCCGTTCTCGATGGCACGGGCAGCGGAAAGGACACGCCACTGGAAGATATGCTTCTTCGGCCAGGAAGCGGGCGCGAGGACGAGGGTCGTCCCGGCCTTTGCCATTTTTCTCCACATCTTCGGGAAATAGAACTCATAGCAGACAGCCATCCCCGTCTGGATGCCATGGATTCTCGTCTGCATGAGCGCATCCCCCGGACGAAAGAGCTTGGCTTCGAGGTACCCTTGGAAAAGATGCCGCTTGCTGTACTCTGCGATGCACTTTCCATCCGGTGCAAAAAGGAAGCCTGTATTCCGTATGATAGTACCGTGACGGATAGGAAGTGTCCCCGGAGAGAGCGTCACACGGTGCGTCCTTGCAAATTCAGAGAGCTTTTCGAGAAGCGCAGCATGACGGGAAAGGATATGCTCTTCGAAATGATGAAAATTATAGCCGATCGTCCACAGCTCGGGGAGTACGAGGAGATCACTCTTTTCTGCCGCTTCTTCCATCATGGAAAAAGCACGACTGATATTTCTCTCCACGTCACCGGAAGCGGACGCCATCTGGATCATTGCGATACGCATGGAATACTCCTTAAAAACGAAAGAAAAGGCAGAGAAGAAGCCCTGCGGTATCAAAAAGGCTGTGAAGCCATCCTTCACAGCCTTTTGTAAGTCAAATGTAAGGGAAATGCCCACCGATCACAGCACGCGATTGGCTCCCATGTAGCGATCATGCCAGTAACCGCTCTTCATGGTCGCGACCGCAACGCCCTGGCTGCTCGTGGCACTGATGAAGTAACCGTCACCGAGATAGAGCCCGGAATGAGAGATGCCCTCGGCATAGGTCTGGAAATAGACAAGATCCCCGGGCTTCAGTGCGTTGACAGATACCTTGCGGCCCGCACTATACTGTTCATCCGCTCCGCGGGGAAGAACGATGCCCTTCCGGTTAAATACGTACTGGATGAAGCCGGAGCAGTCGAAGCCTCTGGGTGTCGTACCGCCAAACTGATACGGTACGCCGACATATTTCTTTGCTTCTTCCATGATGGCTTTCACTGTCGAAGACATCGCGTTTTCATGATGCCACTGAACGGTCGCATCATCGATGCCCATAAAAGTTTTGTGATTCGCCTCGTGTCCGGCCTTGCGTGTCGATTTCTCCGGAGTCCAGTTCATTGCCTTTCCCATCAGGGCTTTGTATGTCGCAGGCCCCACGATCCCATCGACGTCCAAATGTTTTTTGAATTGGAATTTCTTGACCGCAGCCGAGGTCTGGCTGTTATAGTTACCGTCCGCTTTCAGGCGGTAGCCATTGGAGATCAGCCGACGCTGAATGTTCTGCACTTCCGGTCCTCTGGAACCCACCATGTAGTCTGCCATCGAAATCTGCCCCGCCCCGAAAGCAAGAAATCCTGCCAGGAGCAGTGCGCTGCACTTTTTCTTCATACGCTGCACTTCCTTCATCCTATTTTCTTCTATCGCTATCCGTCTATTCGATTGTCAGTCTCAATTTCCTTTCTATTGTAACATAATTGTAAGAAATCGCAAAGGGGAAAACAGGAGAGTCCGGGCCTTCCCCGTCAATTCTTCTCTCCCTTGTCAAAGAGGGCCTCACGGCTTTCTCCGTACACTTTCCCGCTAATGAAGTTCCGATCCACCATCATTTCGATGTGATAATGCGGATCGATCGAGAGAAGCTCTTTCTGGAGTGCCTGGTAGATTTCCCGATCTGTCTTTCGGCATGTGCCCTTGAGCTGGACTTCGAAGGAGATATGAATGGTATCCCCCTGTTCTTCGGCGAAGAAATCATGGTAGGACAAAGGCAGGCCGGAGCGGTAAATGGCTGCTTCCAGATCGCGCTGGTACTCGCCTTCCTTCGGATTTGATACGGCTTTCGGGTCTGCATGAATGGTCGCCTGCACCTTGAGCTTCTCACGAAGGGTGGTCATGACATTTTCAGCCAGTTCATGGCTCTCGACGAGACTCAGATCGCTGTCGAGCTCGACATGGGCCGTGGCGAAATGGTTCTCCGGCCCATAGTCATGGACAATGAGGTCATGGACACCATAAACGCCCGGACACTGAAGAATCGTATCCTTGATCTCCTTGTACAGCTCTGCATCCGGTGTCGACCCTAAGATATCATTTACCGCCTGCTTCATGATGCCATAGCCGGTCCAAAGGATGAAGAGGGACATGATGACGCCCATCACACCATCGATGTGCCAGCCGAAGAAATATTCTACGAGCGTCGCGACAAGGACACCTGCCGTGGAGAGCATATCCGAGAGCGAGTCGGCGCTGTAGGCCAGAAACGAATCCGAGGAAAGCCTTTGGCTGGCTCTTTTATACCACCATGCCAGGAAGAGCTTCCCGATGAGGCCGAAAACCAGAATGCCGGCGACAAGCGGCGTAAAGTGGGTATCTTCCGGATGCAGGATCTTCTCAATGGATTCCCTTCCGAGTGTGATCCCAACATAGAGGATGACCGCTGCCATCACGGTCGAATTGATATACTCCAGACGCCCGTGTCCGAAAGGATGCTCTGTGTCGGATGGTTTTGCGGCATAGTAGAAGGTCATCATGAGCAGGAGCACCGAGCCCATATCAGTGATGTTATTGAAGCCATCCCCCATGACAGAGAGGAAACCGCTCTGCCAGCCAATGAATACCTTCACACCGCCAAGGACAAAGTTCACGGCCAGACCGACCAGCCCGACAAGGATCGCCTGCTGTGTACGCGATGCCTTGCCATCAGTAGAAAGGATTTGCATAGATTGTAATCTCCTGTAAAAAATAACAAACTGTGATACACTGCTGTGAATTCAGCTAAAGCAATAGGAATTTGGTAAGTGATACCATGCGGCTCTCATTCCAACGCTATCGATTTAACTCGTACATTTTCATATCCATTTCTAATGGAAATGAAAAGCCCCCTCATATATGCCGATGCATGTACTCCTACTCCCGATTCATTGGACTGCCTAAAATTCCCCCATATACGCCAAAAGGCTCTCCATAGGGAGAGCCTTTTTCCATGCTGGAAAAGCGGGAGGACGGAACCTCAGGATTCATATTTGTCGAAGTCGATATCGTTCAGGATGTCACGAAGCTTCATCAGTTCATCCTTCGTCAGCGTCAGACCTTTGGTCATTGCGGTGTGTTCTTCATTCCAGGAACGCAGATCGAACTTTTCGCCTCTATTATTCCAGCTGGTATAGGTCAGCTGTTTTTTCCATCCATTGGAAGCCGTGGAGAGATCCCCGAGCTCTTCCTGAATCGTATACGTAATCTTTGCAGCCATTTTTTCACCTCATCAATCATGATCAAGGAAGTTATTCTTCCACACTAGCGCTATGGTAACATAATGAGACAAGCGTTGCAAGGGGAAACGCAGAGGATGAGAAAGACGGTGAGAAAAATGTTCTTTGCATCGGTATCTAATGTCAAAAAAATCAACAAAAAAGAGCCGGAGGGCCAGCTCTTTTTCTTATTCACACTGTTTGCTTTCGACCCAGTTCTGGAAATCATACTTGCCATCTCTGGAAACATAGGCGAGCTGTACAGGAAGAGAGACAAGTCCGCCCTCTTCTCTGCCGCCGATATACAAATGATTCCACCGGCTCGAGACGCCTGCCACATCCTTGTACGCCACCGGCATGTAGAGCGCACGAAACGTGATGTAGTAGTCAAACGTGAAAAAGGACCAGGGGACTGCCACGAGCAGCTTCTTTTCGCAAATGAGCGCGACCGGGTGATGCACGCGGTTGATCCGCCACAGACAGAAGAAAATCACGACCACCGCCAGAACGTAGAAAAGGAATTGATCCTCATTCATCGCCCAGATCACTGCAGCGGCTCCGAGCAACACATACATCAGTGAAAGCGTGACGATGTAAACTTTTGATCGATAACATTCCCACAGTACTTTCCCGTAAATCTCTTCATTAAACCTATCCATCGTCTCACCTTCCTTCTAAAACCTATTCTTTTATCACCACGGAATATGCCTAATTGTACCGAAACAAAGGACAAAATGCAAACTCATCGCCTTCCGATCGGCTGCCATGGCGATCTCGATCGAGGAGATCCGAAGATCGCATCATAGCGTACCCATTCTCTGGCATCCTTTTCCGTCCATTCTCTCACAGAAGGCACGGACTTTTCTTCCGCCGGAAGCGTCCCTTCTCGATGTTCACACTTCTCTTTCACCGGCACCGGTTTCTCTCTGACATAGGCCTGCATTTGTTCTAGGCGTGCTCTTTCCTGCATCGAGAGATCCTGCGCTTCCGTCACTTTCTTCTTTATTGTAGCAGAAAGAGGGGGCTTTGGTAAAGGTTTTTCATGATAGACCGGCTTTTCCATTTCGTCCGGCAGATCCAGCTCTTTGCCCTCTTCCTGCTTGCCCCAGGTGGTGAGGATCTTCTTGCGAAGCGCTTGGTAGTCATACTCGCCATCCGTATCAGCAGCAGAAGGCGGCACGCTTTTTTCCTCATGCGGGATATCCGGCGGCATATTCACCGGCGGCCTCTTTCGCCTTCTAAAGAGTGCCTTATAGAGGAAGAACCCCCAGATCAGGAAAAAAATAAGATGGAAAGGTTCGAAAGACATACCATCACCTCCCTGAAAAAAACGGAGGAAGCCCTTTCTGCGACTTCCTCCTTATACGGTCTCTCTGAAGAGAGATCCCCGATCAGCGTTTCTTTAAAGCCTCGATCGCTGCTTTGCGATCCGGCTTTCCGAAGACGGATGAGCCTGCGACAGAAATGGTGACCCCGGCTTCTCCGAGTGCGAGGATATTATCCGGTGTGACACCGCCATCGACTTCGATATCGAGCTCATCCCGATGCATGGCCTTCGCCATGTCCTTCAATCTGCGGATCTTATCGAGTGAGTAGGAAATGAATTTCTGTCCGCCAAAGCCGGGATTGACAGACATGATGAGGACGAAGTCCAGAATGGGCAGCAGCTCTTCGATCATAGAGAGCGGCGTCCCCGGATTCAGCGCAATGCCGGCCTTCATCCCCTTTTCCTGAATAGCATGGACGAGGCGGTCATGATGGACAGCCGCTTCCGCATGGAAGGAGACCATCGCTGCACCCGCCTTGGCAAGATCATCGAAGTAGACTTCCGGATGCTCGGTCATGAGATGCACATCGAAGGGAAGTGTCGTATGCTTTCGGAGTGCTTTGATGATGGGGCATCCGAAAGTCAGATTCGGCACAAAGTGACCGTCCATGACGTCCAGATGGACAAGATCGGCGCCGGCGTTTTCGATATCCTTCAGTTCGGACGCAAGATTGGCAAAATCAGCGGATAAAAGAGATGGTGCGATTTTCATAGAAACCTCCTCGCTTCAGATTCTTTGATTTCTTCTAACAGATGGAGATAGGACAGATACCGTTTTTCCTGGATATCGCCGCGTGTGACGGCGTCCCGGACGGCACAGTCCGGTTCCTTCGCATGCATACAATTGCGGAAACGGCATTTCCCGAGAAAAGGACGAAATTCGCGGTAGAGATAAGCAAGATCGTCCGCTTTGACATGAAGCACATCCAAAAGCGTATAGCCCGGGGTATCCATCAGGAAATGACCATTCTCAGTCCGGACGAGCTCAGCGTGTCGGGTCGTAGTGCGGCCGCGGCCGGTGTGCCGGCTGACAGCACCTGCCTCGAAATGAGTACAATCCAGGAAGTGATTCAGCAGACTGGATTTCCCGACGCCCGAAGGCCCTGAGAAGGCAATGATGGGTCCCTGAAAGGCAGCCTTGAGCGTCTCAAGCCCCTCACCGGTCACCAGCGATGTCAGGATGCAGGAATAGCCCGCTTTTTCATAAAGAGCCTGCACCTCTTTGGCGGCGTCCCTGGCCAGATCGCATTTATTGATCACGAGCAGCGGCTCGATGTCCTCATTTTCTGCCATGAGGATCATTTTGTCGAGGATAGCAAGCGAGAGATCCGGCGTGCGGATGGCACTCACCAAGACGAGTTGGTCGACATTCGCGACGGGCGGACGATGCAGGGCATTTTTTCGGGGATACACCTTCGTGATGACACCTTCACTGCCGAGCCCTGTCTCATATTCGACAGCGTCCCCTACGAGGATATCGGTTTTCCGTTTCAGCCTTCCCCTCGAACGGCAAAGAGTAAGCTGCTCCCCCTCTCCCGCGATCGAGAAATAGCCGTTCTGGTTCTTAAGAATGATTCCTTTCATCAGAGCTCCCTGTCCTGTACGACGGAGCCGTCGATAACGACCTGTACGCGCACGCTGCCGCTACCGGAGACGTCCTTGCTGACGGTGCTCCCCGGATTTGCCTTGGCGCTGTATACCGTATGGCGGCCATTGTCATCGGTCACAAGGATGTCAACCTGCCGCGGATTTCCGCCTTTCGGGATGGAAATATTCACCGTCCCGTTCTTCTTCGCCTTCTGCTTGGCGGCGACAGTCAGGTTCACGACCGTATCAGACTTTGTCTCACCAGCCGCCGGATCCTGCGAGACGACCACCGCACTCGCATCATCGATCGAGCTGCCATCGCTCGATGTGATGGTACCGACAGCCAATTTCAGAGAAGAAAGTGTATTCTTCGCATCTGAAAGCGTCATGCCGACGACACTTGGAATGCTGACCTTCTGCTTCATATTGATGACGATATTGACACGCGTCCCCTTCGTCGTCTTGCTGCCCGGCTCCGGACTCTGGGAAATGATGATCTCCGACGGCTTATCAGGATCATTGCCATTTTCGACAGCTCCGATCATGAGTCCGAGCTTATCAAGACGCTCCTTTGCCTGAGAAAGAGTGAGTCCCTTGAGATCAGGGATCAGCATCGTAGAACCGCCCTTGCTGACCGTAAGGTGGATAATGCGCTTTGCCTTGACATTTGTCCCTGCGATCGGCGTCTGGGAAATGACCTCCCCCGCAGGGACGTCATCACTGGCGATCTCATCAACAGATACCTTGAGATCGAGCTTCTTGAGCGTCGTCTGTGCGACCTCGACCGGCTTGCCTACGACATTGGGCACGGTGACATTCTGGCTGCTCCAGAAGCTGCCGAAGGAGAAGAAGGCCCATGCAAAGCAGCAGACGAAAAGGAGCGCCATGCTGATCCAGATGTATTTCTGCGGCATGTTGCCGATGTAGTTCAGGATCTTGCTTTCTTTGGATATTTTTTTCGGCTTCCGTTCCACCTTGTGGATCGGGCGCGTCATCGCTGTAAAGTCATGCGAAGCCGGCTTGTAAATGGTCGTGGTGAAGCCCTGCGCGATTTTCAGCTCAGAAATAAAATCCCCCACCGTATCATAGCGCTTATTCGGGTCTTTCTGCAGCGCTGTCAGAAGGCACTCTTCGAGCATGGGAGAGATCGCCGGATTGTACTTCGTCGGACGCGGCACATCCCCCTGCATATGCTTGAGCGCGATGGAGACAGCAGTCTCCCCTTCGAAGGGCAGATGATGTGTCAGCATTTCATAGAGCACGATACCAAGAGAGTAAATATCCGTCTTTTCCGTAATCTTATCTCCGGCCGCCTGCTCCGGAGAGAGGTAGTGTACCGAGCCTAAGATGGACTGCTTGTCGATGACGGTCGAAGAATTGATGGCGCGTGCGATGCCGAAGTCAGTGACCTTCACCTTGCCATCTCCCGTGAGAAGGATATTGTGCGGTTTGATATCACAGTGGATGATGCCATTATCATGCGCTTCTTCGAGCGCATTTCCGATGTCGATCGCGATACGAACTGCCGTATCGATCGGAATGCTCGGATGTGACTGGATGTACTGCTTCAGGGTCTGCCCTTCCACGTACTCCATGACGATATAGTGGATATCGCCATCACAGCCGACATCATAGATGCCGACGATATTCGGATGCGTGAGCTTGCCTGCGGACTGTGCTTCATGGCGGAAACGCAGGACGAAGTCTTCGTCTTCTGCAAAATTGCCGTGCAGGATCTTCACCGCTACGACACGATCCAAAAGGATGTCCTTGGCCATATAGACATCAGCCATACCGCCGGAGCCAATCTTTTTGATCAGCTCATATCGTTCGTCAAGAATCTTTCCTATCATTGTTTGCTCCGTCTCTTGCTTATTGTTATTGGTCACGGAAATCTGAGAAATCGCCGATCCCACTGTGGGATCAGTATTTCCCTGAAGGGAGCAGCCCAGAAAAAACATGGCCGCTTTGCATCCGTTCCTCAGTTCTCATTCAAAAAGTGCCAGAATGACCGACACATTATCCCTTGCACCGGCGGCATAGACAAGCTCCATCAGCCTATGGCCCAGCGCGTCTATGTCCGTCTGCTCTTTACGGGGGCTCTCTCCGATCACACGAGAGAGAGTATCATCCTCGACCATGCCGGAAAGACCGTCGCTGCAGAGGAGGATCAGCGTTCCTTTGCTCACCGGAAAGCATCCCGTATCCACGGAAAGCGGCCGCTCGATACCGACCGCACGTGTGATCTCATTCTTTCTTGGATGCAGACGCATTTCCTCTTTAGAGATCTTACCTTCTGCTACCAGCTGCATCACGAAGGAGTGATCCACCGTCACTTGGGAGAGACTGCCATCCTGCCAGACATAAAGGCGGCTGTCCCCCACATGCGCCCAAAAGACCTGTCCCTCTGAAAAGGCGCAGACGACCATCGTCGTCCCCATCGAAGAGAGCGCCGGCGTCTTCGTCTTTTCAGAGAGGATCGCATCATTCGCCGCCAGTACGGCTTCCTTCATGAGCGCTTCCGATACCGGTTCTTCGCATTTTCTCCGGAAAAAATCCTCTGCAGCAGAGACAGCAAGACGGCTGGCAAGCTGCCCGCCATCATAACCGCCCATGCCATCGGCCAGAAGATATACATCTGGTACAGAGAGCGAGATCGCATCCTCATTGACCTTTCGCACCAGACCGACTTTTGATTCCCCGTAAGTAAGTATCATACCCTGCCTGTCTTATCCAGGGAAATACAGACTCCGATCGGGCATCGATCCGATCCGTATTTCCCTTGGAAGGCACAGCGTGATGAAGAGCTCCATCCCTGTGTCTTCCTTGAAATCCTCTTTACTGCTTCCAAAGACGCAACAAAAAGAGTGAAATAAGATTTGTACTAATACTAGCATTTTGCAGGAACATAGTCAATTTGGATTGATGACCAAGTGGGAAAATCATAGCGGCTTTTCCGCACAGACAGCGCACCGGTGGGAATTTTCACATGGCAGAACACGCCGGGTGGGAATACAGAGAAAAAAGGAAGCGGTATCCATATCCCGATGCCCGTCCTCTTCTTCTAATGGCTCCGGTATGGATCCCCCAAATATTTGCTCCCCGAATTTCTAATCTGGTGTTCTCTTGTTCGCCTCTTTTTCATGAAGTAATATAATTTCAGAGATGAGAGCGACGAAAAGACCGATGGAATGGAGGATTGATGTCCATGAGAAAAGCCGTAATGATTCTGATCGCAGCCATTCTTTTATGTGGCTGGAATGTCAATGCAGACAGCATGGCCGGCGAAGAGACGTATGAGATCGTGACTGTACAGGGCAATGATACACTCTGGGATATAGCAGCAAAGAAAGTCGATGATCGGATGGATGTACGAAAATACATCTACGAGGTGCAGCAGCTGAATCATCTGGGCGATGCATGCATACTGACGCCGGGAAGCAAGCTGAAGCTCCCTGCCGTCAAAGAGTGATCCGCCAGAAAAGCGGTCAAGATCTAGGGAAACGCTGATTCAATCGCAGACAATCAAAAAGCCAGTGGGTGTGAAAAAGTATTCACACCCACTGGCTTTTTGATTGGCGTAGAAAAATCAGCCGACAGAAACGAGCTCGATCTTGAAATTCAGCTCCTTGCCTGCCATTTCATGATTCGCATCAAAGGTGATGGTCGTATCGGTCTTGGCAGTGACCTTGACAGGGAAACGCTGTCCCATCGGGCCGGAAAGATACACTTTTTCTCCGACTTCCAGCTCTTCGGATCCCGGCATCTGCTTCTGCTCGATGGTCAGGATGTTGTCCGGATCCGGCATGCCGTAGGCTTCCTCCGGCATCAGGTGGATATTCTTGATCTCTCCGACTGCCATATCCTTGACCGCTTCATCGAAGCCTTTGATCATCTGGCCAGCACCGCAGAGGAATTCGATCGGATCTCCTCTGTCATACGAGGAATCAAACTTGGTGCCGTCGTTGAAGGTACCTTCGTAGTGGACTTTGACTTTTTTGTTCGTGTTGCTCATGATGGTTCTCCTTGTAGATAAATAAATGTAAATGAACAGCGCAGCGTTTATTCCGTGCCACCTCCAAAGGAAGGGGGGAGCGCGGAAGGGTGCTGCCTCATTTCTTGGGAAACACTGATTAAATCGTTGTCAGATTATACTCTTGAATTTTTATGCATAGCGAGGAATAACCTGACGCGAATAGCGAGCTATTTAAGGAAGGTTATGACGAAGCTATGTATAAAAATTCTTGTAGAATCTGACTCTGCGATTTAATCAGCGTTTCCCTTGTTTTACCGTCCGGCTCGTTTTAGAAATTCGTCTTCATCGATGACAGGGATACCTTTGGCTCTGGCTTTTTCCAGCTTACTGCCGGCATCCTCTCCAGCAACGACAAGCGTGGTCTTATTCGTGACAGAGCTCTGGGTATCGCCGCCTTGCTGCTTGATGAGATCCGAAGCTTCACGGCGGCCCATGTGGGTAAGCTTGCCGGTCAGTACGACCATCTCGCCCTCGAAAGCGCCGCCCGCATGTTCTTCTTCGATTTCCTCCATCGAGACGCCGGCATTGCGAAGCTTGTCGATGATCATGAGGTGCTTCATGTCATGAAGATAGTCGAAAAGGCTGCCGGCGATGACTTTGCCGATGCCTTCCGTCTCCTGTATATCGCTCGCGTCGGCCTCCATGAGTGCGCTCATGGTATGGTAGCGCTTCGCGATGAGCTCGGCCCCTTTTTCACCGAGGAAACGGACACCCAGTCCGAAGAGAAGCTTTGCAAGGCCGCGCCCCTTGCTGTCCGCGATGGCAGCGATGAGATTCTGTGCGCTCTTTTCTCCCATGCGCTCGATCTGTTCGATATCTTCCTGCTTCAGGGTATAGAAATCAGAAGGATCATTCACGAGATGGTAGGCGATCAGGTTGTCCACAACGGATGGTCCCATGCCGTCGATATTCATCGCATCACGCGAAGCAAAGTGAATGAGCTTCTCACGGACGACACCGCCGCATTCGGGATTCGTGCAGCGGAAAGCCGCTTCGCCTTCGATGCGACTGACCGGGCCGCCGCAGACAGGACATACCGCAGGCATTTCGAAGGGCACCTCTGTGCCGTTTCGCTTCTCCTTCAAGACCTTGGCAACTTCCGGAATGATCTCTCCGGCCTTGTAAATGAGGACATAGTCTCCCTCACGGATGTCTTTCTCCCGGATGAAGTCCAGATTGTGCAGCGTCGCACGCTTCACGGTCGTCCCCGCAAGATGCACCGGCGTAAGGTCAGCCGATGGTGTCAACACGCCTGTCCGCCCCATCGTGACGACGATCTTCTCGATGCGCGTCTCGGCTTCTTCCGGCGGATATTTGTAAGCCATCGCCCACTTCGGATCTTTGACGGTCGCTCCCAGCGCACGCTGCTCGCTGAAATCATTCACCTTGATGACCATGCCGTCGGTATCATAGCCGAGGTCATGTCGCTTTACTTCCCACTCATTCACACCTTCGATGACTCCTTCGATGGAGCTCCATTTCCGATAGTTCGGATTCACCTGAAAGTGGAAATCGGAAAGCTTCTTCAGCAGTTCCTCCTGACTTTTGATCTCCATGCCTTCGATGTCCCCGAGCGCATAGGCAAAAAAGGCGAGATTCCTTGACGCCGTCACATGGGGATCGAGCTGACGCAGAGAGCCTGCCGCCGCATTGCGGCAATTCGCAAAGGGCATGATGCCCGCCTCATCGCGCGCTTCATTCAGTGCGATGAAGGATCTGCGCGGCATGTACACCTCGCCGCGCACCTCCAGATAGGGCGGCGCATTCTCAATATAGAGAGGAATGGTGTGAATGGTCTTTACATTCGCCGTCACATCTTCCCCCACGCGGCCATCCCCTCGTGTCAGACCCTGGATGAGACTGCCGTTCTCATAGATGAGATTCATGGAAAGTCCGTCGATCTTCAGCTCCGTGATGTACTCCACATGGTCTGCGCCAAGCCCTGCCTTCACGCGGCGGTCAAAGTCCCGAAGCTCGTCCGCATTGAATGCATTTGCCAGCGAGAGCATGGGTTTTCTGAAGCGCACTTTCCGGAAATCATCGGACGCTTTCCCGCCGACACGCTGCGTCGGGGAGTCCGGTGTCACCAGCTCAGGATATGCTTTTTCCAGATCCACCAGCTGCCGGTACATATGGTCGAATTCAAAATCCGAGATCTCCGGCCGGTCCAACACATAGTACAGGTAGCTGTGATGGCGGAGCTCTTTTTTTAGTTTCTCTGCTTGTTTTTTGATGTCTTCCGGTACCATAAAAAGTCCTCGTGTAAAGAAATATAGGAAAACCCTTTTTCAATGGAAAAGTCCGTGTTTCCCTAGAAAAAGGCTACAGCATTCAAGGCGATGAGTCCTACTGGTCCTATCCCCATGGGACCCATGACCTCTTATTCCTCCTTCGTGATCGGGGCAAAAGCGACCATGAGGCTTCTCATCTTATTTCCCGGGAATTCGATTTTCAGGATCATATTTTTCCCGCTGCCTGTGACAGAGACAACCTTGCCCTTGCCCCACATGGTATGGACAGCGGTATCACCGACCTGCCAGTCATAGCGCGCGCTCACCGCCTTCGGCTTCAGCTTCTTGACGGGAGAGGCGGCTTCCGAGAGGGCGAAGCGGCTCGCTCTTTCATTACGGCTTCTTTCCTGGAAATGCACGCGTTCACGATCTTCCTCCGTGATGACCTGATCCACAAGATCCGGCGGGATTTCCTCGATGAAACGGCTCGGCATGTACGAATTGATCTTACCGTACATGGTACGCATGTGTGCATTGGACATATAGAGCTCTTCCTTCGCGCGCGTAATCGCCACGTAGCAGAGGCGGCGCTCTTCTTCAAGAGCCGCAGGCTCCATGAAGGAACGGACGCCCGGGAAAATGCCTTCATCCATGCCCGGCAGGAAGACGAGCGGGAATTCCAGCCCCTTCGCACTATGGATGGTCATCAGGGTGACGCGGTCGTCCTCCCCTTCATAGGAGTCGACATCGTTTACGAGAGCGACTTTTTCAAGGAATTCCGCGAGTCCGCCTTCCGGCTGCTCGGTGATGAAGTCTTTCGCGACAGAAAGCAGCTCACCCAGATTTTCCTCACGGCTCTGCGCCTGCGGATCCTTGCTCTCCTGCAGCTGCGCGAGATACTTCGTATCTGTCATGACCTTCTGGATCAGTTCGAAAACATTCATTTCCGTGGACGCATTCAGAAAATCAAAAATCATCGCAGAGAAATTCGTAAGCTTGCGCTGCGTAGCAGAAGAAAGCCCACTGCCCTCGATGCCCATGATGCCTTCGAACATCGACATGCCGCCGGCATTCGCATAGTCCAGGAGCTTCTCGATCGTCGCCCCTCCGATACCGCGCTTTGGTGTATTGATGATGCGAGCCAGGCTGATATTATCCTTGAAATTATTGATGACCTTCAGATAAGCCAGCATGTCGCGGATTTCCGCGCGATCATAGAAGCGTGTCCCGCCGACCATCGTATAGCCGATGCCGCGTCTGACGAGCGCTTCTTCGATGACACGCGACTGCGCATTCATGCGGTAGAGGACTGCCATATCGCCATAGGGGCGATGCTTTTCCATATGCTCTTTCTGCATCGTTTCGATGATGAAATTTGCTTCCGCATGTTCATCGATCGCGGTGTAATGCTTGAGATGCGTACCGGCATTATTCTCTGTCCACAGACGCTTCGACGGGCGATCCGGATTGTTCTGTATCACTGCATTTGCCGCGTCCAGGATCGTCTGCGTCGAGCGGTAGTTCTGCTCGAGCTTGATGAGCTTCGCCTTCGGATAGTCCTTCTGGAAATCCATGATATTCCGTAGGTCCGCGCCGCGCCAGGAATAAATGCTCTGGTCAGCATCACCGACCGCGCAGATATTCTGCGTATCTCCTGCGATGTACTTCGCCATCAGGTACTGCGCATGGTTCGTATCCTGATATTCGTCGATCAGAATATAGTGGAATCTGTCCTGCCAGCGCTTGCGGATGGTCTCGATGGAGAGCAGCTTCGTCGTGATATATAAGAGATCATCGAAGTCGAGCGCATTGTTCTCCTTCATGTGCTTGTCATAGAGCTCATACACATCCGCCGCTTTCTGGTTGAAGAAATTGCTTCCTGCCAGCTCTCTGTACTTCTTCGGATCGATCAGCTGGTTCTTCGCAGAGGAGATCCGGTTCTGCATCGCATTCGGCTGATACTGCTTATCATCCAGATTCAGCTCCTTCAGGCAGTTTTTCACCAGTGTCTTCGAGTCATCCGAGTCATAAATGGTGAACCTGTCCGTATAAGGCGGATAGGAAGCGATCTCACGCCGAAGGAAGCGCGCACCAAAGGAGTGAAAGGTATACATCCAGATGCGGTCCGCAGCAGGTCCCACCAGATTGTGTACACGTTCTCTCATTTCCTGCGCCGCCTTGTTCGTGAAGGTGATCGCGAGGATTTCATTCGGATAGATCCCCTGCTCAAGCATGTATGCGATGCGGCAGGTCAGGGCTTTCGTCTTGCCGGATCCGGCGCCCGCCATGATGAGTACAGGCCCTTTCACCGTCTCGACCGCCTCCCGCTGCCGGGGATTTAATGTATTTAAATAGTTGTTCATGAGTCGTCCTTTTCATAGTAGCCAGGGATTTGGAAATAAGCTTCAGCGAGTTCTATAGGTTCTGTGATTTTGAGCAGGATATGTTTGTCTGGCGGAAAGCGCAAACCAGCCTCCTTCAAAAGGAAGGAGGGAAAACCACACCTTCATCCCTCATTAAGAAAAGCCCATATGACTTCCGTCGTATGGGCTTTTATGCACTCGATCTCCTTATTCAGCGTAAGCCTTCAGAAGGAACGGAGCGACCTGTTTCTTACGAGACATGACCTTCGGCAGATATACAGCGCCGTCTTCTGCTTTTTTGCCGAATGCCTTTTCTGCGGCCTCTTCTGCGCCGGAGGTGAACCACAGATAGGTATCTTCTGCGAGGATATCCGTCACCATGAGGTAGGAAGCAGCATAGCCTTTGGCAGCCTTGGTGGCTTCCAGAGCGGCCATGATGTCCGCCTTCTTCGCATTGATCGGAGCGAGATCCATGACGGAAATCTGTCCGCAGCTGAAGGTCTTACCAGCCGATTCGAATTCCTTGGTATCGTTGCCGGCGAGTTTTTCCGCCGAGTAGTCAGAAATGTCTGCGCCTGCTTTCAGCATATCCATGCCGTACTTTTCATAGTCGACACCGGCGATTTCTGCAAGTTCTCTAACTGCGGCCTTATCTTCTTCGGTCGTTGTCGGGGAACGGAAGAGAACGGTATCAGAGATGATCGCAGAAAGCATCATGCCGGCGACAGCCTGAGAAGGCTTTACCCCAGCAGCCTTGTAGAGCCCCCAGATGACGGTATTCACGCAGCCCACCGGACGGACGAGGATGAAGATCGGATTCGTGGTTTCGAAGTCACCGATGCGATGATGGTCAATGAGTTCCAGTACATCGGCCTCTTTGGCCCCATCGACGCACTGCTTGGATTCATTGTGATCGACAAGAATGAGCTTCGTGCCGGCTTCGACTTTTTCGAGGTATTCCGGTGCTTCTACCTTGAAATAGTCCAGTGCGTAGCAGGTTTCCTTATTCGGTTCGCCCGCTCTGGCAGCGACCGCTTCCACGCCCTGCTGCTGCTTCAGGTAGGAATAAGAAATCGCAGCCGCGATGCTGTCGGTATCTGGGGATTTATGTCCGATGACGTAAACTTTGCTCATGATTGAAATGCTCCTTTACCATGCAAAATGCAATAAAATTCCATCCCATTATAGCATGGTTGGACATCTTCGTATAGAAGGAAACGCTGATTAAATCGCAGAGTCAAATTCAAGAGTAAAATCTGACATCGATTGAATCAGTGTTTCCAGAAAAATCTTAAGGTAACATTTTCATCGCTGCTTCCCATTGACAATCGGGTTCCTCATGCTATAATGATGGTACTAGAGAAAATATAGGAGTACCAAACGTATCATGAAAGGCATCATCATCCATGCAGCCATGGAAGAAATCAGAATGCGCGGCCTGCGCTTCACGATGCAGGATCTCGCGACCAGGCTGAAAGTGAGCAAACGCTCGCTTTACGAAAATTTTTCTTCCAAAGAAAACCTGATCGATGAAATGGTCGATATCATTTTATCGGATATGACAGAGGAAGAGCATGCCATCTTTGCCAGGGATATCCCCATCCCGGAGAAAGTAGAGGCCCTCTTGACCATCCACCCCTACGATGCGGAAATGTTCAATACGAATGTCTATGAAGACTTGAAACGCATGTATCCCCAGCAATGGCAGAAAATCGAAAACTCACGGCTGGAACGGCAGCGACATGTGGAAGTCCTTCTCACGCAAGGCATCGAAGAAGGTACGCTTCGTCCTTTTCAGGTCAGTCTGATCGGGCATATTTTGAAAGATGCCTTTGAGAGCTTTACCTCCTATAGTTTTCTGGCAGGAAATGGCTTGACCTACGAAAAAGCCATGCACAATTTGCTGGATATCCTGTTCAAAGGTATGTTAAGGAAACGCTGATTCAATGGGTAAAGCAGCGGTTTCTTCGAAGTGACGCCATACATATAGTAAAAATGCAGCAGACTGTTGCATTTTTATTTTTCCTTAACGGTACTTAAAATAATTATGCAGTACCAAAGGTTTCAAGGAGGCCTTTTATGAAGCATTGGAAGCGTTTTTTTCTAAGCAGTGCGATTGCACTTTCTTTCATGGTCACAGCAGGCTGCGGTCAGAGTGAGCTCCGGGACAGCAACGCTCTCTGGGGGCAGGCCGACACGACAGAAGTGGACATCAATACCAAGGTACCCGGACGTCTTATCAAGCTGTACGTCAAGGAAGGCAGTGAAGTGAAAAAGGGTGAAAAGCTGGCGGAAATCGACCAGCGTGAACAAAACGCGCTGGAGTCCGCCGCCCAGGCGAAAGTGGAAGCCGCTAAAGCAGCCTGCCTGCAGGCCGAGGCCAATTACGACCAAGCTCTCCGTGACATCCAGCGCTATGAAATGCTCTACCAGAATGGTGCTGTATCCAAAGCGGTGTATGAATCGTACAGCAACAAACGTGACGTCATGTCCGCTGTCTATGAACAATCCAAAGCAAGCCTGGCAGCCAGCGAAGAAGCATGGAAACAGTCAAGCATCAATCAGGGCGAAACCACCCTTGTGGCTCCCTTCGACGGGATCGTGACCACGAAGTACTCCGATATCGGTGCCATGATTTCCAGTGGTATGCCCATCGTCGCAGTGCAGGATCCCGTGGACAACTGGGTGGATTTCAAAGTCAAGGAAACCGAACTGGACAAGTACCCGCTTCATGCGCGTGTGCATATGGAGGGACGCAATCCACAGCTAAAAATCGATGGCGTCATCGTAGACATCTCAAAGAAGCCGAATTTTGCCACCTATCGCGCCACCAGCGAGCGAGGAAATGATGATGATATCATCACATTCAATGTCAAAGTCCAGACAAATGACCCCCGCATTCGCCCCGGCATGCGTTTCAAGGTGGTTTCCGTCGAAGGAAATAGCGACTAGTCAATGGTATTACGATTGATCTGCCAAATAAGGCATCCACAGGAAAGGAGCATGCATGTTTAGAAAAGATCCTCTGTTTATTCCGGGATGGATTTATTTTTTCCTCATGTTTCCATTGGCCTCCAGGTTACCGGAGTCTTTCGGCTGCGAGAATGGCATCATCGAGAATCTGCAAATGTTTTGGCTCTTTGGCGGGCTCATCCTGTGCTCTGCCGCCCTTGACCATCGTTTTCAGGATTGGGGAGGACGGCCTTACACTCTTTGGAAAGCGGGCATTCTTTACTACTTCCTTCTCATCATGAGAGAAATCAGCTGGGGCCGCACCTTCTTCCCCACCGCGAGTGGAGGCTTTATTTCCTATAGCGAAATGGGGCTCTATGGCAAGATGGTCCATCCTATGGTAGGCATCCTTCTCGCTGTGCTTCTTGTCCTTTTATACCGAGCCAAAGTGTGGCAGGCACTCAAAATCACAAAGATCCCCATCACCTCCTCGATCCTGCTTCTCCTCTTTATCGGGTTCTCCTGGGTCGGAGAGCGCACCGCCTTCTTTCTTTTCAGCGGAGAGCTGGCTGAGGAATTGGCCGAATTTGGTGCCTACATGATGATGTTTATGATGACGAAAGAGGCGGAGCAGCGACTCCGTCAGCATACATAAAAGGAGTGACTCCATGATAACAAGCTGGTATGCAGAATGGAAAGCCGCTTTTCTCTCTGAATTTAGAAGGGAAGGCCGTTGGAATACAAGCGCCTTCCTGCTTTTGCTCTGCCTTCCTCTCATATATACACTTCTGCTAGGGGCCGCTTACAGCGCCAATGTGCTGAATCATATCCCGGTCGTGGTCTGTGACCACCAGCAAACCAAGATTTCCCGGCTACTGATCTCGAATTACCATACATCTGACCGATTCACTGTCACAAAACAGGTTGCCACCCATGAAGAAATGCTCGCTGCTATAGAAAATGGGGAAGCCAAAGTCGGCATTGAGATCGAGCCGCAGCTGGATAGGCACATCAAAACCGCCGTTCCTGCCGATGTCGGCATCTACATCGATGCCTCCAATATGGTCTATGGGAGTGCCTCCCTTGTCGCATCCGAAGAAATCAATATGAACCTTCTGGTTTCCGGTAGCCAGCGCATTCTGGAACGGATGACTTATTATCCGGATCACGCGCTGAAGACTGCCTATCCGGCGGCCATGAGCGTCCGCATCCTGAATAACCCCACCAACGGCTACTGCAATTTCATGCTGCTTGGGCTGGTCTGCAATGGCGTGCAGATTTCCATCTTCCTCTATGCTGTGGATTTCTTTGAAAAGGATCGAAAGCGTCACTGGAAGTACAAGAGCGCTCTCATCACAGGAAAGATGGTAGCAATGGAAATCCTGTCTCCTTTGGCTTTCACGGTGAGCTTGTGGCTCTCCCACATCCTTTTTGCCGTCCCGCTTCGCGGCGCGTGGTACGAATTTCTCCTTTTGGAAATGACCTTTGTCTTTTTCTTCACAGGACTTGGCATGGTGCTGGCTCTTGCATTTCCAAGCCCTGTACTTGCGCTGCAGGAAATGCTTCTTTTCATCATGCCGGGGATGCTTTACAGCGGCCTCAGCTGGCCGAATGAGTGGCTGGATCAGCTCCCCACCCTTATCCGCATGATATTCCCCATCACGTACCTGGCCATGCCGATGCGCGATCTCTCCCTCGCCGGCCGCTCCGAATTGCTTATGCATAGTGCAGCACTCTTCGCGTCGGTCGGCCTTCTCCTCTACGGCATCAGCTACTTGCTGCTTTTGAAAAAATCCCGGCAGGAGGTGCAGCTATGAAAGGCATCCTGTCTATTCTATGGAATGATATCCACCTGATCTTCTTTCGAGATATAAGGCGAGGCATTCTTCTCATCTGCGCGGCTTCCGCCTATCTTTTGCTCTTCTCGTGGCTCTATACCTGGGGTATCGTGAATCATATCCCTCTCCTCATTGTTGATCAGGACCAAAGCTCCTACAGCAGAAATCTATCCGAAAAATTTGCGACCAGCGATGCCTTTGATGGCAAGTACTGGGGAAGCGAACTGACAGACGTCGAAGATTTCTTCCAGACAGAAGGACGGCACAGCGCTGCCCTCGTGATCCCGAAAGGATTTGCGAAGAATATACAGCACGAGCGTCAAAGTCAGGTGCTCGTGATCGCTGATGGCAGCAATATCATCATCAGCAGTAATACCAATATCGCTGCCTTTGATATCATACAGGCCTTTAATCAGGAAATCGGTGAAAAACTGATCGCCCGCGATGTCAGTCAGGTGCCATACCTTGCCGAGAGACGCCTCTCTCCCGTTCGCTTTTCCTACCGCGTCCTTGGAAATCCGGAGCTGGATTACATGCGATTCTTTGTCTTCGGGCTGGCTCTGATCGCGATGCAGCAGGGCATCCTTCTCGCCGTATCCGCCTCCATTCTTTGGCCGAAGAACCACGTGACAGAGGCAGAGTGGGCGCTCTCCCCGTGGAAACGCTGGCTCGTAAAAAGCTTCGTGTACTGGTTCTTTGGCATGATGTCCTATATCCTCTTCTTGGAAATAGGGAAACATTTTTTCTACCTGCCGGTGAATGGCACTTGGAGAGAGCACCTGCTTTTGGCAGGCAGTTTCATCTTCTGCCTTGTACAGCTGGGCGCACTCCTTGCCTGTGTCGTAAAAGACGAGCTGCTCTTCTCTCGTCTTTCTGTCAGCTATACCGTTCCCGCTTTCATTCTCTCCGGCTTCACCTGGCCACTCCCCCCGATGCCAGACTGGGTGCAGTTTCTTGCTCACCTTTCCCCTTACGCTTATGTAGCAGAAGCCGCGAGGAATCTATATATTTATGGCAGCTATTACCAGCTGGAAAGAAACTCTGCGCTCCTTCTTGCTGTAGGACTTCTCGCCTTCCCTCTCGCGAGCCATCTCTACAGCAAGCGACTTGCGCTGAAAAAAGAGGTGATCAACAAAATATAGCATGCGAAAAGCCATGCCGTCTTTTTGATGGCATGGCTTTTTCTTGTAACTTGTGACTTGAATACTGCCTTCGGGCATCGCCCCATATATACTCGCGGCGAAGCCGCCACCTTCATTCCTAATTCCTAATTCCTAATTCCTAATTCCTAATTCCTAATTCCTAATTCCT
>ERZ1026846.98-NODE-98-length-62155-cov-25.994332_pt1 | contig 62155 bp, 78 predicted proteins | sample MGYA00380153_ERZ1026846 | MGnify/ENA primary metagenome ERZ1026846 (study PRJEB33269, sample SAMEA4719789) | human gut metagenome | biome: human-associated habitat; feature: organic feature; material: feces | place: Cameroon | collected 2013-10 ...
GCTTATTTCCTAAATAAATATGGAGATATTCATTATGAATATATAGGCAGTAATATATGTGATAAAGATAAGGCTACTACTGAAAAACAACTTGAAAGATTACTGGCATTAAACCAGCTTCTTAATATTGCTAAGTATTATAATAAACAGCATGGAATTGGTATTATTGCTACAATTATATATGATAATGTAAATCAAGTCTATAGTGTTACTAATACATCTACTATGTATATATGTGGTATAAAAGTAATATTTAATAGAAAAGAAGATGCACAAGCAGTAATAGACAATCCTAACTTCCGAGAAATCCTTGATACTATTTATAAAGATTAGGAGATTATGAAAATATCTGAATTACAAGAGATTCTAGAACACTATAAAAAAGAAAATGGTGATTTAGAAGTGAGATTAGTTATAGACACACATAATGGTGAGGAATACAATGAACTAATTAGTAATTGTATAGATACTACACAAGTCTATGATGAAGAAGAGTTTAATAACTTAGTAAATAACATGGGTCTAACAGAACAGCAAGCTTTCAATAATCTTAAAGAAAGAGAGTTAGCTACAACATATTTAGACATTTACACATATATTAAAGGATAAAATTATGAACATAGCAGAAATATTAAAGTACTGTCCTAAAGGCACTAAATTATATTGTATTTTGTGTGGTAATGCAGAACTTGAAGAAATTACAAATATTGGGACTATAGTAATAAGAAAAGTAGTTGATGCAATAAGTACTTCATATACTTTAGATTATGAAGGACGTTATTCTCATAGTGGAGAATGTGTCATATTCCCATCTAAAGACCAAAGAGATTGGGGTAAATTTAGATTGCCATTTAAAGCAGGAGATATTGTGATGACAATAGATAAATTAACTCCATTTATTTTTAAAGAATATATTGATGATACATATGCTCATTGCTATTGTGGTGTTGATGTATATGATACACTTAAAATAGAAGCACCTATAGATATTTATTGGACATCTTCATTTATTATTCCAGCCTCAGAAGAAGCTAAGAAAGAACTATTTGATAAGATGGCAGAAGCAGGATATAAATGGAATGCTGATACTTTAGAATTAGAGAAATTAGAACCTAAGTTCAAAGAAGGTGATGTTGTTAGTAGTAAAAAAGGTGATTTATACTTAGTATTAAATACAAATAATAGTACTGTACATCTATTGACTCTTTTATATAAAGACGGTAATTTTATTACTTATAATACTTTCTCTATGACATCTGAAGATTTAACTCTAGCAACTGAAGAAGAAAGAAACAAATTTTATTCGGCTTTAGTTAGAGAAGGTTATAAGTATGACAAATGGCAACATAAATTTATAAAACAGGAGTTTAAGCCTTTTGATAAAGTATTGGTAAGAGGTAATGATACAGAATTTTGGAAAGCTGACATTTATTTAGGTTATACGAAAAATAATTCTTGTCCTTATAGATGTACTAAAGCCAATTATGGAAGGTGTATTTCTTATGAAGGAAATGAGTATTTATTAGATACAGCTAATTCTCCAACATATGTAGACAAGAAAGAATAGAGTCAATTAGAAATTGGTTAAAATTTTATAAGCAAGAAGTAATGCTTGGCAAGAAACTCTCCCCTGACACCTTTGACCAGATCATCAATGAATTTGATAACTATATAGCCTTTGAAGAGGAAACTTGTAAAAGTACTATAGAGTATATTGATAATTTAACGTCAAAAGTGTCAAGGGCTATAGAAGATATTAACAACAAAAGAAAATATACATGATAATAAAAGACCGAACAACTATGAAGAAAAAGTATTACTACTATGTTGCTATACTCTCAAAAGGTAGAGATATAATCCATATCAAAGGTACTTATGGTACAACAAAGGATGACTTTCCTTTGCGCGAAGTAGAAAAACATATTTTAGAGGACTTTGTAATACCAACAGATAGTATTGTAATAACATTCTACAAAGAAATCACAAAAGAAAACTATAAATCATACAACAATGAAAAACAAGATTAACATAGAAAGTATATTAAAAGACTGCCCAAAAGGGACAAAACTATTTTCATTAATTGAAGGTAATGTCTTATTTGATAGAATCAATGATAATAATAATGAATATCCAATTCTTGTAATAGATAAGTATCAAAGTAAAATAAATTTCTCAAAAGAAGGATTAATAATGAAGAAATACCCTGATGCGGAATGTATTCTATTTCCTTCCTCAGAAATGCGAGATTGGTCTAAACTCTCTTGGAAGAAAGGAGATGTACTTATATGTAAAGATGGTAAAGTAGAATGTATCTTTGTTGAGTTTATAGATAATAACTACACTTCATTCAAAGGAGTACATTGTCTTGACTGCACTGATGAGAATAACTTCATGTATAAAAATGAAGATATTTTTCTTACTGAGAACTATTTTTTAGAAATAGAAGCTACTGCAAAGTGCTATATTAATACTATTGAGGAAAGACTTGGAGGTAAACTAAATCCCCAAACCTTGAATATAGAGCCAATTAAATCTAAGTGTGAGTTTAAACCATTTGATAGAGTACTGGTGAGAAATGGTGCTATTTTACCTTGGAAAGCTGAATTTTTCTCATCTTATGACCCTAATAATGGATTTCCATATTCTTGTATAGGAAATCGTTATATATACTGTATTCCATACGAGGGTAATGAGCATCTTATAAATACAACTAAAGATTATTAATGATAAAATAGTATAACATGATAGGTGATAGTAGAATACAACATGCAGCTAATCAATATGTCTGTCATGGACCAGAAGCTGATGAAGGAATATATGTTTCAGCAAAACGTGAAGCATTTGTTGAAGGTGTAAAATGGTTACAGAGTGCTTTATGGCATGATGCAAGCGAGAAACCACAAGGTTCGGCTGCTATTCTTTACCTGTGGCATGATGAACAAGGTGGTATAGACGTTGGTATTGATGGTATATTTGATGGTTCAGAATGGAAGAAATTTGTTGAGCATAACAAAATTACAAAGTGGTGCTACATCAAAGACGTATTACCGAAAGGAGGTGACAAATGATTAAAGCAGAAGACTTGAGGATAGGAGACCTCGTAAGAGTAAGTTGTAATTGTGCTCTTGCTGAAGGAACAATAGGTACTATTGTTGAAATAAGTAAGGAAACAAATGCTAATGATAAAAAAGGATTTGTTAAACTAATCCTTATTAATGGTGTTAGTAATTGGGGATGGGGAGTTTCTTGTAATAATATTGAAGGAATTTCACTTACATGTAATAACCTTTCTAATAATGATTGGGGAGCGAGTCAAATTGGAGAGCATGAATTTCTTATCTATAATGAAGATGAAGATATATATTTAGAATGGAGTGACATAGGTGATAGATACACCTTCAATGATTTTTTACGTTCTAAAATCTTCAAAACTGTTAGGTATATACACGAGCTTCAGCATATCCTTTGGGCGTTTGGCAGGAACGCAAACTTCAAAATTTAAAACAATTAAAAAATAGTTATAGTATGAGAGGTGATTTAGTTTGTTTTGAATGTAAGTATTTAGAACATTGTTATTATAGCACAGGAAATATGAACTGTAAACTCAAAGGTCATATAATTTTGGGATTTGGAGAGGATATGGGATGTGAAAATTATGAAAGTAATATTTAACTGCCTTCGAGCATAAATGAAGATACGGGTATGAATATAATGACATTTGGCAAATATAAAGGAAGACTTGTAACAAATGCTCTTAGAATTGACCCAAGTTACTTTGGGTGGTGTAAGAACAATGTTCATTGGTTCAAATTCTCTAAAAGAGACTACGAAATATACTTGGAATGGTTATTATTACAACAAAATCATTTGCAATTCACAGGATACTCTGATGATATGAGTAATATTAGATTCCTTTTTAGAAAAGTGAAAGAAGGTAAGTTTAATGCTTACTCTGATACAGAATATCTTACTAAAGAGACATGTGATGAATATTTAAAAAGTACAAAAGAGCATTATTTTAATAAACGTATTTAACTACCCTCAATATAAATAGATAGAATTATGAAAGCAAGCGAATTGATAGAACACTTACAATCTTATATTAAGCACACAGGTGGAGATTGTGAAGTACATGTATTTGACAAAGCAAACGGCTGTTCTTATTATATTGAGAATACTTGTACAGATGGTGATAATGTGTTTCTATATATTTCATCCGATAAATATATACCGAAGATACCAAGGTAACTAACCACCCTCTCCCTGCTGCCAGAGAGAGACTAAAATAGCAAAACATGAATAATATAGAACAAATAGATCCAATATGCAGACTTTATTACAACAAGCCTGTGTTTATAACTTACGGTCCAATATTTACAAGTTCACCAAAAGAATACGGACAGTATCTGCAAAATAAAAAACGTAAAAGAAAATAACTATGTCAACGTCTCCCTTGTGACAGTAGGGAGAGTATAAAAAGAAGAATATGAATATAGATAAATTAGAAAGAGCTAATATCTTAGCTAAGAGTTTGATTCCTAAAGTAGACGAACTCTTAAAGATGTCAAAAGCAAGCAGAAATTATCTTGCTGATGCCATTTGGGGACTTTCAGAGTGTGATGAAGAGTTTAACACCAAATTCAAGCAACTTCTGAATGAAACAAAACAAAGGTTTCAAAAAGAGTTTGATGAACTTTAGTAACTAATCATCCTGTAAAAGATAAATAGATAATAATATGAAGAAAACGAAAATTGAAGACTGCTTTAATAAAAATGGTAACTTTATTAAGCCATTTGACCCATATAGATGTGAAGATAACAATCCTCTCTATTCGGCATTATTCGATGAAAATGGATACGCTACAAGAAGCAGTGCAGTTTACATGTTAATTGCAAAGCATGATTGGAGTTTTGATTGTGATGCTGTTAAATATTATTATTCACATAATCTTGATTCTGGGTGCAAAGGTAATTATACGGCAATTTACGCTTGGAGGTAGAGTAATTAACCATCCCTTGTGGGGGTATAAATAGATAATTATGATTAAAGAAGTTCCAGACCCTACGTTTGATTGTGAGGGATGTGTTTATGATGGTAAGTTTGAGTGTCTTCAGCATGCCTGTTGTGTTGACCCAAACAATCCAGTTAAATACATTGAAGTAGCAAAGTAATTACATTTCTCTTGTGACAGTAAGGAGAGATAAAAAATATTATGAAAACAAAATTACAGATGATAATTAAAATCTTAACCCGAAAGAAAGTTGTACTCTTAACAGAAGAGTGTGTTGGTGTATGCCAAATGACTTTTATAGGGTGTGACGTGGTCGAAGCAAACAGAATTAAAAATTTAAAATATAACGACGCATAAGAAAGAGCACAAAGAGTATGGCACAAGAAGGATGGATATGCCCTAGATGTGGAAAAGTAAACGCACCTTGGGTAGCACAATGTTTCTGTAATAGAAACACTCAGATATTACCTAACGTCGGTGCTCCTTACTATGAAGGAGACCAAGCAACATGTAACACAAGTAAGATAATCAATGAATAAAGAAAAAATAAAATCAGCTATTGAAAAGACCATTCATTATATGAATGGTAACTATTATTCAAAATTTGAAGAAAAAATGATTGTTGGTTACTTGGAAGGAGCACTTAAAGAATTGGAGGATGAATAATGTGTAAAATAAATGTTAAAAAGTCAATTCTAGATATTGTTGAAGAAAATAATCTAGAAATACTTAAAATAGACTTAATGAATAATGATGAATCCCTTATTAGATTCTATGGTGGGAATAGAGATGTACTTTCTTGTAAGGTCTATAATACTCTAGAGGATTTAGACTTTGAAGTCGATCCTTTTGATATGCAAAAAGAGGTCCAAGGTACAGTATATTGTCAAGATAAAGATACTAAAGAACCAATATGGATAGTATCTTGTGGAGATGAATGTAGTTCTTGGTGGGAAGTCAATAAAGTTCCAGACTTTTATAAAAATCAATTTAGTTAGTTAGAAAATGATACAGTATCAAAAATGGAAAGATGAAATAAGAATTTTAATTACTGATGAACAAAATTATGGTTCCGTGCAAGTATCTATTCCATGCTATAATAGTAAAATTTCTGGTAAAGCAGATGCACTTATATATGCACTCTATGTAGATAGTGGGTATAGAAGAAAAGGAGTTGCAAAACGACTGTTGCAAATTGCTGAACAACAAGCTAATTCAAATGGAATCCAAGTAATTGGGATAGAATTTGACAAAGAAGAATCTGATAGATTTGTTCTAGATTGGTATTTCCGAAGTGGTTATAAACCATTTTCTAAAAGAAGTAAATTACTAATCAAAAAACTATGAATGTATTCTTTTATAAAAAAGAGGATGAGGAAAAATCCATATTGCAATATGAGACATGTCCTTACAATAATATTCCTCGTATAGGTGAGAAAGTTATCATTAAAAACAAATGGTATCTTGTAGAAGATATAGTAAATAGATATAAAGAACTGAAAAACTTTACATTTACAGATGTATATATTTTCCTTAAAGAATTGGAGGATTGATTGTGACTAGACAAGAAGCAAAAGAGATATTACCTATTATACAAGCTTTTATTGAAGACAAAGAAATTCAATATAGCTCAAAAGATATTGAAGAGTGGGACGGTTTTGATGATGATTGGGAAGTAACTCGTGATCCATCCTTTAATACACATTTGTATAAATACCGTATTAAACCATAAATACAAATAATAATGAAAACAAATAAAAACATTGTAGATAAACATAAAATTATTGATTCAATAAATAAAATTGTAACTGAATTAAGAAAAGCTAATAATATAAAGATAACATGGAAATACAAGACTAAATAAAAAAAACGTATTAAAGAATCACTAAAAAGATAGAAGGACTAACAATGAACAGAAAACAAGCAAAAGAGCTTTTGCCTATTATACAGGCATTTGCAGAAGGTAAAACAGTACAAACAATAGATAAAAATGGAGAATGGATAAATTGTTTATATATAAACTTTGAATTTAATTCTTCTCCAAATTCATACCGCATCAAGCCAGAGCCTATGTACCGTCCATTCAAAGACGCAGAAGAATGCTGGCAGGAAATGCTAAAACACAAACCATTTGGATGGGTTGAAGCACTTCATGGGCATTTTCATATTACAGGTATTACGAATGCTGGTGTAAATTGTGGTGTAAGTGACAATTGGCTTGACTATGAATATATGGTAGAACATTATAAATTTATCGATGGTACACCCTTTGGTATTAAAGAGGAGTAGTTATGTATACAAAAGAAAAACATCTGGCTATAAAAAATGCACTCGCAGAAGGTATACAGAAAATGGCAAGACGTGGTTGGTTTGATGATGCAGATATTATTTTCGATACTAACAACATCAAGTTTAAGTCAAAGTATCGTCCATTTAGAAATTGGTCTGAACTCAGAAAGGAAATGCAAAAGCATTTACCTTATGGTGTTGTTGTAGTAAAGGAAACCAAGAAAGCGAAATTTATTATAAAGGATGAGGTTTTTGCTGTATATAAAAGTAAAATTTTCGAAGAAGCTTTTAAATTATTAGAGTTTGCTGATGGCATGCCGTTTGGTATTAAATATGAATAGACAAAATTATTGTGAAGTATGTGATTATAAGTTTAACTGTATACAGCAGTACAAATTTCCAGAATATTGTTATCTTGAGCAATTAGATAAAGAACATAATAGAAGCTTTGAATAGAGAAATTACTGTTAATAAAATGAGAACATTAAAATTTGGTATAATTGCTATCTTATTATTTATGACTTCTTGTGTTGATGATTTTTATATTTCTAATGACAAAGGAGTTGTAATTAATATCCAAAAAGATGTAGATGGTAATCAAGTAACTATTATGATTATTAATGATTCTGTACAAAATGGTATAAATACTTGTATTACTTTTCCAACACATAAACAATATAATATTAACGATACAGTATATTTTACAAACTAAAATAGTATGGAAAGAAACATAACAGTTGCTCTTGAAAAAGCAAAAGAGTGGTATTATAGTAATAATAATCAACTTAAAGAAATTGCACTACAAGCCTTTGATAAAGATGAATTATTATCTAGCTTTAAAGATATTACAACTTTCAAGAAGGCTTGTGAAGCTCTTAATCTTCATTATGAAGTTACATCTATTATTATTAAAGATATAGCTATGGTTAGCAAAGCATCTGCTGCTATGTTCAAATTAAATATTATTAGAAAGGCTCTTAATCTAGGTCAGGATTTACATCTGACAAAGACTCCAGAATACACTTATATGTATTATCCTGATAATCCATTTATAGCTGAAAATTCTACATATTATAAAGATGAACTTAACTCAGGTAAAATGGAAGTAATAGGTAAGATTAAGAGTGAGGGGATAGTATATGATGTTCTTGGAGGTGATATTTATGGAGCTAAATTTGCTGGTTTAGGGTGCTTTTATCCTGGTGATAGTATAGGTTATGCTGATGCTTCTTTCGGATTTCTTGGCTGTGCATCTGAAGAAATTGCTCAACATTTCGGTAAATACTTTGGTATGCTTATCATTGAAGCCAAGTATGCTGATATGGTAGATTTCAAAATCATAGAAAATAAATATCAATAATATGGTATGGTTAGTAGTAGATAATGATAATAGTGAGTGGATATTTGATTCTAAACCTTGTAGAAACAAGTTCCATAAAATATGGGAGGAAGATTATAATAAAGATTATGCTTCTAATATAATTGAATTACCAAAAGGTTCTATTGAAAGGCTTATTGGTAGAAAACTCACATGGGAAAATGAACCTGTCGAACTTAAATATGAAAATCATGAACAAAAGAATATTTAAATTCCGTGGCAAAGATGTCTTCACTGACACTTGGAAATATGGTGACTTAATTCATAATCAGAAAGTAACAACTACTGGCTTAGAACCTCGTACTATGGTTGGAGGTTATGAGGTCAAGGAAGAAACAGTTAGTCAATATACTGGGATAAATGATTGTGATGGTAAAGAAATCTATGAAGGAGATATACTTAGGTATATAGATGACAATAAAGTCAAAAAGAAATATGATAGAGTCGTGGTTTTCTATGATGGCTCATATTTCCTACGTAACATCAAAACTGGTATGGATACTTTATTGTTAATTTTTTGCATAGACAAAGAACTATCAAAGTGGAAAATAATTGGGAATATCTTTGACAATAATTTAGAAGGAAAGGGTAAAAAATGAGACTAATTAAATTTCGTGCTAAACGCAAAGACAATACTAAATATGTATATGACTCTTTTATCAAAACCCTAAATTAATAATACGAAGATAAAATTATGAAGAAGTATATTCTAATCATTTTCACACTCATAACATTTTATGCATGTGAATCAAAAACTCAGTCAGCTCAGTTACCTGAAAGTAGTTCAAGGGATTATCCAGATAGCTACATTAAATACCGTGGTCACAGGTATTATATATGGCATATATCTAATGGTATAGGAGTTACCCATGACCCTGATTGTCCATGCTATAAAAATAAACAACATTAAAACAATAATAATTATGCTTATACTATTAACAATATTCCTCATTCTCTTATTATTATCCATAGTCATCTACCTTAATATAAGGTGTAATCAACTCAAATATAAAAATAAGTTTTTCATGGATAAGTTAGACACAATTAATACTGCAAGACTTAACTACCATCGTCATAAGAATATTAATGCTAATTATGAGTTGTTCTACAGAAGAAAACTTCTCAGTATCCTTGACGACAATCTCATAACATTGTTTCACCATTAAAACTATTATATTATGTTTAATGTATCTAAAGCAAACACCCAGCTTATAGCACGTTGTACCTACAACCCTTCTACCCATAAAGTAAAGTTCGAGAATTTCTCTAAATACTACAACAATGCCAAGAACTAAAAGGTATATCACTTTTTACAAAATTCACTATATCAGCTTTCTTCCATACATTCATGAATATGGTATGATGTGTACAAGAAGTTGGTTTAAGTGCCTTAAACTTGGTTTCCGACATATTCTTCAACATAAGGCAACCTTCTTTATTATAGAGAAGGTAAAGCCTAAGCACACCTCATATTCCCATTAAGACGGTCTTAGTCTCTTGGTTATATGTTTTGAATTATTATTTTTACAATATATCTTTGCATTGTTGTTGTAAATAACCGTAGGCGAAAGGTTAGATTATGATGTTTTTATTTTTTAATTTACTTACTTCTACCATTCGTGAGAACAGTAGAAGTTTTTGCTCCCTTAGCTCAGTTGGATAGAGCACAGGTTTCCTAAACCTGGTGTCATTGGTTCAAGCCCAATAGGGAGTACTCAAGTCATAATTTAGGTATAATAGTTATTTGTAGTTTAAAATGTGATTAATAAGTTTTAATCCTCTCTGTCGTGAGACATGGAGGATTTTTTCATTTTTGTATATTCATTGTATGTCTTACTAACATACATTCATCATATTTAATAATTAACTTAAATTCCAAACAATTATGGTAACACATTTCAACAATTATGATCCTTCTGAGGAAAAATTATTCCTTGAGGCTATGGTAGATACTCTTCCTACAAAGGAGATAGAGGATTATTTCCTTGACGAGGAAGCTGATAGTTATCTTTCATCACTCGAAGCACATGAATCAACATTCTGATAACAATATACCTGAAATATGGTATTCTTAAATTTCATATTTATATGACACGAGAAGAAGCTTATTCTCAATGCCTTACTACATTAAGCAAGACCAACTTCACTTTAGTTGAACTTCCTACTGGCTATGGTAAGAGTTATATTTCTATACGAATGACAAACCATCTTATAGAAACTACTTATAAGGATAAATCTGAAGTTTCTATACTTCTACTTGTAGCAAAAACTGTTCATAAGGAAACTTGGAAAGATGAATTGGCTAAGTGGGGAGGCATCAAGGGTAATGCTAATCTTATTATTGAATGTTATGAGTCACTGCATAAACATACTGGTAATCATTTTGACATCATCATTATGGATGAATGCCATCACCTCAACAGTGACCTCAGACATGACCTCTTTCATACCATCTCATTTGGAAATGTTATTGGTCTTAGTGCTACAATCCCCAAAAAGCTAAAACTGTATTTACAGTATGAATATCATGCTCAGACAGTACTATGCAATATCACTGATGCTATTAAGGATGGAGTGCTTCCTGAACCTCAGATTATTCTCTTTCCTCTTGAGCTTGATAATGTTCATCCCACAGAGTTCATAGAGATTAATCCTAAGACTAAAGGTCCTCTATATCAAGGTTCTTTCTCTAAACTTTGGAGCTACCGCAAGATGAAGATTCATGCCCTTATCTCCTGTACTCAACGTCAGAAGCTTAATGACATGAACTCTCAAATTCTCTTTCAGAAAAACTCTTTTATGCGCACTCATAAGGAATATACCAAGAACAAATGGCTCTTCTTATGTGGTGAACGCATTAAGTATCTTGCCAATCTTAAGAACAATATAGTTTTAGCTATACTCTCAAGTCTTGTAGATGAACGTACTCTAACTTTTTGTAAGACTATAGAACAGGCTGAATCTCTTGGTAAGTATTGTATACACTCTAAGAATCCTAATTCTGAGCAAATCTACAATGACTTCAATGCTAAGAAGATTAACCATATCACTTCTGTCAACATTCTTAACGAGAATGCCAATCTTGTAGATTGTAAGTATGCTATCTTTGCCAATTATTCTTCGTCTGAGATATGTAGTGTGCAAAGATGTGGACGTGCTTTAAGACATAAGTCTCCTGTTATCATTATGCCTTTCTACAGGAACACCAGAGAACAGGAGATATTGGAAGATATGATAAAGGACTTCAATCCTGACTCTATTCATACTGTCAATTCTCTTACCGAACTTCAAAGTTTCTTAAAGAAATAAGCTTATACTCTTTGCACTCTCAAATAGTTTTTGTTACTTTGCCATAAAACTTTGATATTATGCCAGATAACAATACTTTAAGAGAGTTCTCTTACTCTCATCCTATCAAATACAAAGGAGTCTCCTACCCTTCTGCTTCAGCCAACATACTGACAGATGGGCAGCAGACTCTTGGTAATGTGTTTGCCGATGCTAATGGTAACTATTTTGTCTTGGGTGATAATGATACAGCCAAGTCTGTCATGCCAGTCCATTCCCTTGACGAGGTAGTTGTTACTCCTTCAAAGGAGAATCTTCTATCTACACAGTTCAACGAATATCTCACACAGAATAATGACCAAACACAGATTCTTGATACTCCTCACAGAGAATACAATTTTCATTTAAGAAATAAGGCTATCAAAGGTGCTCTCTCCCATAATCTTTGGGAGCAGGAGCATCCTAACCTTTCTGCATGGAGTCAAGCTCTTTCAGCAGTACCTTTTGCAGTAGCTTCTACTCCATTAGTAGGAGCTTTAGGTCAGTCAGCCTTAGCTACTACAGCAGGACAGACTGCAAGAGCTGGTATTGCTTCTCTTATGTCCAATCCTATTGTAGATGCTGCCAATACTGGCTTAGGTCTTGGTTTTGCAGCCAAGGGTGCCTATGATGTTAGTCAAGGAGAGTTTACTCCTGAGACTGCTATGGATTTAGCAGGTGGTGCTGGACTTATGTTTAAGAGTCTTACTGGACTTGATAAAGCAAGAAAAGTAAAGAAAGCTTCTTCTATTGTTAGACAGTCTGAGGAAATACCTTCTATAGACCAAAGTACTTGGGAAGATGTGGATTTAGGTGATTTATCTTATCCTTTGGAAGGTAGAACTCAAATCCCAATAGATATAAAGGCTGATGCTGCTCAGAGATACACTAACTTCATCAATAGTGAAGACTATCAACATAGACTTCAAAGAGCAGGACTGGAAGACCATTGGAGTTACATGAAGAAACTTACAAAACAGAGAGTCAAAAATGGACATTTTCCAGGACATGTGAGAAAAGTTATAGATAATAACCCTAGGATCTTAGGACAATCAAGTGCAGATAAGTATCTGCCTAAAGAAGAGTTTCCCTATATTAAGTCAAATCCTAAGTATGGTATAACTTTAAAAGAAAATCTTTATCCTGAAGATATATTTACAACATTAAATCATGAGCTTGCTCATTTTGCTACAGGTAATAGGGAAATTGATGGTGTAATAAATGTTACCCCATTCTTTCCTAATTGGCGTAAACTAAATGCTGAAAGTATAGGAGATATTATGAAGTATAATGAGAGTATTGTGCCTAATATTTCTTGGGAAGAGAAATTAAAATCTTTTCCTAAAACAACTTCTATAGATGATATAACTAAAGCAGAGAGGAATTATAGATATCTCACTGATCCACAAGAGAAGAGAGCAAGAGCATATTCTATATTACAACAGGCAAAGAAAAATAATCTATCAACAGATGATTTTGTTGATGTCTATACAGAGAATGGAAAAATAGCTTCCTATGCTCCTTATGAACTTAAGGATATGGGCAGTATACTAACATTGGATAATCTGAAGAAATATCTTAGAAATTTTCTATCTGTTGGTATGCCTATAGGAATAACTGCACCTTATATTAACAATAAAAACAAATAGTATGGATAGTATGTCAAATAGAGAATATCATTTACACTTAGTATCAATTTGTATTTTCAATGAGGTATTTTATTCTATGTCACTACAAAATAGAATACGTTATGATTTAGGTTATATTTGTTTTTCTATTAGTAGGTATGATAAGGAGTTGGATGCTTTGTCTGACAAGGAATTGGAAGATAAGATAAATTCCCTAAAAAAGCCACAATGGTATGATAAGTATGAATATATTAGAAAAAGGAATAAAAACCTTTTAAGAATACTATACTTCTTTCCTACCCTAAGAGTGGTAAACATTCTCTATGAAAAACTAAAACAAAATGAACATGTTATAAATAAAAAAGAAGAGGATAATCAAATACAATATCAGCCTCTTGTATCTACTTATCTTAATATAAAATTAAGATATTCTCTTTCGTTTAGACAAAGAGTAGAATTTAACTTAGGAATTATTGATTATCTATTTGATACTGATGGCAAAGAATTAAATACTCTATCAGAAAAAGAGCTTAAAGATATGATAAAATCTCTTAAAGCTCCGTGGTGGAACAAGTTATATGAAATGCTGCTTGAACATCACACTACTCGTTTAATAAAAGTTTGGTCATTATTTAATCTATAGTGATTAAAGACTATAAAACAGTCTACCTAACTTATGCTAAAGGCTTAAACATATCTAAATAAGCTTAGGTAGACTTAAAAAGGCTTATAATAAAAATCATCTTAGCACAGCTCCTTCCCAGGGGTTGTGCTTTTTGCGTTTATAAAGGTTTAAACAATTATGATTTATGAAATTTACAGTAAATACAGATGTGCTCCAACATGAGCATCTTACTATGGGCGAGTTCCTTGTGTTGCTCATAGGATATTATAGTGTTAATTACAAGGAGTGTCTTGACAGGTTAATAACAAACAAGCTTGTCAGTACCAATGTTTTCAATCCTAATGAGATTGTTCTTTCCAACAATACTAAAGATTTAGTAACAAGTATTCTTGTATCATCTGATGATAAGATAACAAATAGTAATATTGATTATACTGCATTGGCAAAAAAGTTACAAGCCCTTTATCCTAAAGGCAACAAGTCTGGCACTTCTTATTCTTGGACTGACATGACTTTTCTTATTGCACAGAAACTACGTACACTTGTAGTTGAATACAACTTTTCATTTACTGAACAGGAAGCTCTAAGAGCAACAGAAGAGTACGTAAAGTCCTTCTCTAATGATAAAAGTCACATGCAGCTTCTCAAATATTTCATTCTTAAAACAAGTAAAGATAATGACATGGAATCTATGTTCATGACAATTATTGAAAACAACAGACAACATGAAGAAAATTGAAATTGACGAGGCTAAGTGCCTCAAACTTGGTCTCACATTACAGGAGACACTCATTGCTCTTGCCATAAACATGGGCAAATATAAGGAAACTACTGTTAACATGCTTAACCGAGGTATTCTCACATCTGATATGTTTAGTCAAGGATCCCCTGACCTCTCTTCTAAATGGAAGAGTAAGGTTGATAGTATTCTTTCCTCTGATGAACAACGACTTGACTCTCTTGCCTTAAAGGTGCAAGATTGTTTTCCTAAACAGAAAATGATGTATGCTAATGGTCGAGAATCTCCATTCTATTTCAGATGTAATAAAACTGAAATCAAAAACAGACTCAAGAAGTTTCTTTCCATCTATGGAGATGTGTCTGACGAAGACATTATTAATGCCACTAAAAGATATGTCAACACTTATGCTTCTAAAGGCTATGTAGGCATGCGTCTTGCCAAGTATTTTATCATCAAGGATGACAGACGACTTACTGATAATGATGAGATACATGTTGAACAACTCTCAGACTTGGCTACTTTCCTTGAAAATAAGACTGAAGATAAGCCTCAAGACATTGTTGATGGTGATGATTGGTTAATGAGTAGCAGAAATTAAGTATGGGTCTTATTCAACGAGTATTACAAAATGCTGAAGAACGAAGACAACGTATTCTTAGTGGCAAAGTTAATTGCATTCCTTCTCCTTTCCAAGTATTTCGCTATGATTATCCTGGTGTTGAGTTAGGTACATATTATCTTGTCTCTGGAGGTGCAAAGGCTTCTAAGTCCAAGATTGCTAATTTTCTCTTTCTCTTCAACACTGTTCTCTATGCTTATGAGCATCCCGAGCTTGTTAGACTTAAGATATTCTACGCCCTTCTTGAGGAGAAAGCTGAGAACATCACTGGCAAATTCATATGTTATCTTCTTTATAAATTGTCTGAAGGTAAGATTAGGATTGACATCAAAACATTCAAATCTGTTGATTCTAACAGACTTCTTTCACAAGACATTCTTGATCTTCTTAATACTTTAAAATATCAGTCTATACTTCATTTCTTTGAAGAACATGTTATATGGATTCCAGATAGAAATCCTACTGGTATCTACCATGTTCTTGATAAGTATGCTGAAGAGCATGGTACTATTCATAGAAAGAAGGTCAAGGGTTATGACAAGGAGATATTTGATTATTATGAACCTAACGACCCTGATGAATATGTTCTTTGTATAATAGACCATATAGGTCTTATATCTACTGAACGTGGTATGGATTTACGTACTTCTATCAAAAAGCTCTCTGAGTATTTTAAGATAGTTCGTAATAAGTATAATTACATTCCAGTAGTTGTACAACAGCAAAATTCTGAGACACTCTCTCTTGAAGCATTCAAAGCTAATAAAATTAGACCTACACAAAAAGGTTTGGCTGATAGTCAGGATTAAACATAAAAATAAATACATTTATTAGATTAACTTAGAACCAATTTTACACAAAAACATATACCAAAAGTGCCTTATACCTTTGTAATAAAAAATAAAGATATGGGTAAAAGTGTATGTATTGATATGGATAGATTTCAAATCCTTTATAATCAAGGATTAAGTGATAGTAAAATAGCCAAAGAATTAGGTTGTAGCAGAAAAACAATAGAAAGAAGAAGACATAAACTTGAACTTCCTGTTAACTTTTGGCAATCAGAAGTCAACAGAAATCCAGCATTAATAAAACAAATGCTGGATGGGGGAAAATCAAGTATTGAAATAAGTAGACTTCTTAATGTATCTGTTGCAACATTAACAAAATTCAAAAAGGAAAATAATATAAAGGGAGCTTATGATGCAAAAATGTCTAAAGAAGATATAGACAAAGCAATGTCATTAGCTCAAGAAGGATATATGGATACAGAGATTGCAGAGTTATTTGGTGTAACAGCAGGCAATATCATGTTTCATAGAAAGAATAAGGGTGTCAAGTCTCAATTTACTTATGACAAAATCTCTAAAATTGATAATGAAAAGTTTGAAAAACTTTTTAATCACGGTCTTGGAGATAAAGAAATAGGTGAAGCTCTTGGTATGTCTTCTGATAGTATTTACAGTCACAGAGTGAAACATGATTACTTCAGAAAGAGTTTTAGGGAGAATGAGCTTAATCCTCTTACACAAGATAACTTAGAAATAATATTAGGAATCATGATGGGCGATGGAAGCATGGAATGTAGAAATAAAAATGCTAGATTGTCTACAGCACATGGTGAAAAACAAAAAGAATATTCCTATTATATTGCAGATAAGTTATCTAATCTTAATCCTCATACCTATGTTTCTGTATCAAAGTTAGATGTTAGAACTGGAAAGAAATATAAATCATATTGGATTGATTTTCCTGCCAACCCTGCATTTAATGAGATATACAAACATTTCTATGTGAATAGAGTAAAGAGGATTCCTATTGAACTTTTTAATAATTTTACTTGGCAATCATTGGCTTATATGTTTATGGATGATGGTAGTAAAGCTAATTGTGGAGGTCAACTTGCAACTAATTGTTTTAGTATAGAAGACCTTCAAAAGTTTCAAACCTTCTTATTAGAGAAGTTTAATATCGAAACAACTATATGCAAAAACCATACTCTATATATTAAAGCTAAAAGTTTTCGTCACATGAAATCTAATATAGAACCTTATATGTGTGAATGTACTAAGTACAAGATAAGATAATATATGTATTTTACCAGAGGTCCTGAATAAATCCTGTGAATCTGGGAAAACCATATTTATTATATGACAACCCTTATCCAAGCATAGTAGAAATATTATGAAGGAACAACGACTAGTGAATACCCTCTTACCAAGTGGTGTTGAAGAGGATGAATCACCAAGAGTGCAGGATATAGACCTATATGTACCAACATTTAGTGGTCTATAAAGAGATAGTCTGAACTATAGTATAATACATAAACTATAGAAATGGAAGATAAAGAGCTTCCATGATAACAAATGCCTGGTAAAGATTGTGATGTCATGCTTGGCATTACTTCACCCTTTGCTTTTGAACTTAAGGAATATCGAAAATACGACATTACCAAACTCAAAAGTTGTGCAAGATTTCTTGAGGTCGTCTTAGGTAGAGATGGTGAGAGCAATGCTATTCTTGGTTTATACTTTGATGGTGCTACTGGTTTTTATGCACCTCTTCCTAGATATGACAATCTTTCTGAACTTAACAAAGTCTATCAGCTTATTCAAAGAAATCAAGAGAGTATGCCTAAATGATTCTCTTCATTTTTTATAGTACATTTTATAGCATCTTGCTTAGACTTCTTTGTCTAAGTACATTTGCAATTCAATAACAATTTTTCAATTTAAAACAAAACATTTAAAATGAGTAACATCGTTTTACCTACTCAGCGTAGGAAAGCCACTGACTACAACCCTCGGTTGATGGTCTTGTTTGGCAAGCCTAAATGTGGCAAGAGCACATTAATGGCAAGTCTTGACAACAATCTTATCATTGATTTGGAAGATGGTTATCGTGCCCTTGATGTTATGGCTGTACAGGCAAGAAATGCCAATGACATCTTTGAAATCCGCAATCTTATTGCACAGAAGAATCATGAGAATGGTGACAAGCCTTTCTATCGTTTCATCACTATTGACAATGCTTCCCGATTGGAGGAAATGGCTGTCTTCTATGCAGCAGTCCTTTATCGTAGAACTCAGATGGGTGCCAATTTTGGCTATAAGAAGGATAAAATTGGCAACGTTTTAAAGGATGCCAATAATGATAAGATTATTGACCCTAAGGCTGATGTCCGTCAATTGCCTAATGGTGCTGGCTATCTTTACATGCGCAATGCCATTAAGGAAATGGTTAATATGTTCAAACCTCTTTGTGACACTCTCATTCTTGTATGTCATGTCAAAGACAAGCAAATCCGAAAGAATGATGAGGAGACTACAGAGATGGCTGTAGACATTGCAGGAAAAACTGGTGATATTATCTGTGGTGAAGCTGATGCCATTGGCTATATCTCTCGTCAAGCCAACAAGACTCTTATTTCTTTTGTTGGGGGTGACAATGCTATTCGTGGTTCTCGACCATTGCATCTTAGAGAGAAGGTCTTTCAAGTTGCAGAGTCTGATGATAAGGGTAATATCAAAGTTGATATGAGTCAGATTTTCCTCGACACAGAAAAATAAATAAAAACATTCAATTCACAAATAACAATTTAAATTTTAAAAAACAATGGAAAAAAGAATTTCTTACAGTCAGTTTCAGTCAGTTAAGTGTGTAGCCAAGGCTTGTGATCCCCTCCTCTCTAAGCGTATTAAACTTAAGGAGAAGCTTGATAAACTTACAAAGGAGTATGAGGATTGCAACACTCAGATTAGTTCTCTTGAAGCTGGTATTATTTCTGTCATTGGTTTCCCTGTAGACAAGCTTGTCAAGAAGGTCATTGAACCTGGCATTGATGTTAATGGCTTGCCTAAGAAGACTACTAAGTATCTCCCTACTGACATTGTTTCTTATGATGAGAAGCATAAGCAGTACATCATCTCTGTTAATGATGAGCCTAAGGAGGCTGTAGCTGAGCCTCAGGATATTGTAGATGAGTCAAAATCATCTGTTTATGTTGATGAAACTCCTAACACTCCTCAGACTGAAAGCACAGTAGAAGATACAATGCCTGTTGACACTCCAGTATTCGAGTAATAATATTTTTAACAAATAATTTAATTTTTACAAGTGAAAGTTATTAAGGAGTTAAGGAGTTGCTGCTTACTTGTAAGAACTTCTTAACTCCTTTAACTACTGAATACTCTAAACTTGTAAAAGTTCAATAAATAACAAATAAACATAAATATTTAAATACAAAACAATTATGGAAATTAATAACAGTTATGTTTTTCTTGCTATTGGCAAGACACAGGAGTCTACTGAAACTCAGGAGTTCAAGAAGTATGTTGGTGTAGGCTCTTCTTATGTAGTTGCTGTCAATCCTACAAAAAAGGAGCTTGAGGAAATCTATGGCCATGAAATGGCTAATGACCCTGAATATGTAGTTGATACTGACAAGGGTAAGGAGGCTCGTATTACATTTATAGTCAAGACAGACCCTAACGTCTGTAATGGTGTTGAGATTACCAATCGTGTAATGTTTACTCTTAGCAATGCTCCTGCTTATAACAAAGACCAGTCTAGGGTACAAGTCATTGACAAGTATGGCAACACCACTTGGGCTAACATTGAGGATGCCAAAGCTGGCAAGAAGCTATTCTCTACTACTGGCAAGGAACTTAAGATTGATTCATCTTATCGTATGGCTTGTGTTGGCGAGGCTGACCTTATTGGCTTCCTTAAGGCTTATCTTAATGTAGGCGATGCCTTCAACTATGTCAATGATTCTTGGGTAAAGAAGGACAATGCTGATGACTTCCTCTTTGGTCTTGAGCATATTAAGGATTATTTCTCTGGCAATTTCTCTGAAATCAAGGATGCCATAGCTCTTCAGCCTAACAATAAGGTTAAGCTTCTTTATGGTGTACGTACTAAGGATGATGGTAAGCAGTATCAGACTGTTGCTACACGCAATGGCATGGTTCTTCTCAATAGTGCTGGTTCTAAGGCTCTTGACAAGCTTGAGAAAGACCTTGCCAATGCTAAGAATGCAGGTTCTTATGCTTCTACTGATTTCCGTGTGCAGCCCCTTGCAGAATATTCTGTAGAGCCTACCGACCTCTCTTCTGCTCCTACTACTTCTACTGATGGTCAGGGGTCTGAGGCTTCTATGGGCGACATGCCTTGGAACTACTAATATTCTAAAACTGCTTTATATTAATAATCTTATGGTGATAGGTAAAACTTCCTCCAGCATATCTAAAACTGAAATCTTTAATAAGGTTAGTGAAACACAGGTTCTATCTACTGTATTTCCTGAAATCACTTCTATTCCTTGTAGAATTTCATCTCCTCTTAGGGACGATCTCCATCCTTCATTTAGTATTTATATGGATAATGGTGGTCACATTAGGTATAAAGACCATGCCGACTCTTCTGTTCATGGTGGATTACTCGACCTTCTGTGTGCTTATTGGAAGTGTACTTTCAATCAAGCACTTGAAAAAATCTGCAATCTCATGATTCTAAAGAGTGATGTCACCATCAAGCCTAAGCAAATCCGCACTTTTACAAGAAAAGAAGCAAGCTCTCTTACTTCTATTCAAGTCAAAGTACGTCCTTGGCGTGATTATGATTATGCTTATTGGGAGTCTTATGGAGTCTCTAAAAAGTGGCTTCATTATGCTGAGATTTATCCTATCTCCTATAAGATTATTAACAAGAAAAGCTCTCCCTCTGACAAAGGAAGACAGTATATATTTCCTGCTGACAAGTATGCCTATAGTTTCATTGAGCGAAAAGAAGGCAGTATACAGATGAAAATCTACCAACCTTATAATACTAAAGGATTCAAATGGTCATCTAAGATGGATGCTTCTGTTATAGGTCTTTGGACTAAAATTCCTACTTATGGTGATAAGGTTATCATCTGTTCTTCTTTAAAAGATGCTTTGTGCATATCTTGTCAGCTTCATATTCCTACTTTATGTCTTCAAGGCGAAGGCTATGATATGTCCGACACTGCTGTCAATGAATTAAAAAGAAGATATAAGAAAGTTTTTATCTCCTTTGACACTGATAAAGCTGGATTAATTGATGGAAAAAAATTAGCAAAACGCACTGGTTTTGTTAATATCATACCCAATCTTGGTTCATGTAAAGATTATAGCGATTACTTTAAGTCTTTACAGGATAAAACACAATTTAAACAATTAAAAAATTTATTCAATTAAAAAAATATATTATGAAAAGAGAAATTCTTATCGCAAATACTAAGACTCAGAAAAGAAGTAAAATTACAACTAGTGCTACAACTCTTGGAGAATTGAAGACAGACCTTCGTGCTGCTGGTATTGATTTTAGTGGTATGACCTTTACTGAAGGCATCTCTAAGACTCAGCTTCTTAGTGATGACACTCAGCTTCCACAGAATGTAATATACAAGGGTCAACCTACTAATAATCTTGTTATTCTTCTTACCAATACTAAGAAGAATATTGCTTCTGGTGTCCTTAGTCGTAAGGAGGCTTATAACCTCATCAAGCAGAACTCTTTGGAAAATGCTGTTAAGACTAAGTTTGGTAGAAACTTTACCCAAGTTCCTACTCTTGATCTTATTAAGTTCATTGGTACTAATACCAAGAAGTCTGAGACTCCAAAGACAGAACCTACTGAGCAGCCTAAGAATGAACCTAAGGTGTCTGAACAGTCTGAACAGCCCAGTCAGTCTAAGGAGTCTGAGACTTTCCTCACTCCTAAAGCTACAATTCTGTCTGTTGACAGTACTCTCTTTGCGCACATTAGTCTTCTTGTCAATGAGGGCATACTCTCTGTTTCTGACTTGCAGAAGCTGGAAAGAAACATTCACAAGCTTGTCATAACTGCGAGCGGTGAGTCAGAGAACACTGATAAGCTTATTGCTCAAGGTCAGAGTATTACAACCTCTGACAATCTCATTGACGATGATGACATTGATGACATCATTGACGACCTTGATTTGTAAAACATAATTGTATATTTCCGTTTTGGTCATTGGGAGTAGGGATATTTGTCCTTGCTCCCTTTATTTTTGTTTTTAAAATAATTAGTATGCAACATTCAGCAAATCCTATCCTTAATCCTGATCATCAAGAGGTTTGTGATATATATGAGGTCTTCAAGAACTTCTTTGGTGAGCAGTATGTTGATATTCAGACTAAAGCTGACTCTTCCTATTATCTCATCTATGTTTGGTGGCCTCATGTCACTGTCACCAATGAATATGACCAGTCTGTCTCTATTCAAGACCTCTATGCAAAGATTGAAATCAATAATGAAGGTCGTATTCCTTTTGAGTTCTCTGGCTTTCAGCTCAACAGAGCTACCTATTCTCAAGAACAATTCCTTAGCAACTATATGCACAGTCATATACATAGTATTCCTAAAGATGATTTCACTCAATTTCAAAGTCCTTGCCTTGGTAATGGACCTATCAGAAATACTATCAACACTCTTAAGACTGATTGTGACATTGCTGAATGGATGCTCTTCTGTCAGGAGCTTTCCATGTATGTCACTGTTGAATCTATCTCTGGAGGTCCTTGGCGAAGAATGGAGAACATAGGAAAGTCTACTATAGCTCATAATTATGTTTATTATAATTTCAATGGATCTGGTTTCCTATACCCCGATTTCTTTACTGATTTTATGAAGAAGGGGTTCATACAGTATTATCTTACTCATGGGCATCTTTCTCTTAGTTTCCGTAATGGTCAGTTTATTTGTGGCATGCCTTTCTATAAGTTCATCATTGATATAAGCAATGCTTTCATCAGCTATTGCAATACTATGTTCACTACTGAATCTACTAAGCAAAAACTTGTTGACAGCAATTTGCTTACCTCTCTTATTGTCTCTGATGGAAAGTTTTATGTTCCAATAAACAATACAAATTTACAAAACTTAAATTGCTATAAAGATAAGTTTGTACTTGTCTTTAAAGGTAAACGCATTCTTACTACCATTATTGATTCTCCTTCTAATGAGTCCTTTCCTGTTACTGTCATACATCATACTATGGCTATGGATATATTGAAGAACATTCTCAAAGTAATTAATTATAGATATAAAAATGAACACAACAATAACAACGCAGCCCCAGACTCTCCCCAAACTTGTAAAAGGACAGTCTACATATAAACTCATTGTTCCTCAAAATGTAGAGGAAAAAATTAGATATCTCATCCGTAAATTTCCCTCTACTGAATGGTCTGGAGTTCTTTTCTTCACTCATGAAGGTTCTTTTGAGAATAATGATTTAGTCATCACTTGTGCTGATTTTTATCCTATGGACTTAGGCACATCTGGATGGACTGAGTTCCACATGTCTGAAGAGGTTGCAGCTTATATGGCTCAGAACATTGAGCTGTTTGATTGTGACACTGGCTTGATACATTCTCATCATGCATTGGGTGCATTCTTCAGTGGTCAGGACAATCTAATGCTTCAGCAGGAAGGCAATGACACCAACTGTTTTGTATCTCTTGTTGTTGACACTAAAGGTACCTATGTTGCACGTATCACTCGTAAGATACAGTCTAAATCTGAGGTCATTGTCAAGCCTCTCGGCACTTCCTATGAGTTCTTTGGCAATGGTTCCAAGACCATCAGCAATGACTCTACTGAGTTGACTAAGATTGTTGACAAGGAGTACATTGAGTATTTTGATTTACAGGTCGAACGTCATGAAGTCCCTAATACTCTTTCTTATCTTGACACTCGTTTTGCAGAAATTGAACTTAAAAAGAAAGATGTTGCAAAGACTTCTGTTGTCTCTCAGCAGACTAATGATTTCAATTTAAAGTCTGAAACTGATGATACTCAGTTTTTTGATTGGCTTCATACTAAGGATATAAGAAACAATGCTGTTCCACAGCAAACTTCTCTTGATTTCAAGGACACTCCTAAACAGAATGCTACTGAAACAGAGACTGAGTATGACTGGACCCCTGACCCCAAGAAGATTCATGAAGCAGTGGTTCATATAGTCACTCTCAATCTCATTCTCAATCCTAAGAACTTCAACTTCAAGCATTGGATTACACGTCACATGTTCAATGTCTATCAGCGCATCTTTGGCAAGCCTGCTACTGTAGACAGTCTTCCAAATGCCTTCTGTGAATGGCGTGACTTCATCATACAGTTCACTCTTGACCACTATGATGAACCTGATATTCCTTCTTATATGTATGATGAGTATGACATATTTACAAGTGTTGTTGCACAATCTATTATTGATGAACTTTCTGAATATGTTGATGATAATCCTTATATACAGCATTACATCAATACACTTTACCAATATATTGTATAGCTTATGGAAACAAATGATATTAATAATTCAAACAATAATGAGACTACTTCTCTCAATATTACTGATAATGATGTAAATGATATTCTTGAAGAAAATGGCATCATTGAAAATGATGGTATCTTAGACCCTGAATTTGAAGAAATACCAGAGGAGAATTATTATGATGAAAATCAAGGAGAAGGAAATGATGATTTAGACACAGAACCCCTTCTTGGGGATATAGATGAAGCAGAACTTACTTCACCTACAGAATCTACTCCATCTACTCCACCTACAGAATCTACAGAATCTACCTTTACTCCTCTTCCTCTTAATTCTCCATCCCTCCTTGTTGATGAAGCCACTACCCGTTTCTCTGGTGCATCATGGTTTGATGAGATACAGAAGTCTCGTGTTATTATTGCTGGTATAGGAGGTATTGGTTCTAATGTAACTTTTCAGCTTGCACGTATGGCTCCTGCCAACATCACTCTCTATGATGAGGATATTGTAGAGAGAGTCAATATGGCAGGACAGCTCTACAGCACCAATGACATTGGACAACGTAAGGTTGATGCTATAGCTTCTATGATTTCTGCCTATACATTAGCCAAGCAGGTCAATGCTGTTCCAAGTAAGTTCACTGACAGCACTGAGGCTGGTGACATCATGATTTGTGGATTTGACAACATGGCTGCACGAAAGATTTTCTACAATTCTTGGAAAAGACATGTACAGACCTTGACTCCAGACAGTAGAGCTAAGTGTCTCTTCCTTGATGGTAGATTATCTATTGACACTTTACAGATTTTCTGTATTCAAGGTGATGATAAGGTTAATATGGATAGGTATGAAACTGAGTTTCTCTTCTCTGATTTCCAAGCAGAACATACTATATGTTCAATGAAGCAAACCACTTATCTTGCTTGTATGATTGGCTCTCTTATGGTAAATCTCTTTACCAATTTCATTGCCAATTCTCTTAATCCCATCATCCCTTATGATCTTCCTTTCTTCACTGAGTATGATTCTCCAAACATGTTATTCAAAACCCAAAGCTGATGAGAGATTTAAAATGTATAATCCAAAGATGCTTTGAAGGATACTTTCAAGACTCTATCTATCCTATTAGTGGCACTGCAATTCATAATTTTCAGTATATGAATGTTCCTATATTCAAGGATGTCTTTGAGCTTCCTGTATTTATGCTTGGAAAACTGTCTAATTGTAATCTACCTGTCACATCTGACGAGGTAGATTCTCTTACAGCACGTCTTAATTATATAGGTACAGAATCTAATTTTAAGACATTGTCTTCTAAGATGCGTGCGATATTGATAAACATATTTAATAGAGCACGTCTTGTAAAAATACCATTGGATACTCAAGGTGAAAACTATTATTATGGTACATGTGGAGCTATCTTCAATAAGAACCTCATGCCTGTCATGATTATGTCATGGCGGATTGAGAAGGTACAGCAGGACAATCCTGATAAATCTTTTGTGTATAAGTTTACTCAACCTATTCTAAGGGTTTCTCCGTCTGTATTCACTGTTAAGGCTGATTCTCTCACACGATATATTATCAATCAGATAATCCCAAATGCTCTTAGAAACAGGTATGATGCTCCTCATATATACAGCAATCCCTTGTTTCTTTCAACCTATGAGTCCTTCAATATCAAAGTAGATATAGGCGAGTTCCCATTTACTCTTCAAAAAGTCAATGCACCATCTGTCTCTACTACAAATGAGGAACTTCTCAATGTTGCACTTGATCATATTGATGAAGTAGTAGAATGACAATACAAGAATATTTTGGAGACTGGTGTAAGGTTATTAATCTGACTAAAGCAAACACTATTCTTAAGAAACTTGTAGTTTCTAAGCAACCTATATACCCTAATATCAAGGATATATTCAAAGATTTTACCTTATGTCCATTACATAATCTTAGGGTTGTCATTATGGGACAAGATCCTTCTACATCTCCTTCCCACTTTTCTCCTTCCTTAGAAGTTCTTATGGAGTCTGTTATTGACTTCTCCCTTCCTCATGGAAGTATTAACTTTGACCCAAGTTTGGAGAAGTGGGAGTCTCAAGGAGTGCTTATGCTTAATTCTGCACTTTCCTGTAATGTAGGCAAAGTAGGGTCTCATGCTTTATTGTGGAAACCTTTTATCAGGTCTTTTCTCACTAATCTCTCATTACACACCAATGGTATTGTCTATGTTCTCATGGGATCTGAGGCTCAAAGCTTTGAGTCCTGCATCAATAGTAAATATAACTATATCCTAAAAACAAGACATCCATCATGGTATGCAAAGAATAATCAAGTTATGCCCTCTGACCTATGGACTAATATTAATAGCATTCTCATAGGACAAAATGGCTATGGCATAGAATGGTATGAAACAAAGTAATTTAAAAGTAATAACCTGGGCTAATATAGCCTTATTAAATAATAATAAATTTAAAACAAAGTAAAACATGAAGAAGTATTTTATGAAAGACTCTGGCGAGGAGCTTAAGTTTGGTGACATGATTGAGTTGGATTTTACTAAGGACACAAGTGATGGACATATTTGTCATCACCACTTGGAGTGTAAGTTTATTCCTGGACTAATTCCTATGCTCCTTGAGCAGAAAATCATTGAGGAAAGGGAGTTTGAGAATAAAGACACTGACACACCAGATGATGATTGTCTTGAAACAGTACAAATGATTATGTCTACTCTTGAAACTATTACTAGTAAAATCAAGCAAATGGATGATAGGATAGCTGATCTTAATAAGATTGTCAAAAAGCTTCAGCATAATGCTCAGAAGTCTGCATGAAAATAAGAAGATAAAGAATGCTTCTCCCTTGGAGTATGATGACATCTTCTTTAAGTCTAAACTTGAAAAGATGATTTATCAGACTCTTAGGGAGCAAGGCTTTCCTGTTGAGTATGAACCCCATAAGTTTGTAATATGGCAAGGCTTCCGACCTACAGTACCTTTTTATGACAAAGATAAAACAACAAGAATGCTTAAACTTGAGAGCAAGAAGATTATAGATATTACTTACACTCCTGACTTTGTGTTTAAGTATAACGATTTCCTTGTTATAATTGAAGCTAAAGGTATGGAGAATGACCGCTTTTATCTCAAAAAAAAGATGTTCCGCAAGTGGTTGGAAGACAATCATCCTAAGAGCATTTATTTTGAGATTTACACTAAGAAGCAGCTTCTCCAAGCTATTGATATTATTAGAGACTTATCTGAGCTAAAGGTTAAAGATGCTTAGTAAGTCTTATAACTAAAAGTTTATCATAATGAACATTCCTAAAGAATTAAAAAATATTTCTTGGCAAGTTTCAGAAAAAAAGTATAGGGCAGACCCTGCTCTAAGCTACTCTACTCTTGCCAAGTATGAGCGTGAAGGCTTTAACAAGCTTGACCATCTCTTCGACCATATCTCTACTCAGTCATTGTTAGAAGGTTCTATGGTTGACTGTCTTATCACTGGTTCACAAGATGAATTTGATGACTTATATTATGTTGCTGATTATCCTTCTATTGGTGACAAGGAGAAACAGATTGTTCTTGCTTTGTATGACAGGCTTCATACCATATATGCACAGTTCTTATCTATTCCTTATGAGGAAATTCTGAGTATACTTTGTGAATTTGATTGGCAAAAAAATTGGCGTGATTCTACAAGGGTCAAGGTTTTCTCTGAAAGGGTTGGCTCTTTCTATAATCTCATAATACAGGCTGACAATAAGACTGTTGTAGATAGTAATACCTATGACCGTATCTTAAAGATGGTTCAAACCCTCAAAACTTCTCCTACCACTCAAGGCTACTTTGCAGATAATGATCCTATGTCTTCTGTCAAGAGATACTATCAATTAAAGTTCCGTGCTAAATTTGAAAGTGTTTGCTACAGATGTATGGCCGATTTGATTATTGTAGACTATGAGGAAAAGAAAGTCTATCCTATTGACCTCAAAACCAGTGGACATAAAGAATGGGATTTTCAAGATAGTTTTGAACAATGGTCTTACATGATACAGGCAAGGTTGTATTGGCGTATTATCAAAGCCAATATGTCTAATGACCCTTACTTCAAAGACTTTACTCTTGAGGACTATCGTTTTATTGTCATCAACAAGGAGTCTCTTACTCCTCTTGTATGGGAGTTTCCTCTCACAAGAGCCAAAGGCACTCTTATTAATAAAGAAGGTAAGGAATATAGAGACCCATTTGAAATAGGTAAGGAATTACAAAGTTATCTTAACTTTCGTCCAAAGGTTCCTGTTGGCATTGATAGAAGTGGTATTAATACCATAACTTGCTTAAAATTAAAAGAATAACTTAACTGTATAATATAATATGAAATGTTTGTAATTAAACGTAATGGCTCCAAAGAAGAGTTTTCCACAGAAAAAATTGAGTCTGCTATGCTTCAAGCATTCCAGGCTTGCAACTTCTCACTTTCTGAAAAGGATAAAAAGGACATCTCAGTATTTCTTGATAGCATTGAGAAGGAAGTGCATGAAGATACCTCAGTAGAGGATATTCAGAATAAAGTAGAAAAGTATCTTTGTAAACGTTGGTTCCCTGTAGGCAAGGCTTATATGTTTTACAGAGAGAAGCATACTGAGGCTCGCATTATAAAGGATAAAGTACATTATATTCATAAGTACAATGATTCTGAATCTTCTGCTACCAATCTTTCTAATACTGACGACAATGCTAATACCATCAATAAGAATGCTGCCACTCTTGAGGGTGAACTTTACAAAGATACCTCTCGCTTAGTACAGCGTTCTCAGATGAAGGAACTTCTTGCTGAGATTAATTCTCCATATAGAGACCAGTACATTAAGGACCTTGAGCATCACATTTTTTATCAGCATGATGAAAGTTGTCCTATCCTCAAACCTTATTGTAGTGCTTACACTCTCTACCCTCTTCTTGTTGATGGTACTGACAATATTGATGGCACCAAGAATCATGCACCTCATCATCTTAGCTCTTTCTGTGGACAGTTTCAGAATCTCGTATTCCTTTTGTCTGCACAAAAGAAGGGTGCTGGAGCTTATGGTGAGTTCTTCAATTTCTTTTCCTATTTCTGTGAGAAAGAATGGGGTAAGGAATATTATAAGAAGGAAGATGTCGTTATTACCAATGAACATTGTCTTGAGCAGAAAACTATTGGTCAGACCATTGATCAATTCTTTCAGTCTATCACTCATTATATCAATCAGCCTGCTGGCAATCGTGGCTATCAATCACCATTCACTAACTTTAATGTCTTTGACAGCTACTATTGGCATGCTATGTTTGATGATTTCTGTTTCCCCGATGGTTCTAAGCCTAATTGGAATGCTGTCAATTGGTTACAGAAGAGATATGTTAGGTGGTTCAATAAAGAACGCACTGAAACTATACTTACATTTCCTGTAGTTACAGTCTGCTGTCTTACTAATGACAATGATGCTCTTGACAAGGAGTATAAGGATTTCATTACTACTCAATGGGCTGAAGGTGATTCTTTATTTGCCTATCTTTCCAAGAATGCTAATAGTATCTCTTCTTGCTGTAGATTGCGCAATGAAGTTACTGACAACACATTCTCTTCTACCACTGGTCTTACTGGTGTGCAAACTGGCTCTTGCAATGTCATGACTCTTAATCTTAATAGAATTATTCAAGATTGGTATAAGGAGTATTCTCCACAAAGACATAGATCTAATAATGGTGCAACAGAAAGAAAGATGATTGCAGTTCGTAGATTATGGGGTGAAGAGGGTTCTAAACTTTTCCAGAAGTATCTTGAAGACATTCTTCTCAGAGTCTATGACTATCAACGTGCTTATAAGACTGGACTTTACCATATGGATGTTCATGGTATGTTCCCTCAGACCAAAGCTGGCTATATAAACTTTGATAGGCTCTATTGTACTATTGGTGTCAATGGTCTTAATGAAGCTGCAAGGTTCCTCGGACTTACTGTTAGCAATAATAAAGAATACCTTGACTTTGCATCATGGGTTTTTAGTGTCATTAAGCAGTACAACAAACAGCACTCTTCTAAGAAGTTTATGTTCAATTTAGAGTTAGTTCCTGCTGAGAGCCTTGGTGTGAAGAACTATAATTGGGACAAGCAGGATGGTTATTGGGTTCCTTCTGATGAGAATCTATACAATTCCTATATCTATGATGCCCACGACAACACTTCTATCCTTGACAAGATTGCCATGCAAGGTGGTCAGATTGCTCAATCTATTGATGGTGGACAGGCTTCTCATCTCAATTTGGAAGACAATCTTTCTAAAGAACAATACACCAAACTTCTTGAATATGCAATCAAGGTAGGTAACAATTACATCACCTTCAATGTCCCTCAGACCCAGTGTGATGACTGTAAGTTTATTGCCAAGCATCCTTTCCATGTTTGTCCAAAATGTGGCAGTCATAACACTACTCTATGGACTCGTGTGATAGGTTATTTAAAACCTCTTAAGTCATGGTCTGAAAGTCGTCAGTGGGAAGGCAGCCATCGTATGTTTGCTAAAAAAAATGAAGTATGCTAGAAAATAATAATGAAGTAAAAGAATATATCAAGTGTCATAGGATATTGCCTTTATCTGAATTTCAAAAAAGTACTAAAACTAATAATATTTGTAAGAAATGTAAAGCTGAATATAAGAAAAAGTATCTTAGTATAAAAGAAAATAGAGAAAAGGCAAATAGAACTGAAGCTTGTAGAATTAAGAACTTTATTAAATCTATAAAGACTCCCTGCATTATATGTGGGGAGTCTGAACCAGTGTGTATTGATTTTCATCATATTGATCCTACTACTAAGGAATTTGATGTAACATTAAAAAGAACTAAAGCAAAATCTAAGATTTTAGCAGAAGCAGTTAAATGTGTGTGCTTATGTTCAAATTGTCATAGAAAATTACATGCAGGATTATTAGATATATCCAAGTATACTAAAAATTATACTAATAAAAATGACACTTAAATATATATATATTAAAGAAGTTTTTGCTGAGGTTCCTGGAGAAATTAGTTTAGCAATCTCTATCTCTGGTTGTCAAATTCATTGCCAAGGATGTCATTCCAGAGAGTTGTGGGAAGACAAAGGCACTCCTCTTACTATCGAAGAACTTCAATCTCTCCTTGACAAACACCAAGGTATCACATGTATTTGCTTTATGGGAAATGGAGCAAGTATTGAAGGAATAAAAGAACTTGATGAATTTTCTATATATATCCATAGTAAGGGGATTAAAACAGCCTTATATACTGGATATGATAGGGTTCCATTCAATCTAATTGAGAACTTTGATTTTGTGAAATTTGGTCCTTATAAAATTGAATATGGAGGATTAGATGATGAAAATACTAATCAAAGATTTTATATTGTACGAGATAGAAAACTTTGGGATTATACCCCATTATTTTGGAAAAATTATAAAATGGTATATCCCGATTATTTTATTTCAAATAAAGGAAAACTATGGAGTTCACATTGGGGGAATTTTATATCTCCTTGTTTAAATGAAAAAGGGTATGAAAAAGTTAAGATAAAACTAAATGGAAAATACTTGTCTACATTTATACATAGATTAGTAGCAATTGCTTTCATTCCTAATCCACATAATTTACCTCAAGTAAACCATATAAATGAAATAAAGACAGATAATAGAGTAGAAAATCTAGAATGGTGTACTAATGAATATAACCATAATTATGGACATAGAAATATTAAAGCCTCAGAAGCAATGATGAATAAAAACGGAGAACCTATAGTACAATTATCTTTAAATGGTAATTATATTAAAGAATTTACTTCTCCAAAAGAAGCTGAAAGGTTTTTAGGACATAATGGGGATTTAATAAGACTTTGTTGTAAAGGAGGTACATTCAATAAAAAAAATAAATTTACTCCAATAAAAACTGCATATGGTTTTGTTTGGAAATTTAAAAAAGACTATATTAATAATAAACTAAGTAAAAATGAAACAGAAAATATATATAAAGAGATTTAATAAAGATATAGAACTTCCTAAGATTATTGCCAAAGGAGATTGGGTTGACCTTAGAAGTGCAGAAGATGTAACACTTAAAGCTCCTATAATAAAGAATATATCTAAAAACAAACCTAATAAAGTAGAGTTTAATACAACTCTTATTCCTCTTGGGGTTGCAATGCTGTTGCCTGATGGTATGGAAGCTAATGTGGTAGCTAGAAGTGGAACCTTTAAGAACTATGGAATTATGCAAATTAATACTTTTGCTGTAATTGATGGTGGTAAATTTGGATATAATGGTCCAAATGATGAATGGAAATTTCAAGCAGTAGCACTCAGAAATACAATAATTCCTACAAATGAAAGAGTATGTCAGTTTAGAATCCAGCTTAGCCAAAAGGCAACTATATGGCAGAAGCTAAAATGGCTGTTTACTAGTGGTGTTGAAATTATTGAAGTAGATAATCTTCCTGAGAAAGAAGACAGAGGAGGTTTCTCAACAACAGGAACTAAATAAGTAAAGCTATGAAAATTGCAGTTTTGGATTGTTGTGTTGGAAAAATTATCATTAAGGATATTCCAACAAGTCTTGAGAATCTTGATGGTGATGACATTTGCACTCAAATGGATTTTAACCAAAATAATGTAGAATATATGATAGTTGATGATGTTCTTCCTATTGATATTGATACAAAAGGCTGTACAGCAAATATAACATTAAACTAAAAATACATTTATGCTAAAAAAAATAATTAATAAATTCTTTGATATTCATCCTAATGCCATGTCCTTCAAGAATAGCATTGACTTGGCAGAACTTCCTGTAGTAACTTTTTATCAAGGCAGCAAGAAAATTAATTTCCTCCTTGACACTGGCTCTAATAATTGTATCATTGACAGCTCTTATCTCAAAAACCTTAGCCATAAAATAGTGTTTAATATGGAGAACACTGTTACTGGTATTGAAGGTAATGGTCAGAAAGCTGAAGGTGTATGCTCCTTTGCCATGTCTTATAAAGACAAAATTTATGAATATGTCTTTATCATCCAAGACATGTCTGGGGTATTCAATTCTATTAAAAAAGAGACTGGTGTCACCATTCATGGTATACTTGGCTCTAAGTTCTTTAACGACTACAAGTATGTCCTTGACTTCAAAGAACTAATAGCTTATAGTAAAGAATGATTTATTTTGTATCTAATCAAAAAACTCTATTTGAAAGTAATAGCTTTCAACCATTATCTGTGAAAGAATCTATTGCTTTAATCAAGTCCTGGAAAATCTTTCAGTTTGATACTGAGGGTACAGGACTTGATTGTCACATTGCAAAGGTTCTTCTTATGCAGTTTGGTAGTATAGACAAAACTACACAAGTTGTAGTTGACTGTACTACAATAGATCCTCTTCTTTATAAAGAGGTCATTGAACAAGGCTTTCTTGTTGGTCAGAATCTTAAGTATGATGCCAAGATGCTTATGGCTTTAGGTATCTTTATTCGTAGATGTTATGACACTATGATTGCTGAAATGCTTAGGTACTTTGGTTTTCCAAGAATACCTGTTTCTCCAGAAGAGTATGATGAACAAGGATATGATTTTCCTTACCACATCAAGACTTCTAAAGCCAAAAAGAATTGTCCAAGTCGAACTTATTATGAACTTAGTTTTGCTCTTGACGCTCTTGGTTATAAATATCTTGGTATTAATATTGATAAGTCTGTTCGTGGCAAGATCAAGTATGTAGGCATTACTGAAGAAGTCATTATTTATGGTGCTAATGATGTTATTCATCTTGCAGACATCATGAATGCTCAAATAGCTTACTTCAAGTCTATAAATGCTATGCCTGCCTTAAAGATTGAGTGTAGTGCTGTTCTTTCTATTGCTTATTTTGAATATTGTGGTGTAAAGATTAATGCTGACAAGTGGCTTGAAATCTATAAGCGAAATTGTAAGGATTTACAGAAGGTTAAGGACAATCTTAATGCTTTTGTTGTCAATCTTGGTAATAAGAAATTCATTAGTGACACTATACAGTTAAATCTTTTTGAAGAAGTTGATACCTCTGACAAGTCCAGATGTAATATCAATTGGAACAGTACTGACGATGTTGTTCCTCTTTTAAAGTTCCTTGGCTACAACACTAAGGGTTGGAACAAAGAGAAAAAAGAGGAGACTGAAAGCAAAGGTGCTGATTTAGTTAAGAAGCAAAAGAATGTCAATCCTGAGTTCTCTGCTTTATACCTTGAGCTTTCTCGTCTTGAAAAGCTTTGTTCTACTTATGGTCCACAATACATCAATGCCATTAATCCTAAGACTAATAGAATCCATACTGAGTTTCGTCAACTTGATACTGTCACTGGCCGTCTTTCTTGTGGTTCACAAAAGCAGAATGAGGATTTAGCTACTCTCAAAGGATTTCCTTTACAACCTAAAAAAGGTCATCCTGAAGAGGTTTGTGCTTATCCTCAAATTCAGAATCTCCCTAATACTGATGAAGTCCGTTCTTGCTTTATTGCAGAAGAAGGCAATGATTTTATCTCTATAGACTATAACAGTGAGGAATCAAGACTTCTTGCAAGTCTATCTGGAGATAAAGGTATGCTTGAGGTTTTTGAAAAGGGTTATGACATGCACAGCTATGTAGCTTGGCTTATCTATCCTGAAATAATTCCTCGTGATGTTGATATTAGTAGTATTAAGCAGAAATATCATTCTCTTAGACAAGATGCTAAAGGACCTGAGTTTACTTTTGCTTTCCTTGGTACTTGGGCTACTCTTGTAGCTAACTATGGTATGTCTAAAGAAGAAGCCATGAGGATAGAAGAATACTATAAAAAAGGTTTTGCTGGTGCTACAAGGTATCAAGAGCAGTGTAAGAAATATACTGAGTCTACTGGTATCATCAGAATTTGCCGTGAAACTGGTCATATTTCTCGTTGGTGGGATTGGAAGAAGTGGAACAAACGTCAACACTCTAAAGAGTTTTGGGATGAATATAGAGAAAGAAAAGCTGCTGGTCTACCAAGAACTGAAGAAGCTAATGAACATTTTGCTGCAAGAAATAAGTATGACAAGAATAGTGTCAATAGCACAACTCAAGGTCTTGGTGCTGTCATTTTTAAGGAGTTCACTTATGCTCTTTATATTTGGATTCTTGACAAAGGTTATCAGAATAAGGTTAAGTTTTGTGTTCCAGTGCATGATGAAATTTGTGAAGAGTGTCCTAAAGAACTTATTTCAGAGGTTGTTGCTGCTACTAAACATTTTATGGAAACTATTGGAGCTAAGTATTGTCACAGACTTCCTCTTCCTGCTGAAGAAGAGGTTGGTCCATTTTGGAAACATTAATTTATTATGGTTATAACAGACGACGATTTAATTACTATCTGGAGATACTTCCAGTATTGTTGCCTACCTTCTATCACTATGGCAAGGTATGCTTATTTGGATTATATTGATGACATAAAGGCTGAAAAGTCTTTCTATCGTCATCTTACTAAGCAGTCCATTAATAGAATTGGCAAGCAGCTGGAGGCTCTTCCAGATAGTCTTATGGCTGTCAGCAGTCAGAATATTAGGTACATGAATATTCTCTCTGACAATATTGAGGAACAGTTTGAAAAAGAAGAAGAAGAGCTTCATCGTGCTCTCTATATCTCTTTTAGGAATGCTAAAATGCAACATCTTGATTGTCTTGCTGCTCTTCATTATATATCTACTATGCTTCAAATTGCTTCTGTCACATTTTCTCAGTGTTGTCATGACATGAAACAGACTCTTCACAAAGACCCCACTGACCTTTTCTCAGTCTACAATCTTAATAATCTATCTAATAGATGGTCCGAGATTGTTGACAAAGCTACTGAATGCTTTGGTTATAACAAGAATGACAAGAAGACTCCTTCTGTCGATCTTAACAATCTCAGATGTATAAAGGCTGTAGATGCCATTAGAGCAAAATTTGCTGACATTGAAACATTACGTACTGCAATGCGTAAGTCTTACCCTTGGAGCATCAACTATCAAGAAGGTGTTCCCTATGAAAAATCTACTGATTGGCTTATTGTCCACAGCAAATCAACTAACTCATAAACTTCATAATTATGGAAAATCAAAGTCCCATAAGAATTACCTCTCAAGAGCAACTTGATGCTCTCATTGAGGATGGTCTCAACAATCCTCTTGATTGTTTTGTTCTTCTCAACTATGGTCTTCGTAGTTCTAAAGAAATTACTTTCAATGATTATGGTGATTACTGTATCTATAATGAATGTGATGATTCTGAGGAAATAATTCCTCATGACAGCTTTATGAGTTCTTTCCTTGGAGAAGCTATCATTAAAGGTGCATTATATAGTTATTAAAAATATTAAAACATTAAGAAAAATGAAACAGGAAATACAAAAGATAAAGAATACAATTCATAGTCTTACTGATATGATAAAGTCTAAAAAGATATCTGGTAATCTTCTCAACAAGGAGTATATTAATATAGATTTTTTCTCAAGTTATGTAGATGAATTAGAAAAAGAAGTATCTGAACTTGAGAAAATTTATAACTATAATAATTCTCAAGAGCTTATATCTAAATCAAAAGAGACTCCTCAAAAGGATAATGTCAATCATCCCTCTCACTATCAAGGCTCTAAATATGAGTGCATTGATGTAATGCTCGATGTCTTTGGCAAAGAGAAAGTATCTGCCTTCTGTGAGCTTAATGCTTTCAAGTACCAATGGCGAGCTAACTCTAAGGGTACTGACATTCAAGACAAGCAAAAGGCTATTTGGTACAATCAGGAATATATTGAGTTGAATACTGATAAATAACAATAACAAGAAAGATGAAAGATAATTATCCTATACTCTCTCAGTCTGAGGAGCGTATGGCTCCTTGGAATCAGAAAGACCAAGAGCCTATCAAAGTAGACTGTTGTGTCTCCTATTGTCTAAGCAAGTCTATGCCTGTAACAATAAAGAATTATGATGTTATTGATGGTGAAGAAAGCTTCGACAATACCAACTTCATTAATGAGTTCAATAATGATGAAAAAGCTTTTAGCCTTACCTCTTTACTTACTGAACTACATCGTCTTTCAGAGGAAAAAATCAACAAACTTAATGATGAACTCACTATGATGTATTCTCCTGAAGGTAAAAATGTAATCAATAAAGAATTAGGATATTACAAAAACATCTCCAAGGCTACACAAGGTTGGATTATTGATGATCTTGATGTCACAATGGAATAATGTTATATTTTACTTTTAATTAGAAACACATGAAAAATAATGATATTCTTCTCAGTCCTAAACATGGTTTAAATCCATCAATTCTTCACTGTATCTGTTGTGGAGAGGATTATGGTATTGCTTTATTAGGTAAGTTAAAAGGAGATAAAGAAGCTCCAAAAGAAATCTCTCAAGGGCTTTGTCCTAAATGTCAAAATGTAGTAGATCAAGGTGGTGCTTTGATTATTGAAGTCAGAGATGGTGAAACTGGTGATAATCCTTATAGAACTGGTAGATTAGTAGGAGTTTCCAAAAACTTTAAAGAAAGATACCACATTGAACATGCTCTTATGTATATGGAGAAATCATCTTTCTCTAAAGTTTTTGGTAATGTAACTTTTACCACAAAATAATACTATTACATAACTTAAAAAATATATAATATGGAACAACTTGTAGTAATTCACAATAACACTATTTATATTCATAGTGCTTCTAACAATCCCATCATTAATGATGATGATGCTACAACAGAAGACATACTTACCTCATTAGGCTATGACCCAGAGGATGTCACTTATGTTTGGGGTGAGGATTTTAAAATAGTAAAGGAGGAATAATTATGACATTCATAATACATTTCAAGGATAATCATAGAGAAACATATAGTAACCACTATGATGAAGATGATGAGCATGAAAGAGATGCTGCATGGGATGATGTTTATGCAACATTTCCTAATGCTGATTATATAGAAGCTTTTTAATATGACTCTAAATGAATATTTATTATTAAGGTTTAATAGAAGTAATCATCCTAAGTATAGAAAGTATGCAATAAAGTGGATTAATAATCTTACTATAGAGCAACTATCATATTTTAGAAAGGAAATGCTTAAATCACTTTTAATATGAAAAAATCTATTTTAGTAGCCATAGTATATATCATAATATTTGCTATGGAAATATTAGTGTATTGTATATCTAATAAAGATGGTGCTATTTATTTCTATGGTTTTATAACATTGATTGCATTTATAATCACTTTTAGTGCTACTTTAACTAAATGGTAATGAAAAACAATCAAACTAAAATTAAAGAAATTAAAATTGGAGATAGAGTCTATATAATCTCAAAAGATGGCTTTACCCAACTTAAACAGAACAACACATAATTATGACAAATTACGATAAGCATGGTCTTCTCTATAAGATTGGAGAAGACCTCCTTAGAGCATTACAAGGATATAAGTCTTCATCAATAGAAGATAATGGTCTTTATGATGAAAATGTTTGTAAGAAAATACAAACAGCTTTTAATGCTATAAGCAGACAGATGAAAAAGTACCAAATTAAAAAGTAAACAATATGAAATTAGTTAAGCAAAGTTTTGAAATCCTTGAACAAACAGATTTTTCTCTTAAAGGTATTAAGCAGTTCATTGAAAGATGTGGACGTGTGTGTTATAAGTCTGAAGACAGAATCACTGACACTTCTTATGAAAAGTTTGTTGATATGCTTATTAAAAAGGACCATGCCCGTCCTCTTGAATTTGGCACAGTACATCTTAAAACGAAATCTTCAAATTTTCAAGGATTTATGCAAGCCTTATATGCAGAAAGAATATTTAATGATGTCTGGATTAAATCTAATTATAATGAAGAAGTTGTTTACACAACAACAAATTATAGATATTATTTGGACATGATTAAACGTATTCCTTTTATCAAAAATTATTTCACAGAGGAAGATAATGAATATTATCCTAAAAGATATACTGTTCACATGATTCTCTCAAGAGGTGTTATGGATGAATTTAGAACTCATGTCACCCTTAGTCACTTAGCCGAGAGTACAAGGTACTGTGCTTATAATAAAGATAGATTTAATAATGAGTTGACATTTATAAAGCCAGATTGGTTATCTGATGGAGATATTATAGATTATAAAGAAAAAAATGAGCATCATCCTTACTTTGCAATGTTGAAGAGGGAAGAACAAGATTATCTTACTTTAACTAATAATGGATGGACTCCTCAGCAAGCAAGAGAAGTTCTTCCTCTATCAGTTAAGTCTGAACTTATCTCCTGTGGTTTTAGAGATGCTTGGGATAATTTCTTCTACAGAAGATGTGCTAAGGATGCTCACCCTATGGCAAGAGAAATCGCTACCTCTTTAGAGGATAAATTCAAGGAAATGGGAATGTCTTTTGTTTACTGAATAGAATCAGTAACATCTTCTAACCTTATCACTTAACTCCCTCAACCATATAATTAATTTCTTTATCTTTGCCATTAATTTTAAATAGTAAAATATAACATTTATGGGATGTGTAAATAAAAGTAGTAAAGAGTTCAAGGATCTTGCAGCACGTAATAATCTTGCTGACAATACCCTTGAACTTATCACTCACAAGTATTGGTTAGAGACTGGTAATGAAACTCTCTTTCCTACAGATGTGTATATCCAAGCCCAACTTGGTAATATGCAGTATCAAGAGTCTGGTAAGTCTGTAAGAGAACTATGGAGAAAAATGTATAGCACTCCACAAGAGTTTCATTCTCTTTCAGAACTTCAAGCAGCAAGGAAAGAAGCATCAAGATTCTTTCCTCAGTCTGCTATTATCCATTACAGAAATACCATTGGCAACTATGTGCTTTCTGTTAAACGACCTGTAGAACAAGCTAACTATGATAAAGATGATTTCTTTAATGAGTTTGATAACATTGGTTCTATGAGGGATATCAAAAAGCTTAATCTTGATATTACTGCCAATCAAACTTATACCATTTCTAAGGTTCAGGAGTTGTACAACAGGTTCAATGATGATAGAACTTCTAAAGCATTGGCTGATAAAGTCTTTAGCATTGCTAAGGACTTAGGTATTGAAGTATCTTTTGGAGAAACCCTTCCTTTTGGAACTATGGGTAGATACACCAATAACAATGCTATCACCTACAAGAAGTCTTTCCTTGAAAGGGATATAATGACAAATAAAAAGGCTCCTATTATTCTTCATGAACTTCTGCATGCTCTTTCTATGTATGCTCTCTCTAATAAAACAGAGAATTGGAAAAGACCTGAAGCTTTGCAGGAGTTTCGCACAGAGGTTAACTCTCTCTATCAAGACCTCAAGAACAACCCTCTTCTTAAAGGTGAAAGAGGTGTTGTTGATGTTTTTGAGTTTGTTGCAGAACTTGCTAACCCTGTCTTCAGAGCTAAGATTCAAGAGATTGATAAGCAAACCAAAGCCAAGAAGTCCTTCTGGTCAAGGATTCTTGATGCCTTCAAATCTCTCTTAGGCCTTCATACCTCCGACACTTATTATCAGCGTTCAATGAATGCTCTTGACAAGGCTCTTAATGCCTTTGATATTGACACCTACATGCGTTATAATGGTATCAAGAGTCAACTTAGAAAAGAAGTAGCCAACAATACAATAAATCAGCAGAATCAGCGTTTAGAAAATAAAAAACTTGTGAAATATGACAAAGCAATCAAATCAGCAGGAAGACTTTTCTTACAGATCTACAGAAGCCTTCAAGAAGGAGAACAAAAGTATAGTAGAGAAAATGAAGGAAAGACAAATGAAGGCAAGAGCCTACGAGAAAGAGGCTATGAAGAAGCTGCAAGACAACAGCATCAACTCTTAGATTGGGCAGAGAAAAATCATCAGCTCATATATGAGCCTAATGATTATTATGATGAGGTTTTCAATGACCAGAGTTTGCATGGTACAGAGTCAAAAGTATGGATAGACCAAAAGAAAGGAATTGTTATAAAGAATGTCTCTCCAAACCATTATCAAAATATAAAGGCTCTTCTCGATAGAATTGCTATACATAATATGGCATTTCCGTCAACAGCCATGACTCTGAAAAAGATTGGTACATCAGATAAGGGTGTTAGTCTTATTATTGAGCAACCATTAATTGAAGATAGTGATAACATTCCTACTCTTCAAGAAATTCAGAATTATATGACTAATACTCTTGGATTCACATTATCTAAGGGTAAAGGTATTAATGCTGAATATACTAAGAATGGTTATCTTGTTACTGATATTCGTCCAGAGAATGTCATTAAACAACCTGATGGTTCTTTGGCTGTAATAGACTGTTTTGCCAAGTTTGAGGATGAGTCTATGGGAAATAATATTATTGGTGAGGTTGAGAATCAAACACAGAGATTCATTGATTCTATGTCTCCTTCTCAGCTAAAGGATGAAACAGACCTTATCAAACAGGAGTCTGCTGACTATGACCTTATCAATAACATTAAGCCTGAGCCTGAGCATAGTGGCAAGCCTGTACCTCAAGACTTCACATTTGCTGATGGCACTAAGGTCAAAGCTCCTTTCAAGCCTAATGCTCAACAAGTAGATGCTCTTAATGAGATGGATAGATTCATGAAGTCCAATGAGACTTCCATGACTCTCTCTGGTTATGCTGGCACTGGTAAGACTTCTCTTATGGAGATGATTGCTCAGAAAGGTAAAAAACAGTATCGTCCTGTGGTCTTCTGTGCCACTACTAATAAGGCTGCTGCTGTTCTTAATGAACGTGTTTCTAAAGCTGGTTTTAAGGCTGCTACTCTTAACAAAGTATTTGGCATCAGTGTTGAGGTTGATTCTAAAAGTAATACCTACAATGCACGCAATTTAGTGAATGTATTGAAGGATGCTGATATTACTCCTGGCACTACGGTTATTATTGACGAAGCATCAATGATTAATGAGGAGAATTATGGTATTCTTAACAACATTGCCAAACAGAATGACCTTAAGATTATTTATGTAGGAGACTCTGCACAGCTTGCTCCTGTAGGTGAGGATAAAATATCAAAGGTCTTCCGCAATGGTGAGGGTAAAGTCATTACTCTTACTCAAGTTGAGCGTACTGATGATAATGCTATCCTAAAGGAAGCTACTGAACTTCGTAATGGTAATCCTCTATTTGGTATTTCATCCTTTAATGATAAAGGTGAAGGTGTTGCATATATCTCTCCTAATCATCAGGACGAAATCAACAATATTGTAGCTCATTATGTCAAAGGTTTGAAGCATAACTCTAACTACTTTAGGATTCTTGCTTTCACTAACAAGGCTGTATCTGCTTATAACAATCAAGTCAGAGAACTCCTTGGTTACACTTCTCCTATCCCACAAGTAGGCGAACCTATGACTGGCTATAACAACTGGGGATATGAATGGAAAACAAAGTCTTACCGTTTCATCAATTCTGAGTCTTATAAAGTGTCTAAGGTAGACAAATCTCATAAAATAACAACAAACCTTAATGATGGTACTGCTGTTACTATGGAGGTTATTCCTCTTACACTTGAAGATTCTTTAGGCAATATTGACACCTTTAACTTCATTGACATCAAGAGCAATCCTTCTAATCTTCAAGCAGCTATACAGCTTGCTAATGAGAAGAAAATGCTTTGGGCTGAAGCTAAACATGCTGTTGGTAAAGATGCTAAGGCTAAAATTTATCAGAGAATCAATTTTATTGATAACTTCCTCTTTGTCAATGATAATATTGAAGATAGTAATCATAATCTTCTTCAAGCTAAGACCATTGACTTTGGCTATGCCATGACTGTTCATAAGTCTCAAGGCTCTACCTTTACTAATGTTCTTATGGATGATGTTGATATATCAAGAGCTGGTCTTAATAGTAACAATGCTATGGAGGTTGTTGACCTTGGTGAAATAGATAATAATGTAGCTTCAAGTGCTAATTTCACAGGGGATGCAGAAGATGTTGATTTGGGATTTTCAAACAATTTCTCTACAACACCTTCTATTAAACCTACTGAACATACAGCACCTACTCAAACTATCAATCTCAAGCAGCAGCTTGAATATGTAGGTGTATCAAGAGCTACTGATACTGTTACTATTGTTAGTAATAATGTTAAGAAAGAAGGTTCTCCATTACATAAGGATAGTACAGTAAAAGAGAATAATTCACGTTCCAATAATAAAATAGAAAACAATGAAAGCAACAATACAAGAAATGCAGAAACTGTTGCAGGAAAACAACAAACAAGCAATGGAGGATTACTTGCTGAGTCACAAGCCAGAATCCAGAGAGGAGATGGAAACTTACGAGAAACTCAGAAACAAGGAGTTCTCTCTCAGGAAGATATTGACAAAAGAAACCAAGAAGACAGAGAATCTCTTGAAAAATTCGCCAAGGAACAAGGAAAATGGGCAGATAATGTAGACACAAAATTAGAGAAGAAGTATGGCGGTAGAATTGGTCATGGCAGTGAGGCATGGGTATACAGAAAAGATAAAGACACTGTTATCAAGTCTCGCAGTATTACTGGCTACAATACTGTCTCTGATGCTCTAAGGTCTATAGAACTGCACAATACATTGTTCCCTGAGACTGCAATGAAAGTTGTAGGCTTTGGCAATGGTGATGGTGAGTTTTCTATTATTATTGAGCAACCTTTTATAGAGGGTGCTTATGCTTCTCAAGAAGAGATTGATTCTTTTGTAAAAGAAAGGTTTAATGCTGAAAAAGACTCTTCTGTAATAGGAAACACATCCTACAAGACAGATGACTATCTCCTACAAGACTTGAAGCCTCAGAATGTGCTTGTAAGAATTGTCAATGGAGAAAGACAGTACAATGTTATTGATGGGGATTTTTATGATAACCCATCTACTAAAGGAACCAAACCTCTACTACAAGCAAATCAGTTATCTGAAGAAGTAAAATCTCCTACTTCAGATACTAAGATTAACATCTATGCAGGAACTAATGAGAATGCTGATTTAAGCAACTTTGCTGACAGACCCTTTGTTATTGACAAACAACTTCTCAATGAACTTGGAATAGATGAAAGCAGCAACATCTTTATCAATAGGGATTTCAACACTGTGGAAGGAGCATTTCAAGGAATGAAACTTGCATTTGTTAATGATCCTAATGATATTAATGATGCTGATAATAAGCTCTATAAGCTACAGTATGCAAATGGGCCTATGGCAAGAAACATTGGGAGAAACATTAAGAATCTTGACACTCAAGCATGGGATGCTAATTCTTCCAAAGTAATGAAGGCTCTTATAAAAGCTTCATTCTCCCAGAACCCAAATGCTGCACAAAGACTTATTGACACTGGTAATGCCACTCTTACACATACTCAAGATAAAAGTAAGTGGTCTACAGAGTTCCCAAGAATCCTTATGGAGGTTCGTGAGGAACTTAAAAAAGAAAAAGGAATAGAATCTACAGAACAATTTCAACCTTCTAGTACTCCTATTTTACCAGAAGGTTTTGTTCAGCAGGTCTCTCTTCCAGGTTATGAATACTTTAACGACCTCTATGAGGCTACACCAGTAGATGCTGCCTGGAAAATTCCTTATCTTAAGGAACTTGATGCTCAAATCTCTGATGAAAACTCTATAGAGGATAATCAAAACATTATCAATCACATGGACAACATTCTACAATCTACAAGTGAAAAAGAGTATCTTCAAGAATCTAAGAACTCTGAAAAGAAACAAGTTGAAAAGACTCTTGATGAATATGACAAACTTAATCGTCAGATTGACAATCTTCTTGGCAACCAAGACTTAGAGTCTGATGGTGAGGTGTATCATCTTGATGAACTTGGTGTAGCTCATCTTTCTGCATCTGAAATTCGTCATACTGCTGAACTTGTGGCCAATGAAATCTCTGACTCAATAACAAAGCTTCAAAAGGAAGAGGGTCTTGCTGAAAAGCTATTCCCTACTCTTAAGACTGGCCTTGATTTCAAGTCTGCCCCAAGAAAACAGATTGTTGAAACTGTTGGTATCAACCGTCTTATTGATAGTGTTAAGTCTATATTTGATACTGAAGCTAACTGGGATTCCTATAAGGATGATGAAAATGGTACCAGTTTTCAAGCAGACCTTATCTTTGCCAACTGGGATGCTATCATGTATCTTGCTGCTGATGTCTTTGCTATGAATGAGGGTTTTGGCATTGCTAAGGATTTCTCTAAGGGTAACTTTATCACTACTGATGATTCTCATATTGACTATGACAACTTCAATGACTATTCCAATGACCAGGATATTGCTGCTGAGGAAGGTGAGAAGGATGATCAGGAGCATTGGCAGATAGAAAATCGTACTATTGATGTTCTTAATTCTATGTCTGCTCTTGTTAGACAAGGCATTCATGAGTGTTATCTTCTTAATGCTGATAGTAGTAAGGTTATGAGTAAATGGGGTATTGCAGAACGTGTTAATCCTCGTGAAGCTGTAAATAGTATTCTCCGTTGGACTCAAGGTTCCTTATCTCTTGATGCTATGATTAAGAAGCTCTCTGATAAGCAGTCTCAGAATCCTTGGCTCTCTCAGCTTGTTCAGAGATTGTCTGACAAGAGTGGTAGTGAAACTGATTTCCAAAGTCAATTCTATGGAGTGTTCTCTAAGCATTTCCAACCTTACTCTATTGTTCTTCTTGAAGATGGTAAATATCATAGTATAGCTGTTAATAGTCATCCTGCCCTTACAGATGTAATGAATACTATCACTTCTCAGTTTAAGATTGGAGAACATCCTCTCTTTGGTACTAATGGTAAGGTTAACACTAAGTTGCTTGGTTCTGCTAACTCTGTTAGCAATGATTTCACTCTTCATAAGGCATTGTCTGAACTTCAGAATATAGATAAGTCTATTAAACAAGGCAATACTCTTGATGATAAAATGTCTAAGGTTGCATCTGATAATATCATGGCTGTTTGTAGAGCCTTTGGTTATAATATCACTGAGGACATGCTTTCTGGTGTTGTCAATGCTGAGAGTATTAATAAGGTTACTTCTGCTCTCAACTTCATTGTAAAAGACCTTGATAGTGCTGCTTCTGCTCAACATAAGGGTGAAATGAAGGATTATAATCCTTTTGCTTTTGGTACTAAGTTTGGTATTAATGGCAGTCTCCGCAACTTCCTCTCTCCTATCACTGATAAGCTTGAGGATACTGCTGTCAATGCTTTCTATGATAGTGGCAAGATGTATCAGTCTTATGTTACTCCTTCATTCATGACTAAGTTGTTCAACAAGTTCCGTCAGGAAGGTCAGGCTTTTGAGGACTTCATCCTTGATGAGTATGGCTCTTCTGAATGGTTTAAGTTTGGTGCTGGTGATGATGATATTACTAAGGGTTGGCGTAATGAGTGGCTTAGACTTCTTGCAAGAGATGAGAATGCTCGTAAGGTGTTTGACCATAAGGTTGAACTTAACTTCAATAAACATAATTATATGCGCAACATGAGTGATGCTGAGTATACTCTTTCTCTCATTACTGAGTATTTCTCTGAGAGTGCAAAGGTTGAAGATAGAGTTCCTGCTTGGTATAGAGTACCTATGCAGTCTAATAAGCCTTCTTCTGAGTTCATCAAGTTCTACTCTTATAGAGGTAATGATTATAAGAATGCTATTGTTAATGGTCTTCATAACATGTTCCTACAAGAGATTAGTAGAATACAGACTGTCCTTAGAAGAAACATGTCTAAGAATGACCTTGGGTTCATCAAGAACTTTGACACTAATGGACGTAAGTTCAACTTCCTTCCTGTGTTCAATAATTATCTTGAAGAGGGTGATGTTTCTAAAAGAACTATTCTCCGTAATGAAGATGACTCTGTATCTTCTGACAATAATAGGTTTGCTTCTCTTCTTCAGAAGAAAGTCAAGGGTGAGACTAATCTTACTTCTGATGAAGAAGTTGAGCTTAGTAAGCTTGCTGAAAGGGTTATTCGTCAGTCTATGGAGAACAGAGTACAGTCTATCCTTGACACATGGGAAAGCAATGGTATTCTTGAAGCTGCAAAGAACATTAAGGATATATATCCTTCTGAATTTGATAACTCTTCAAACATAAAGAATGAGGAGAGAGAGGGTGTAATCAATGATTGGGTTAGAAAGCAAGTAGAGAACTTCCTTTGGAATGATTCTTTTGCATCTAAGAACATTCTTCAACTTACTCTCTCTGACATTGCTTTCTACAAGGATACTGAGGATTTGCAGAAACGTCTTGCTCAGCTTCATGCTCCTGGTGTCAGAGGCAATATTAACGCTATTGATTATGATGGTAATAGAGTGTCTGATGGTAAGTACAGAACTTTCATCTTGCAAGACTTTGATTCTTTTAAGTCTAACATCATAGCTAACATTACAGAGGTATTTGACCGCAGAATTGCTGCTGCCCCTGACAATCAGAAGGCTGCAATGATTGCTCTCAAGGAGTCTCTTGTTGGCAAGGATGGTAAGTACACTAAAATTAATGTCACTGATGCTCAAGGCTATTCCTCTCCTTCTTCTTACAGAAAGAAGGCTTACATCTTTGGCAAATGGTCTCGTCATGCTGAGGATATTTATCAAAAGATGCTTAAAGGTGAATACACATATACTGACCTTGAGACTGCTTTTCAGCCTCTTAAGCCTTTTGTATATTCTAAGCTTACTAAGAATATGGGGGTAGATAATGCTCCTATTCACAGTATGCAAGTACCTTTCCAAGCCAAGAATGCTGAGTATCTTCTTATCATGGCTGATGCTATTCTTAAAGGTGAAAAGCTTTCTCGTCCTAATCTTCTTAGAGCTGTCTATAGAGTAATGGAAGATTCTGAACGTCTTATGCCTACTAAAGGTATTGATACTGTTCAATTTGAATCTTCCATCAAATCTGGTCTTCAAGGCAAGATGAACATCTATCAGTTCATGGATATGGAAGGTGGTGAGGATGCTGCCTATACCTTTATGATGAATCAAATCTTCAAGGAGGAAACTGATGCTACAGGTGAAAGAGTTTATAAGAACTATAACACTAATACTTTTGTACATGAAACTTCTTTTGAGGATTATTGTCTTCAGCAGGAGGTTCCTGAACATTTCAAGGAGCATTCTCAGGCTCATGGTTCTCAGATTAGAATGATTACTCCCTCTGACCTTGACCTCTTCACTATTGATGAGAATGGTCAACAAGTGGATAACTTCTATGAGTGGACTGAACCTGATGGTACTGTTAAAAGAATGAAGGCTGATGAGTTCCGTAAAAAGTATGAGCAGACTATTGCTGATAATATTGAGGAAAGTATTGATAATCTTTCTGCTGAACTTCACTTGAATAGTGAGGATAAGCGTGAGAGAAATATTGCTCTTTCCAAGATTCTTCAAAGAGAAGTTTTGTCTTCTCCTCGCTATGGCATTGACCTTGTGCAGGCTTGTTCTATTGATAAGGAGACTGGTGAATTTAGAATCCCAAAGGGTGATCCTATACAGGCTAAACGTATTGAACAGCTTATAAATTCTGTTATTAAGAACAGAGTTAACAAGCAGAAAATTGCTGGTGGTCCTATTGTTCAGGTGTCTAACTTTGGTACTCCTAAACAGCTTCATATCAGATTTAATGACAAGCAAGGAAATCTCATTCCTCTTGAGGAGGAGTATGTTCCCTCTGAACATAATGGTCTTTCTTATAAGGATTATCTCAAGAAGAACCAAGGTGGTATTGCCTACTTTGAAGTGTTCTGTCCTATATGGTCTAATGAACTCTTTGACAAGTTCTCTAATGCTGATGGCTCTATCAATGTTGATGCTATCAATGCTGTTGACCCAGAGCTTCTTAAGATGGTCAGCTACCGCATTCCTACTGAGGATAAGTACTCTTGTGCTCCTATGAAGGTTGTTGGTTTTATGCCTCGTGAAGCTGGTGATGCTATCATGCTTCCTTATGAGCTTACTGAGATTGATGATTCTGACTTTGATGTTGACAAGCGTTATGTCATGCGTAAGGACATACCTATTAAGACTAAGAGAAGAAAGGATATTGAGAGTGAACTTTTTAAGAGAGCTTCTGAAAGTTATGCTAAGGCTCATAATGGTAAAACTAATAATCAATGGATTGGTGAACAGGTAAGAATGTTCCTTGACAATCCTCAGAAGATGAAGTTTACTGATAAGTTTATGCAATGGCTTTATGGTCAATATCAACAAGTTGCTTACTATACTGATGCTCCTACTTTTGGTAGAACATATAGAGATAACAAGATTATTGATATGACTTATGCTGTTCTTACCAATCAGATGACTGCTGACAAGATTCTTAATCCTGGTGGCTTTGATGCTCCTAAGAAGATGGGATACATGGTTGCTGCCTATAAGAATCCTGCTAATAAGGGTATCTCTTGGAATGCTCTTCAAGATATGTCTATTGATGAACTCAAGAAGTTATCTTATACTGACAAAGACCTTACATTTGCTGATACTCAGGTTCAGTTCTATAAGCAAAACTCTGCTGCTGCATCATTGATTGGTGTATTTGCTGTCAATAAGGTGGCTCATGCTACTCTTGAGAGTAATGACATCTTTCTTGATGTATCTGAGATTTGTGGTAATGATGATTTCACTATTGCTGGCACTACCTTTGGCGGTAGAATGCAAGTTGACCAGAAGTATGACCGTGAGGGTACTCTCATTGGTAAGACTCTTGGCTCTCTTGTGTCTGCTTCTGCTGATGCTGTGAAAGACCCTATCCTCAATCTTATGAATATCAATATGACTACTGCTGGTATGCTTAATACTATGCTTAGATTAGGTATGACTTTCAATGATGCTGCTCTTTTCCTTTCTCAGGATGTTATAGAGCGTCTGCTTAGTCAGTTCAATAGGGATAATCTTACTAACTATGTGTCTCTTGATAGTCTCATCAATAAATGGCTTGACATTTATCGTCAGAAGTATAATATCAGTGACTCTTCTAACATCAACACTGAACCTCTTTCTACTGAGGAGCTTGTTAATGGTCTTACTTCTGAGGAGCATGAAGCTACTGATTATAAAGTACTGCTTGCTTTCCAAAAGATGAGAAGTCTTACTGATGCTATGCGTAAGCCTACTTATGCTACAAGATTCAATTCTATCTCCAGTGCTGTTGGTCCACTCATCATTGACAATCTTATAATTGAACATAAAATGTCTCAGTTCATTGATGTCAATACTGACAATGGTACTCACTTCTACACTGCTGATAATGTTCCTGTGAATATTAATAACATATTCTTTGACCATCCTGTCTTGGAGCAGTTTGCAAGAACTGTTGGCATAGCTAAGTCTCTGTTCTCTGACATGCCTACTGGCAGTGTTGGATTTAGAAACTTACTTGCTAAGTTGCCAAAGGATATTGCTGACAAGATGTATGGTGATAAGAAGTTACTTGACCAGTTCTCTAACTTCTATCAATCTTATCTTCTTGTACAGTCTGGGGTTATTGACTCTAAAAATCTCAAGGACTATGCAACAGCATTCCCTAAGTGGTTTATGGAGCAGAACTTCAAGGATGAATTTCCTAATAATGAGCTTATACAGGCTATTAGGATGAATGTTTTTAAGAAGACAGGACATCCTTACCTTACGATTAATATCACTGGTATGGATGAACAGCGTAAGGAGGAACTTCATAGTGCTTGGATTGACCTTCATAAGGCTGACCCTAAGCTCTCCAAGATGCTGTTTGACTATAGCTTTTTCCGTGCTGGCATTGGTTTTTCTCCTAAGACTTTCATGGCATTGGTTCCTACTTATGTTAAGGAAAGATTGATAAATGAAAATACTGGTGCTTCTTATGTTAACACTTATAGACGTTTTCCTACTGTTGTTCCTAAGTTGGTGATTAATCAATTCATCCGTAATAATTGGGATAACACTAAGCTTGTTCCATGGAAGGGTGGTAAGGATACTCACTATAATGTCAACCTCAAGACTGGTGAACTTAGAGTATACAGACCAGAAGAAATAGCTGACCTTACTGATGTCTCTTATATGAAGACAAAAATAGGTAAGGAGATTTATCTCTGGCATCTTGAAACTTCTTCTCCCAATGAACTTACCTTTAAGAGAGTAAAACCTCTTGGCAATAATGGTGAGTATCTTGAGATTAGTACTTCTGAGATTATCAATCCTTTAAGTGACACTTTAAGTGTTTCTGAGGATAAAGCCACATCTACTGTACAGGAGTCTACCACAGACTTGAAAACTGAGAGTCATCAGGAGTCAAGTGCTGAGGAATCTGTTAAAACTCCAGTCATCACTAAGACAGAGGAAGTCAAGAATCTTTCTGCTATTGCTGACTTGATTATGCTTCAGAATCCTAAGCTTGATCATGAAGGTGCTGAAAAACTTGCTTTGGAAATCAAGGACAAAGAAAAGATGTTCCGTAAATTCCTTCAAAAAGTCTTTAAGCACAAAGGTCTTGACCTCAATGAGGATGAGGCTATTGATGAGTTCCACAAATATTGCTAACAAAAAAGGGAGGTGTCATTACCTCCCTTTCTTTTTTTTTTCAAAATATTCACCTATTTATTTTCATCTATATTTGTCTTTTTTACTCTTTCTTCCTTATTCTAGAACCTTCTAGTACCCCTAGACCTCCTACTCTATGAATATATCCTCCCCACATAATCCAATATTCCCAATGATTTATTCACACTATCATCTCCCATCATCCCAAGCACATTTCCAAGTCTCTTTATTCCTTCCATCCTATCCTCTTGAGGATTATAAGTAATCTCTTCCATTGGCTCAGCAGGCTTCTCAAACATTGTCTCATCAATAACAGGAACTTTATAAAGTGTCTCTGGATCTACATCCATACCATTAGGCATTTGCATCTGAGGTAATGTTATTTCTGCATTGAAGTTATTGAAGTAATTAGATGGTATAGTATATTCTGAAGGGTCTACATGTATTCCAAGTTTCCCTGTACCAGTAAACTTTGTTCTATAGTTTCCTCCGAACATCTCTCTTTCAGTATTTCTCCTTGTAGTAAGTCCTCTTAATTCATTATCTCTTGAAGCCCACATAGCTCTCTGCACATCCTCCTTTGAAGCCTTGCCTTCTGTATAAGCAGTTAGTATTGGTACAACTCTTTCCTTCAACCTTCCCATACCTACATTATATCCATAAGAATACAAGGCATCTTTTTGTTGCTGTGTCAGTTTATCTCTCACCTCAGAAGGAATTACTCTATTAAAGTCTCTTGCCTCATCCTCAAAACTTCTGTTTGTCCTCATAGAGCTTCCCTCCCAATTAGCTATTTTCTTCTTTATACTGTCTGAGGGACGATATCCTTGTGAAGCATTCATCTTTCCTCCCTTAGCAAACTCATTATAAGTTCTTCTTATCTCAGGCAATGTAGTAATACCATTAGCAATAGCAACCTTCATCATTTCAGCTTTATCAGAGATAGATAAATCATTCCAATCTGAAACATCAAGACTTCCTTCATTATCATATTGTAACCTATCTGCTTTCATAATCTATATTGTTTAATCTACATCGTCAAATATTGTAAGTTCCTGACTTCCTCTTGCTTTACTTTGTTCACTAAGTTCACTCTCCACTTTCTTCTGAAGATTCTGCAATGATGATACTATTCCCTCAACATTCTTCAGTGCTGTAGTTATTGCAGATATTTGATACTTGGGTCTTCCTTTGTCATCCTCTTCATTCAATATGTTTGGATTCTTTAAAAAAGTACTTACAGTTCTTGCTGCTACAAGAGCAGCATTAAGCAACTCCTGTGAAGGTGTCACTGTATGCTTCTTATATACTTCCATTGCTTCCTGCAACAAGGGTGATGGCTTAAAGTCTTTGTCAAGTCCTTCTTGTTCTATAATAGTTTTAGCTCTCTCTTCCTCATTTAGTATATATGAGTAAGTACTTCTTGGGTCTATCATAAAATAAAGATATGACATCTGTTTATAGAACTGTTCTTTCGATGCACTTCTATCTTGGTTGTATAGTTTCCTTATAGGCTTTATCAACAGTGCCTCATCAGCAATCTGCAATGAATAATTCTCTATCTTTATTAACTTCATCTCTTCCTTTATTTAATTTTTATCTAATTTAAAATAGTCAAGTAGTTAAGAATTACTTAACTACTCAACTCTTTTTTACCTTTTTACTTTTTTACATTTTTACTTCTTCAATGCTGCATTCACTTTTTTCTCTTGAATCCTTGCATCATCAGCTTGCTTCTTCTTTTGCAGAGCAAGATTTTCATTAAATTGTCTTGCATTCTCAGACAGTTTTTCTCTCTCAAGTGCAGCAGTATCTACAGCATCATTATTCATGATAGACATCCTATCAGCTTCAGCCTTAGAATTTATTTGAGCAACCAATATCTTCACCTCATTATCTTCTTGGTGCATCTTATATTCCTGCTCTGCCTTCATCTGTGCAATCTGCTGTTGCTGCTGTAACTGTGCTTGCTGCATCTGCTGTGCCTGTTGCTGCTGTTGTAATGCTTCTTCTCTCTTTCTTCTCTCATTAGCCTCAACCATTCTCTGCTTTTCTGCAACACTTGTTGTAGTATAGAGCTTCATTATTGAAGAGAAGTCAAGCAACGAATTCTGAAGTGCTGCCTGTGCCAGTGTATTAAGTTTTTGGTTAAGTTCCATAGTACCATTGCTATTATCCACTACTATTCCATAGTCACACTCTGCAAATTCATCACCATCTATCTCAACAAGTTTTTTGCTACCATCATTCAATATATAGTCAAACTTCTTCTTCCTGCCTCTTATAGCTATCTTTGCTGTCTCCAAGAAACATTCCAGTACTCTCTTCTTCACACTGTCATGGGTAAAGAATAGTCTTTCTGTAATGAGTGACGATTGTAGTGTTGCTCTTTCTACACCTCCAACAGTTTCTCTATTACTAATTTGTCCTTCCCTCTGCTTTGATATTCCAGCAAGCTCTCCTATCTTTGTTGAAATCCATTCAAGCACATTTATATATTGTTGTATCTCATTACCCAAAGAAGCATCTATAACTCCTGATGAAGCATTGTTCATTGCTCCTGCAAGCTTACCAGTTGCCATACCTACACTGCCTTCCTTGAAGCTATCTTCTACTGAAACACCATTCACATTAATATAGTACAACCATTTATCTGCATCCCATCCTTTTGGTGTTTTTGCAAGGTCCATTCTAATTATCTTTCCCATATTCTTTGCAAGTACCTTATTAAGTCTATCATGAAATATATCATATAGGTAAGAATATGGTTTCATTATATCTACCAATGAATATGGCTCATCACCATTAAGGTTATATATACTTCCCACAATACCAAAGTGACATCTTGATGGATTACTCAATCTATTATATTGCACTGGTCTTGGTCTCATGTTCACATATATGTCTGCTCCAATCTTTGTTCCTTCCCATGCCTCATTAATCCAAAATGTCTGTTCCTCTTCTCCTTTATCTGGATTACAGTAATAGGTCTCAGGATAAAAGTTAAATTCTTCTTCTCCTGTCTCAGGGTCATAGCTCTTTACTTTCTTTATCTGTCTTCTTGACTTCCAATAAACTCTTAGTACTCTTACATTTCCATTCATGTCATAGGGCAGATATGATGTCTCATCTTCTGTATCAAACAAACTGAATGGATTTATTGTTGCATCTCCAGCTGTAGATAAGTTTATGTTTGGTATAAAACCATACCTACTGTCTATATTATCCATACTGTCTGCATAAGAACTACTTCCAGTACTACTTGTTGTGTTTTCCAATGCTTCAATATCCTTCTTAGATAGTTGGTCCCAAAAAGTATCTATTACTCTTCCTGGATTCCAATAGTCTTCCAACACTATCATGTCTGCATCTTCTATATATGATGAAGCTCCTGACTTTATTACTCTCATCTTCAGAGGATTTATCTTTTCCAAGTATGGTTCTCCTCCGACTATATCACATATATAAGCTTCTTCTCCTACGGTATAAGCATCTACAAATCCCTTATTAAAGAGTTGTGACATCTCAAGCTCCTTCATATAGTGATTAAGCAGCAAGTTTCCTCTCACTTCTCTTTTGTCTTGATATTCATAAGTAAAGTAGTCTGCCTGTTTCTCCATTTCTCTGTTAAAGCTTTCCTCATCCATAGAACCATCCATCACAAGCTGTTGAAGCATTGCATTCACTTGTAGATTCTTCTCTTCTTCTATCTCTGACACAGCATTTGGATTAGTCACAATCACTTTAAAGTCAAAAGTTCTCTTTGACTCTTCTCCTCTAAGAACTTCAAGTTTTGAATTTATAACTGGATAGTGTTGTATATTCTCTGGTATAAAGGATGCCTCTATATTATAAGGGTTCACTATAACTTTTAAGTCATCCATGTGTATTCTTCCATTCAGTAAGTCATAGTTTATTTTCATTGCTCTTACTGATTTTCTTGTAAGATGATAGTGCATCAAGCTATGGTCATCTCCAAAATCTACACATTTAGCTCTCCACTTCTTTCCTTTCTTATTAAAAGAAAGCTGTTGTGGTGGGAAACCTCCTATTGCATTATAAGCCATATATTATCTCCTTTTATTTTTCTTATTATTATTCTAAGACAAAGATAATAAAACCTATTAACTCCATACTTCATCTAAGATTTCCCCTAATCTTATCTAACCTTATTGCATAAAAATAGCCTTCCCATATCTTTATTAGATATAGAAAGGCTTAAAATCTATACTCCAAAGTATTTTCTCACATTAAAAACTCCATCCTTATCTTTCAACTTATCCAATGCTAATAGGTGTACTGCATTAAATCTCTCTTCTTGTGACATTTCTGTCAGAGGTTTTCCTGCTATTTTTGCTATTGTCTTTATACTGTCTGAATATACCATGTTCATTGCAGTATACATAGCCCATTTATTATAGTAAGGCTCTTCCTCCAAACAAATGCCTTGTGATTTCATACAGCTCTCCCATTCTGAGGTATTCCATCCTCCCTCTGGCTCCATGCCACTTACTATCTGTGTAGCTTCTTTCTTTGATAAATAGTTGTGCCAGTTTATTGCCTCCAATCTGTCTATGTATTCCTGTGCTACATCTGGTCTCCAATCTGCAATATCCTTCATCATGCATTTCATAACACCTCCAAATATACTCATGTACTTTGGTTCTTTTGATGTTACCATTTTATTGTATAGCCTTTCAAAGGCTTTCATTATTTCATTCTGTTCCATATCTCAAGTCTTATTTATTATGTAGTGAGCAATGACTTCAATTCCATAAAATCCTCACCACTGAATGTTATTGTTTTCTTACTTCCAAATATTATGTTCATCAATATATTGTCTGGTAATGTTATAGCTAACTTTCCTTTTCCCATAACTCCTTTCACAAATCCCATGTCAAAGGTTGCTTCTTCCATACCATTGAACATTTCTATAGCATCTGTAAACAATGTATTTGGATTGATGTCTCCATTCTCATCAGCAAGAAACAGTGCTGCATTGTCTATGCCTTCACTTATCTTTCCTTCATACTTGTTTATAATGTTATGACATCCTCGCTTGATATATACTGAGGGTACTGTAAGAGCAGGATTGTCTTTCACCATTTCATCCACTCTTTCATTAAACCATAAATCCAAGCTACTTAGAAACTTCTCTTTTAATGTTGGTATATTCATTTATTTCCTCCTTTCTTTGCTTTCATCATTGTCATAAAGTCCTTGAAAGTCATGTCACTATAGTTTGTCATGTACTCATTCCACAATGCAGTCTTTTCTTCTTCTGCTTGCATTGCATTCTTCCTGAGTTTTCTTATAAGGGAAAGATGTTTCTCTAAGGCTTCCTTTCCATCCTTGGTTTGCTCTACCAATGGTCTGATTATCCTTAGTTCTTCTCTTTGCAGTATGTCTGCTACATTCTTATAGCTCTCTACAAACTCTTCATTATTGTTCAGATAATTTTTCTGTGAGTCTGTTAACCCATCCATTATTTTGTCTATCTCATCCCAAGTAGGAGTTTTTGTCTGCTGTGGCTGCATGTTTATTGTACCCTTCTGCTTCTGCAACTCCATAAGTTTCTGTGCCCATTCTTGGTTCAACTGTTCCAAGGTTTGATTCTGCTGTCCCCCTAATACTGGGTCTGATCCAAAATTCATCATAACAAGTATTTGGTTTTATTGTTTATACTTTAAAAGCCAGCACCAAGAGCTTCCTCCCTCTTAGCACTGGCTCCCTTCATCTATTTCCTCTTACGAGCTTTAGTTTTCTTAGGCTCCTGCTGGTGTTCCACTACTGACACAGTTGCAGCCCTGATAACTGCCATAACCTGTAACTGTAGGAGTACTTGGCAATACAAGCTGACCATATATGCACTTGCAAGTCTTCTTGTCAGTATAGTCCATCAACAGCTTGTCCTGGTATGGACGTATAGCTTCCATTACAGCTACCTTCTTGTCAAGTTCATTGAACTTTGCAGCATACTTCTCATTAAGTGCATCAAATCCATCCCTCTGACTCTTGTAGAGTCCAAAGCCTTGCTGCACCATTGCATCCTTCAACTTGTCATCACTATCTCTCTGGCTCTTATAAAGACCAAACTCTGCCTCCATAGCTCTCCTATTCTCAGCATTCTGTGCCTCTACAAAACCTTTCCACAAGCCAAACTTCTCTGCCACATCTGTTTCTCTCATTGCATAGAATTTATTTGCAGTGTCAAGCTTCAGTCCAAACATGTCTGTAAGCAACTTCACTTCATCTGCACATTCCTTCTCCATTACCTCAAGAGCTGTTGGAGCTGCATTATTAGCAGACATACCTCCATAAGTATTGATGTTTACATTGTCTGGCATACCGTTACCAAGGGAACCAAAAATACTGCGACCACCATTACCTGTAAGCCAAGGTAATACTCCCAATGCAGTGCCTGCTATGCCTAAACCAAGGGCTGTTCCTGCAACACCTTTGCTTGCATAATCATGCTTTCTGTTGTCATCTTCATAAACCTTTTTCTCAATGACTTTCTCATTTGTCATATCCATGATACAATCTTTATTAAGCAATTAACTATCAAAAAAATATAAAACACTATATAATCGATTACGTTGCAAAGATACAATAAAAAAGGTTGGGCAACATAACATTGCTCAACCCATATCATAAGTCACTGTATATCAAGTCTTTCTTTTGAGTAACATTGTCTCCTTATATTGCTCAACTATTTCTCTCTTCCATACTAAGTGCTTTTGATGCACCATCTTCCTTCCTTTTGGAAATTTTTTTCTTGATATCATTCTGTCTAAGGTTGAAGTACTCACTCCAAGCATCTTGCTTGTTTCTATCTTTGTCAACCACTCCTTTTCATCTATACTGACTTCTCTTCTTCCAAACTCATACTTTAATAAGTTGCTGAAATAGATAATATCTACTTTTGAGCAAAGCCCTTTCATCACTATTTCCTTGAATCTGTCCAATGCTCTGCACAACCATTGTTCTCCGGGTGTTGTCATTGCTTCCTCCTTTCCATTTCCATCATTACCTCATTATACAACTCATTAGTCTTCTCATTTCCCTCAAATGGTTTTCTGAGTATCTTCAATAAATATATCAGCATGGATTTTAGGATTCCTCCTACATTCTTCTTATGCTTTACACATATCTCCACTATATCCATTGCATATATACAGAGTATACAGTATATAAGGATATAGTGTGTGTCAACCATTTCATTGGTACAGAACCATGAGCCATAATACCATCTCTCTACATTAATGAATATAAAATACACAAATGGTACTCTGAGGAAGTTACACCATCCATAAAGAAAACTTGCTGGTAATGTTATTAATGGCAACACCAAGAAAAGAAATACGTATATCCATGCTATACATATCTCATTCTGATCTGAATATTTCATCAGCTCTTGTGTGTTTTGACTAAAAACATAAAAAATACACCAATGTGATAACATCAACAATATAGGAAATATCACTGCTGCACATTGATAGAACCTCCAGATTATGTTTTCTCTTACTACAGTGTCTCCACTGTCTTTTGTTTCTTCTTTCTTTTGTCTTTTTCTCATAATACTAAGTTTTTAATGTCGTTGTATTAGCTTAACACTGACAAAATTATCTCAATATTATAAGTATAACAAGTGATTATAAACTGAAAAATGCTGAAAGTTACTGATTTTTATTGATAGAAAAACTGATTTTTACTTATTTTTTCAGTTTTAACATTACAGGTTTTCTTTTTCTATTTATTATTCTTAACTTTGCTTTTGTTATTAATTCACTCTTTATTCTAACAATATAATAGTTATGACAACATTTTTCTTTAATTTTATAAGTAAGCTTGAACACTTCAAGTATCCTTATTACTGTGGTCTTCAGGAGCGCAGACAATTTGTGTGTTTCCTTTTCACTACTTTTGTAGAACTTTTTTATATTCCTGCAAACATTCTTGGTCTTAATGACTACCATCATTCCACCATCTTTGATGCTTATAATTGGTTTCACCTTATCTTTATAATTATTCTACAGATTTTTTTCTGGACTAACACCCTCTCCACTAAAGCATCTGTCTATATCTTCTTTACTGCTATAGCTATAAAGCTATCAGCAGAATCTCTTTATGAATTGTCTACAACAGGTGTTTATGGCATTCATATTCTTGGCAATCTCAACATCATTCTCATCCTTGCTTCAGTAGCTATAGCTGTGCGCCTAAGTAAGTTAGCAATCACTATAATAACAATCCTAACTCTTAGTCTTACTATCTTCTGCATTACCTCTCCTCTCCATCACATTCTAAGAGCCATGCGAATTTTCTTTGTTGGTTATATGTTTATTCTTTACATCATAATTTTTGACTCTAAAAATGCAACTAAAGGTCTCCGTATGCCTAACAGAATTACCAAAGAAGAACAATCTGCCATTGATATGCTTATTAATCTTAACAAGTCTGACAAGGAAAAAGTTTACTCTCTCTTATCAAGACTGTCTTCCACTCATCAAGAAGAATTACTCAACAATATTAAAGATTACTATCATCAGCAGTATATAGAAACAATCAACCTTCTCTCAATCTGTCCATCCCTCACACCCTCAGAAGTAGAAATCTGTAAACTCATTCTTATTGGTAAGTCCTTAAAAGAAATATGTTTCACCCTTCACAAAACTCCTTCTAATATCACAAGCCAACGCACTCATATTAGAAAGAAACTTAATCTTGCAAAACAAGATGATTTAAGAACTTCTCTTATGGTATTACTAAATAAAGCTAAAGACTCAAAAGATAAAACTTAGAAAAATATATAAAACAATGAACGAGATAATAAATATAAAGATACAGGAGGCTGTAGAAGATTTGGATAAGATTGAATAAAGAAAAGAAAAAGTGGTGAACCTTCTAAGAGTTCACCACTTTTATTTACTTGTTAGCTTATGTTTTATGTAAACAAAGCATCAATATCTTCGTTAGACATAACTTCAATATTCTCCTCATTAACAAGAGGATAAATATCCTTACCGTCACTCGTATATAGAATTGGAGATTGTGATCCAACGGAAGGTAATGAAGGACTAGTACCAACACCAAGGACTTTTTTTACTTGCATATACAACTTACCTTCTATGGGTCTAAAGGGTATACTCATAGTTCCTTGATAATATTTACCGTCCTTTCTTATTGCAAACTGTTTTTTAGTTGTAAGATAAACAATAGGATAATCACTAGGATTAGGAACCGATTGATGAAGTATTTCAACATCTCCAATGGGTGTAAATATTTCATTAAACTTATATACATCAGAATATGTATCATTATCTATATTCTCAATAATGTCATCCAAGCGTTCTTTATCCGTTGCTGACATCAAGCCATGCTTCTCACTTGTTGCATCCCACAACTGTCCATCAGTAACCTTACCATTTGCATCCAATGTGGCTACACCATTTGCCACACCCTTCTCATTCCGCTTCAGATATGGTGTAAGGTCCACTGTTGGGGTGTACTCACCAATTTTCTCCCACTTTGTTGCATCATATGTGGCTGAGGTATCACCAGTATAGATATACTCGGAATATATATTTTTACCATTAGGGTCTCTGTTTGCCGAAGCTACAAGATATATACGA
>ERZ1026846.100-NODE-100-length-61552-cov-34.181797_pt1 | contig 61552 bp, 58 predicted proteins | sample MGYA00380153_ERZ1026846 | MGnify/ENA primary metagenome ERZ1026846 (study PRJEB33269, sample SAMEA4719789) | human gut metagenome | biome: human-associated habitat; feature: organic feature; material: feces | place: Cameroon | collected 2013-10 ...
GCAAAGGTAAGAACTTTTACGATAAAGGGCAAGGTATAAACGCGGAGCCGCTTACCTTTACTCTGAATTTTTTATATTACATTTGCGTCCACTTATACCTTTTCCAACCGACCCTGCTGTCAAGACAATAGAGCTGTTTGTTAATCGAAATATAAGTAAAAAGAGAGAGTCAAATAATAACTATACAAAACCGAAATTTATGATATTTGAGATTACTGGGATTCGTTTTCAAATGGATGGCGCAACCAAAGATGAGCAAACAACCCAAGCTGAACGTTTCATCGATTCACTGACTTTCCCCTGTAAGATAAGACTTATGAGGGAAATGGACAATATCTACAGTTCGCATGCCATTGCCGTCTATCGAGGCTACAAGAAGGTGGGCTATGTTTCAGAAAATAACACCATAGACCTGCTTGAAGCGTGCGAATGCGGACAACTCAGCAAACCGCTGATAGCTCGGATAACTGGCCTTGCAGGACATTTGTCGCTGACAGGACAGGTGGAGGTCCCTGCGCATTCATCCCAGAAACATAACAGAGCGAGAGTACTTGTGTCCTCGCCATTTCATATCACGATTCCGTTCTTAGAGGAAGACCATCAGTTGCATTTGTTGGCTCACATGATACTGACCGAGAATTATAATGAGGAAAACATCTGTAGTTTTATAGAATGCCTGAGAGATTACACACAGATGCATGCGGTTTCTGTATGCGACTGTGATTGCAGTTGTCTTGGAAAAATACTTTACAAAGTAAAAGAGATAATAGCAGAGAATCCATCACTGCCCCACTTCACCCTGCTGCGCCTGAAGGTGTACGAGAAACGCCTGCAGGAACTGGTATCTCAGGTACACAGCGTCGGCGAGATGCTGCAATTCTTCGAGGATAGGCTTGCGAGGCTCAGAAAGTTTTATTCCACAGGTATTAAAAGCTTCTACAAGCTCTATGATGAGTTTTACTTCAAGGTGCCACTCACCCTTGCTTCCGAAAAATTGGTAAGAGCAGAACTGGAGAGGCTGAAGGAATGGTTGAACCACTTGCCAAATGGCATATTCGGAGCACAAGATGTAGACAAGGAGTTTGTCGTGGCGAAGCTGCGCTACTTGCATCTGAGCAGACAGGAAATGTATGAGGTAATGGCGACAATCCTGTTGGTGGAGAGATTGCAGCAGCAGTTGGATATAATCGGGCAGCAGAAGAAAGAAGCTGAGAGCCCAAAAGGCAAAGATTCGATCCCTGTTCCTGAGCATTTTGCCAAGATTGTGCAGCAAGTTCTGAAGCCACAGTTTACGCTGAGCGACCAGACAGTACTCAACACTCAGTCGCAATTTCTGAAGGCAGCAAAGGTTATCAAGCAGTCGAGCAACGTACAGGTGGCAATGCTCATGGCTATCGGAATGGAACTTGGAGCTGTGCTACCTGGCACCAGATGTACTGACTTTATCCGTGCCATGGTAAGCATCGGAGCACTGCCCTATACTGACAGCAAAGCTATCATCAACATGGCATCAGGTGTAACCAAAAAGATTTTTGGCTTTTCTAAAGATGGCAGAAATTATCCACCTCTTCCTGCATTCCACAGTAGATGGAAGAAGGCAGATCAGAAAGTAGGCAATCTGATTTTTGAAGAAATGACAAAGAAATAGCCTGCCTGTAATTTTCTAAAGTGGGTAAAATTGTGATACGGCAACAACCATCCTTGCAAGATGTTTGTTGCCGTTTTGCGTTATTAAGATGATTCTTGTTTCCTTTTGTTTCCTGCAAAAGTTTCCTTTTGTTTCCTCTTGTTTCCTTTTGTTTCCTTTTTCCCCTTTTTCACCCCTTCAAAAACGCCCTTTTTCTTGATTCCCCATTTTCCTTGTACTAACTTTGCATCAGCTTCGGCAAGGTTGGGCTACTAACTAACGAACCTCAAAGGAAGGTGAAGCCTTGCATTCAAACTTATGAACATTTATTTTTCTTTCCGAATTTGGAAGTACAGTTTCAACGTGAGTTTCAACTTCTCTTTCAATAAGAGTAATTAAGTAATTTATTTAACAAAACAGAATCATGGAAACAAAAATCATGAGAGTGGTACAGCAGGGCGATGTCCTGACTGTTCAGAGTCCTAAAAGCGAGGGCGGGCTGCTTAAGAAACGCAACATCATCCTACGTGAGATGGGCGGAAAATTCGAGAACACCTACGCAGCCGTCATGCTCGGAACAACAGCAGAACTGAGTTTCGGCAATCACGAATTGGTTGTAGCTTCACTTCGTTTCACGGTAAGGGAGTATAACGGACAGATGTATCAGGACATCATCGTGCAAGACATCGACAGTGTGAAAAAGTAAATCAATCATTTATTAATCTGAGTTGAAACTGCGGAAGATTTTCCATGGTAAAGCGCGCAACAATCCAAAAGTTTCTTCTCGCAAAATCAACAACAGATTATGAAAAAGAATAACAATATTCAGAACAATATTCAAAGTGAGAATATGGTCAATGGCAGTCAGCACATCCAGTTGGGAGGCACAGCCACATACAACAACAGCAACACATTCTTCTTTGCTCCAGACAACAATGTACGAGGACGTGTAGACAGCTTTCGTCGTCGTGGAATCGCCCAGCAGCTGACTGACGGTACATTTGATTTCGTGGCTTTACCAAAGCCCAAAACCATGTCAACACTCATTAGAAAACTTCCTCATGGCAGGGTTTCCCGAACCGCAGATGGCGCTATACAGCTGACACTCAAGGTGTATTGCAGCGAGGGAGTGAACATTGGAGATGCACTTGCAGACGAAGCTGCAGAAGCAAGTGAAGCTGTGGTAGATTATCAGCTCAAACACTAAATGAGGAGGCTGACACATGAGTATACACGTTATTTATTATGAGGGTGGGGCAAAGAAAATGCGCCCCATTCTCACAGAGGAAGAATACAGGCAACTTCGTGACAGCGAACACAATAAAAAAGCTGACAAAAAGCACATGGTTCAGATGAACTACAGCTGTCTGCCCAACGAGGACGGAAAGCTGAGAGGAAGCAAGCGCATCAGCAAGAGTGTGGGTATGGATATAGACTTTTGTCCCGACGATGCCGACTATGAAAAGAAAATGGCAGATGTGCCAGAACTTATCCTCAGCAAGAAAAAAGACTTGGGTTTGCTGATGTTGGAACGTTCAGCCAACAAGGGCTATCACATCGCTTTCCGCCGCAAGCCAAATTTATCACAAGAGGACAACTTGAAATGGGCTGCAAAATTGTTGGGCGTAGAATATGACAAAGGAGCAAAAGACATCACAAGAGTTTTCTACACACCACCAACTGACAGGTTGCTCTATTTCGACAAAGAACTTTTGGACAACTCGGAATGCAAGATGCAGATGCAAGAAAGCGAAATATCGAAAGTTGATTCTTGTACCACACAAAAAGAGCAGAAAGCAGAGAATGAAGCAACCGAAAAAACTTCAAAAAAATCAAACAACTGTACTCTTGAATACTGCGGAATTCCTTATGCAGACATCATCCGCAAATGGTGGCAGATGTATAACGATGGACATGAGCCTGTGCGCTCCAACCGCAACACACTGACCTTTGAACTGGCTGTCAACCTTCGTCACATCTGCGGCTTCGACCGCCAGCAGCTCGACAAGATAATTCCGTGCTACGATGGATTCCCCGAAACCGAAAAGCTGGCTTGCATCGACTCTGCCCTTGCTGAAAAACGTGCAAGAATGCCCAAAAGGCTCAAGGATGTGCTGGCTGTGCTGAAATCAGAAAGACAAAAAGGTGGGATGTTGAGCGAAGAGGAAAGTAAAACATTAGATTTCGCTTTGGATGACGTTTGCGAGCAGGACGATTTGTTCTATTATAACTCACTCCCCTCTCTGCCTCAGGGCGTTCGTGATTCAATCAACGCCGTAGGCCCAGTACTCGCCATGCCTGCTCTTATTGCTATTTGCCCTGCCATCGGAAGCCTTGCCACAGGAGTCAAAATCTCGGTGCACGGTAGATACAATTCACTCAACCTTATCTCTTATATTGCCGGTGACTTTGCATCAGGAAAAGGAAGCATTGACCCGCTAATAGATGCGTGGATGGGTGAAGTAAAAGACATGGACAAAGTATATTTGGAGAAAGAGGAAGATTGGCGGACAAAAAAGCGAGCTGCCCAAAACAAGAAAGAACAACCCGAGGAAGTGAAATATCCTGTTCGCTGTCTGACTCTGAACAACACAGTTGCCAACTTGGCAAACCGACTGGCTAACACGGGTGGAAAGCACGCATTTTCTTTTACGCCAGAAGCGGATACTGTGGCTCAAAAATGGCGCACCGCAATGAGCGATTTCAGCGTTATGTTGCGACAAGCTTATGACGGTACAAGTTATGATCGAGAGGCAAAAAGTGCGGATGCCGTTAATGTTCATATCGACCGATTGTTGTGGAACGTTACAATGTGCGGCACTCCTGATGCTCTTTACAGAGTAGTAAACAACTACACCGATGGCTTTCAGAGCCGCATCGCAGTAGGCAGAACTCCCGACAACACGTTTGCCGCTTTGTCCGAAAACCTGTATGTGCTGACCGACGTTCAGCGTGACCAAATCTTTCAGATAGCGCATCTGCTACCATTAATGGAGGGCGAGGTAGTATTGACAAAGTTGGAAAAGAAAGGCCGTGAATGGTTGGAAGAGATTCGTATTGAAACGATGAAAAATGATGACAAGACCAAAGCTCGTCAGCGATTTCGCATCTGTCCCACAACCATGCGCATGATGACTTGCATTATGCTATGCAAAGTGGCAGAACAGCTTATCAAAGCACACGGACTGGCAGGTGCAGAGAAACGCCTCAAGGAAAACCCCGGGCTCTGGAAAGAGATGATAGTCAAGACACAAACTCCTTCTATGCTGTCTGCTTTCGACAGTCTGGCCAATTATCAGATGGAAAATGCGCTTTACTTCTTCCGTGAACGTATTGAAGCTGCCTTTTCGTCACGAGAATATGCTGGAAAAACAGTGGGCATGGATCGTACTCGAAGAGGGAAAAACGATACGATTTACGAAAGTCTTGACGTAAACTTTACGGCAGAACAGGCCATGCAGCAATCCATAGTCGTAAAGGGGACTGGCGTGACGAATATGGCTGTGCAACAGATGTTAAAGAACTGGCGCAGACAAGGGCTTATTGTACCGAAACCAAACAAAAGATATCAGAAAATATCAAGTTGTGTTTAGCGCAGTCATTTAGTCATTAGTCATTAAGTCATTAAGGAACTTGTCGGAAGTTGCTCATCAACTTCTGGCAATTTCAAGCCAATACCAAATCATATATTAAAATCAAAGAATATGGAAATAATACTTATCAGATATTGCTACAGTCGATGGGGAGTTATGGGTGCCCTGTATATTGACGGATTATGTATTTGTCATACGTGTGAACATCCCCAACATTCTCTGCCATTAGGTGAATATAAAGTTAAGAAAGAAAGGGAAAAACTCAGAATTGTAGGCAGTCCTCAGGGAGGATATCATTGCTTGCCTGTTTTTCGCCCAGGCAATGGTCCTTTTGTCTACAGGGACGGCAGCATCATCGTTGGGAAATACCGAGCATCAGGATTGCTCATTCATTCGCAAGCTACGTATGCCATGCTTTATATGCGTATAGACCGATGCAACAAAAGCGACAAATCCATCACATTAACCATTAAAGACAGAAAGAAAAATGTATATGAAATATTGTAATCATCCCGAAAGCGAAACAGTATTCTGCAAACTTCTGTTCCTGCTTTTCCTCGTACTTCTGCTCCTCCTATTGAGCAGCTGCAAGACAGCCAGCAACACTACTGCCATCGTGCCTGTGCATTCCGCTACGCACGACACCATTTTCCTGAGAAAGCTGAAATACGACTCGGTCTATATCGACCGATGGCAGCGCATCGAGCACAAGGCAGACACGGTGTTTTGCGACAGAGTGAAAACAGAGTTTCGTTACCGCCTTCTCAGAGATACAGTCTATAAGACCCGAACCGACACGATCCCTGTTGTCAGGCAAGTGCCTGTAATTCGTAAGGAGCGTTACACACCGCCTTCCACCAAGTTCCTCGCCTGCCTCGGCATCATCGCATTAGGAGCAAGTGTTATTGTTTTGCTGGGGAAGAAGTTAAGGAGTTAAGGAGTTAAAGGAGTTAAGACAATAGCTTTTGTGGACTTGAAATCAAACACTAAACATTAAATATTTCCTCAAGACATTTGTCTTAACTCCTCAGCGACCGAAGGGAGCGATAACTCCTTAACTCCCTTAACTCCTTATTAAAAATATAACATCAAAAAAAGAAATAATCATGAGAAAAATTACAGAGATCATCATTCATTGCAGTGCAACAACAGAAGGCAAAGACTTCACCGTTGAAGATATAGATCGCTGGCATCGCCAGCGAGGCTTCAACGGCATCGGCTATCACTTCGTGATATATCGTGACGGCAGCATACACGCAGGCAGATCGAAGCGCCAGATTGGCGCACACTGCAAAGGTCACAATACGATCAGTATCGGCATCTGCTATATCGGTGGTCTGTCGACCGACGGCAAGCCCAAGGACACTCGGACGGCAGCACAAAAAGCCTCGCTCCGGGCACTCGTAGAACAGCTGCAGGAAGAGTTCCCTCTCGCCACCGTCCACGGTCACAACGAGTTCGCCGCCAAAGCCTGTCCCTGCTTCGACGTACAAAAAGAATTCTGCTGATACGTTAAATTCGTGTTAAAGAATAAATGTCTTATACTTTTCACAAATAAAAAGACTATATTTGCAAACGTAAACTTTAGAGCCCAGTCGTGGGTTTTTAGTTATTAGGAAAAATAAATGGAGCTACCCGTGAGGACAGCTCCATTTTTTTCTGACAAATTCAAACGACACTACCAGCAAGTTCGTGATTAAAGTTTGTAATCATCTTTTTACTCTGAATTTTTATATTACATCTTCTTCTCGCTTTTCTCAGTTATCAATTTCACATCATGAAAGCCCCCAAATTTATTCGACCTGTACGGTTGGCGTGCTGCTTATAGAAGTTATGGGACTTTCCAACCGTACAGGTCATCTTTATTTTATGAGTTTCTGAACTTCTGGAAGGAGGTAAGGTTTGATGTCCTTGAATGGCACAACGAACTCGATGATGCCCATGGCGTAAGGCCCAATTTCGTACTGCTGGTATTTGAAGCAGACACCCTCGGGAGTGAGGTAGGGAGCGTGAGCAGGAATGGGGATAAGTCCGTTCTCTCCGAGGAAGAGATAACTCTTGAGATTCTTTTCTGTCACCTCGCTGTCGTGAGGAGCAATATAGCTCACGATGCCCTTCTTGAGGATGGGTTGCAGTTCTTCTATCTTCAGCGTGTCCACGGTCTCGGTCAGAGGCTTGCCAGTAGCCTTGTTGATATTGACATGATAGTCGATGGCCGATCCGTGAGCTCCTCCCAGGTAGGTGTAGCCAAGGACTGCATAGGTGAGATATTGCTCACACTCGTATGCCTTTTTGAGGCTCAGCTCGTTGTTGAATCTTGGAGCATATTCTGGCTTCTGTCCCGACATTCCTTCGTACACTTCTTTCTTCATGCTTACCAGGAAATCCATGTTGCATTTGCCATAGAAGTCGACGAGTTGCTGTGCCTTGTCCAGACTGCCGCTATAGTCGACAGTCTTCTTGTTGCCCTCTTCTGTACAGGTGGCGGTGAGGCTTAGCTGTGACAATTCGTGGGCAATAAACTTTCGTACAGCCATCGGCAGAGAGCCTTCGCCCTGCGGATAGTCGATGCGGAGGGTGCTAATATTTTTTTCATACCTTTGTTTCTTTTTGTGAAGATTAAGCCTGTGGGAATGCAGACCTGCAAGTTTGCATGTTTCCCCGAGTGCTGCTTATCTTTTGCAAAATTACAATTTATAGTAATACAAAGCAAAGAATATGTGTTAATTTTTATTCTTGTTTATCCTTTACCATCACTTAAAAATGTTGTCTGACAGATAATAAAATCTTTATTTTCTGCGTTATAAGTCTATAAAAGTCTTTCTCAAGACGATGATGGAAATCTTCATCTGTCAAATACAAATTCAAACTAAATCTATAAAGCAATGAGAAAACTAATCAACACATTGACTATGACGGCAGCGATATTCATACTCTCGACAGCAGCTCCTGTCGAAACTTATGCAGCTTCCCTCGTGAAACCTTGGACGAATGGGCGACTGATGGTGACTGCCAATCATCGCTATCTGCAGTTTGAGAACGGACAGCCGTTCTTCCTTCTGGGAGATACAGGCTGGCTTCTCCCTGAGCGTCTCGATCGTTCCGAAGTACAGTATTACCTTCAGAAATGCCGTGCGGCAGGCTTCAACACTGTCTTGGTGCAGGTGATGAACGGAACCCCTGCCTACAACATCTACGGACAGCCCTCGCTGCCAGCTGGATGGGACTTGACGAAGGCCGATCCCGATGGTGTGTACAGCTATTGGGATCACATGGATTATATCATCAAACTGGCCGAACAGAATGGTATCTATATCGGTATGGTGGCCATCTGGGGCTCGCAGGTGAAGGCTGGTAATATCAATGCACGCCAAGCCAAGGCTTATGGCAGTTTCCTGGCCAACCGATACAAGGACTCGCCCAACATCATCTGGGTGATGGGTGGCGACATACAGGGAGATATTCATCCCGAGGTGTGGGAATCGTTGGCAAGTTCCATCAAGAGCATCGACCACAACCACCTGATGACGTATCATCCCCGTGGACGCTATACGTCTGCCAAATGGTGGAGCAAGGCGGGGTGGATAGACTTCCATGCCTTTCAGAGCGGACACCGCAAGTATGGACAGCGCATGGGCAATAAAGACTATCCCATACCCGACAACACCGAGGAGGACAACTGGATGTACGTGGACTCTACCTGGGCCTATAAGCCTATGAAGCCTGTGCTCGATGCAGAGCCCAGTTATGAGGATATCCCCAAAGGACTACACGACCCGCGTGAAGAGCGTTGGCAAGACTACGATGTGCGTCGCTATGCCTATTGGAGTGTTTTTGCCGGCTCTTGTGGTCACACCTATGGTCATAACGCCATCATGCAGATGCTGAAGCCTGGTTATCCCACGAGTTATGGCATCAGCGGCTCGGAGAAAACTTGGTATCAGGCTCTTGATGACCCTGGCTTCAATCAGATGAAGCATCTCAAGAACCTGATGCTCATCATGCCTTATTTCGAGCGGGTGCCCGACCAGAGCATCATTGTGGGCAGGAATGGCGAACGCTACAACCGTCTGCTTGCCACCCGTGGCAAGGATTACCTGATGGTGTACAACTACAACTGTGTGCCCATGAAGATAGACCTTGGCAAGGTGTCGGGCGATAGGAAGAATGTGTGGTGGATGGATGCTGCCACAGGCTGTCTCGACTATATCGGCGAGTTCGACAGCCGCATCGTAACCTTTGCCCCACAGAAGGGAGTCAGAGGCATAAGCGACGGCGTGTTCATAGCCATCGACAGCAGCAAGCATTATCTTGCCAAGGACCAGAAACAGATTGCCGACCAGAGCCTGGAAGGCAAGCCGAGAGACCTGAACGAGTAGGTAACTCAGATAATACATGATTTTTTTATCTTTTTTAATCTCTTATCTTTTCCGTTTTCACAAAAATAAGCTATCTTTGCCGCCCAATTATACAAAAACATGAATGTTATGATGGATGAAAAACAGAGATTGAGAGAAGTTTACAAGGTGACTATAGCAGGCAGCATCATCAATGTGCTGTTGCTTGTGCTGAAGTTTGCCGCAGGCATCTTGGGGCATTCTGCCGCCATGATAGCCGATGCCATCCATTCGCTCACCGATTTCGCCACCGACGTAGTGGTGCTGGTATTCGTAAAACTGGGCAATAAGCCGAAGGATAAAGACCATGATTATGGGCATGGCAAATACGAGACGCTTGCCACAGCCATCATCGGCATTTCGCTCTTCGTGGTGGGTGTGATGATCTGTTATTCTGGTGTTACCAAGACCTATCGTGCCATCTGCGGCGAGACATTGCGGCAGCCGGGCGTTGTAGCCTTGATTGCTGCCATAGTAAGTATCGTGATGAAGGAGTGGGCTTATCAGTTTACGGTAAAAGCCGGAAAGAAATATCATTCCGAGGCAGTTGTGGCGAATGCCTGGCATCATCGCAGCGATGCTTTATCAAGTATCGGAACGATGTTCGGTATAGGCGGCGCCATTATTCTGGGAGAAAAGTGGGCGGTGCTCGATCCGCTGGCTGCCATCATCGTGAGTGCCTTCATCATCAAGGCCGCCTGGGGACTGGTGATGCAGTCTGTTAAAGAACTGACGGATGCCAGTCTTCCGGAAATGGAGGAAGATGAAATTCTGAAGATTGCGAACGAAGAGCAGGGAGTGGGAGAGATTCATAACCTGCGTACCCGTCGCATTGGAAACAAGATTGCGATAGAAATGCATGTCCGCATGCCGGGTTCTCTTTCGCTTTATGAGGCTCATGAGCATGCTACTCATATAGAAACAAAACTGAAGCAGCACTTCGGCGCAGATACCCATGTGGGAATCCATCTCGAACCGATAAAAGTGAACGGAAAATATCAGAAACCGGAATAAAAGTAGGTAGAATTATACGAACTCCGACTAAAAATTGGCGATTATTTACCCATATCTCATAAAAAAAAATAGATATGGGTAAAAAATCGCCTTTTTTCTTGTTTTGATAAAAAAGGAACGAGCCTTGAAGTAACTGATGAAAAGTTCGCTTCAAGGCTCGTTTTTATTATATTGCCAGTTTATTACCAACCGAGGTTGATACTGGCACCAGCCATGATCCACAGCCCAGGCTGTTTGATGGCAGCGAGGTCGTAGTAGCGATGGCAAGTGATGTTGTCGGCCTTCACGTAGATGCTATATTTCTTCTCATCCCACATGAGCTTGCAGTCCACTTTGGTGTAGGGAGAGTAACCATTCATGCGTTGCTGCCAGCGCACCGCCCATGAGGCAGAAAGCTTTTTCCATATCTGATGATCCAAGCCGAAGACAGCTTTGTGCTTGAGATATTCCAAGGCATAGAGCGACTTGAGAATGTCGGCATCGGTTTTATGATCCTGGTAGATATAGGCATATCCCACCTTGATGCGTGTGATGAAGCAGTTGTGTATGAGCTCTCTCATGTAGATAGTAGCATCGAGGTTATAGCCCATGTTGTTGAGCTTTCCGATGTTCATCACGTGATATTTGCTGTCGGCGAGTTCGGTTTCTGAAGTCTGTACCCAGTCTATCATGTTGGTGCCGTGAGCATAGAATCCGCTTATCGTAGCAGCCAACCCCTTCTGTCGGTACTGTGCACCTATCTTGAAAGTAGAGTTTTTCTCAGGGCTCAGTGTGATGTCGCCTTGTTGCACCACATTACTGATATATAGATCGGTGTAGGTAGGCATACGCAGCGCCTTGTTCCAGGAAGCAAAGAACTTCCAGTTGTCGTCAGGACGGTAGCTCATGTCTATACCTGGATAGAAACGGAAGTCGTTGTCAAGTCCTGTGTTCTTATTGGCGAGGACACCTGCCGAGAGTGTGAAACCTCCGAAGATGAAGTTGTGCTCCAGCATGATGTTGGTATTGGTTCGCTCGCCCTTACGCGTATATTGACGGTCGGAGCCATGTATGTTCTTATAGTCTTCTTCTGCCAGTGGCTCGCCGAGGGCAGTAGAGTAGATGCGCTCCTTGCTGATATCGAACGCTACGGCAGTCTTACCTAACATCCAGGCTATATTGGCGTTGAGTCCGCCTCCATATACATCCAGGTCGTGGTAGTTCTCGCCCGCTGCAGCACCCGCTTTGCCGCGTGTCAGCTGATAGTGGTCCTTGAAGTTGTTGTAATAGAACTGTGGAGCGATTTGCCACGTCTGGTGTGGGTCGTGCAGGTTGAGGTTGATCGATGCCATGGCATGGTCGGTCTTCTCATACTGGTTGTTGAACTTGGCGCTGTAGAATGTGTTGGCTCCGTAGCTCTGTTGGGCATATCCCACCTGTGCGTTGATATCGAAGCGTTGGTTGTAGCTCAGGTTGACTTGTCCGAAGGCTTGTCCTTTCTCAAAGTCGCTGTTCTCCGTGCCACCATCCGAGCGCTTGTAGCCACCGCTGGCAGAGTAGGCGTGTGTCCACTTACCTGTGGTGAATGAAGACTGTAGGCGCCCCTGTGTAGCGAAGCTGCCAAACGATCCACCCTCTACAAGTGCTGCCACTCCATCGTTTTGCGCTTTTCGAGTCACGATGTTGATGGCGCCATTGAAGGCTGATGTTCCGAAAATGCGAGAAGCCGCTCCCTCGAGCACTTCGATGTGATCGATGTCGGCAAGGGCAACAGGAAAGTCGGAAGCATTGTGACCCGTCTGTGGATTGGAGATGTTGACGCCATTCAGGAGAATGGTAATCTGGTCGAAGGTTCCACCATTGATGGAGATATCCGTCTGTACACCAAAGCCACCGCGCTGACGGACATCCACGCCAGTAGCTAATTTCAAAACATCATTGATGGTCTGCGCCGCCGCACGATGAATATCGTCGCGGGTAATGACAGACACAATCTTGGGAGACTGCTCAACAGTCATTGGAGCACGTGAGCCGGTAACGTTCACCGCGTCGAGCTCGTAAGCCTTTCCTCCCTTATACAGGGTAGAGTCGGCCTTTACACCCTCTGTGCTGATGCCTTCAGCCTTGGCATGGCTGAGTGTGGCAACGCTGAGTGCGCCCACGAGCACCTCTTTTCCCAAAACGGAGAAAAGAGCATAGCCCTTGTTGGAGAAGCGGTTGAACTTCAGGCAGTTGTGCTTGTTAAAAATTGATTTGTACATTAAAAATGAATGTATAAAAAGATTAAAAAATAAGCCTTTGGCTGTTTTGCCATGGGCTTTCGGCCTGCAAAGGTACTGCAAAAATCTGATTAAACGAAGAGATTGGGAATTTATTTTCATCCCTGAGTGTGAGATTTTAACTGAACTTCAGAAGTTATAGAAGTAAAAAAATCTTGTAAAAAATCCTATTCCTTACAATTATACGCAGTTTTTTTATTATCTTTGCAGAAGATATCCTGCGCTCGGCAATTTGAAAGCAAGCTTTCATTGCGCTCGCTTGCGGTATCTTTGCACTCAACTTTCGCAAGTAAACTCCACACGCCCTGAAGGGGCAGAAGCTCATAGCCCAGGGCAGCGCCCTGGGTAATCAGGAACGCAAACCTATCGCCCTGTAAGGGCAAAAGCTTTTAAACTTCAGGCAAAACATAAAGCTTTTGCCCTTACAGGGCGCCTTGCCGATTGCTATTATACCCAGGGCGCTGCCCTGGGCTATGGGCTTCTGCCCTTTACTTTGCTTTACCCTTCGGCCAGCGATTTTCAATTCCGTTACGCGCCGGTGACCATTGGTTCAGGGTGTGCTGCCATGGGTTATAGGCTTCTGCCCCTTCTGGGCGTGCTTGAACCAGATGCGAAACTTGTGGCAGTAACTCAACTTTCGCAAATGTGAAGGCTCTGCTGATGACACAACATAAAGGTGAGTTTCACCTTATTAAATATAATATAGATATGAAACAGATAGACATTAAGCAAATCAACGACAATGTTTTTGAGACGATAGGGAAGGAGTGGATTCTTGTGGCTGCAGGCAACAAGAACAAGTTCAACATGATGACAGCTTCCTGGGGTTGCCTGGGCTGGCTGTGGAACAAGCCCGTGGCAGTGGTGTTCATTCGTCCCGAGCGCTTCACACACGAGCTCATAGAGGCCAACGACACCATGACACTTTCTTTCTTGGGACATAGCGAGGAAGCACGCAAGATATACAATTTCTGCGGTTCAAAGAGCGGACGCGACCTCGACAAGTGTGAGGCCACAGGACTCAAGCCCGTCGTCTTGGAGGGTGGCAGTATCGGTTTCGAACAGGCCCGACTCACCTTGGAGTGCAGAAAACTCTATAAGGACAGTATGTCGGCAGAAAAGTTTATCGACAAAGACCTTCTGCAGTGGTATGGCGCCAAGGGCGGCTTCCACGATGTGTATGTGGTGGAAATCACTCATGCCTACGCAGAGTAAAACTATCAAGAAGACTCATTCTCTCTTAGCAACAAAACAAACGCATTTGAATTATGGCACAAGGACAAACAGCAGTAAAAGAACGTCAGGATCTTGAGATCAAGAAGCCTAAACGTTATCAGGTACTTCTACACAACGACGACGTCACACCGATGGAATTTGTCGTCGACATTCTGTACACATGCTTCTTCAAGGCCGCCGAGGAATCCAATGCCATCATGCTCAAGGCCCATCGCGAGGGGAAAGCCTCGGTAGGCATCTACAGCTATGACGTGGCAAAGAGCAAGGTGGAGAAGGCGAGGAGGAAGATAGACAAGGCAAAGTATCCTCTCGAATTTACCATTGAGCCTGTGTGAAAAATTGATTTTGCAAAGTTGAGTAAAAAATAAGTATAGCTATGGAATTATTCCCAGGACTTACCCAATCCATGTCCTTCTTCTTTTGCAAGGCAATGGACAATGTAGTCTCATACCATCACGAGTTTCTCATGCCCGAGCATCTGCTGTTGAGCGTCATCGACCATCCCGAGGTTGCCCGTATCATGCGCCGGATGAAGATTGACCAAAAGTCCATGCGTCAGGAACTCGACGCGTGGCTTAAGCAGCAGGAGCGCATTCCCAAAGAATTCTCTCATGTGAAGCCCGAGCCTTCTGTGCTTTTCAAGGCGATGCACAGTTCAGCCTATCTGGTCAACCTGGCTGGCGGAGCTGGGGTGAAACTCAATGTGACTCATTTCCTCACAGCCATGCTGACTCTTCCCTACACAGAGGCTCCCTTTCTCATCGACAAGTACATCGGTGAGCAGGGCGAGAAGTTCACCCGACTCGTAGGCGAAAAGTTTCCCGATGAGGAAGACCCGGAAATGAAAGAGTTTAGCAAATTCTCTCCCCTGTTGGCGAATGAGAGCGAAGGCGGCCTCAGTGATGAAGAGTTGATGAACGAGATGAGGGCATTTATAGAAAGCGGAAGCTCCGACTTCGATGATGACGACGAAGACGGTGATGACGGCGACTTCTGGTATGATGACGACGATGACAACGATGAAGACGATGGCATCGACAACGATGAGTATGACGACCCTGAAGGCTGGCAGACCGGAAAACGCCATCCCTCCGACTGGCATAAGCTCGTCACCTGCATCTCCGACAAGGTAGACCATCACAATCCGCTCATCGGCCGCGAGAAAGAACTCGACCGCACCATACAGGTGCTCTGCCGTGCCGAGAAAAACAATCCGCTGCATGTGGGCGAGCCTGGTGTGGGAAAGACAGCCCTCGTCTTCGGACTTGCCAAACTCATCAACGAGAATCAGGTGCCCGACCGCCTCAAGGGAGCCCGCATCTACGGCATGGACATCGGACAGATGCTTGCCGGATCGCAGTATCGTGGCGACTTCGAGAAACGCATCAAGATGGTGATGGACGGAGCTGCCAAGGAGGGCAATGTCATCATCTATATCGACGAGATTCACAACATGATAGGAGCCGGAAGAGGATCGGATGGCGGACCTGATGCCTCCAACATGCTCAAGCAGTATCTCGAGGCTGGCGACATCCGCTTCATTGGTTCCACCACCTACGAGGAGTACAACCGCTACATGGCGAAGAGCAAGGGCATCGTGCGCCGTTTCCAGCAGATCGACATCAAGGAGCCTTCCGTCGACGAAGCCATCAAGATTCTCGAGGGGCTGCAGCATAAGTACAATATCTATCATGGCGTCACCTATCGCAAGGACGCCCTCGAATATGCGGTGCGGGCCAGCGACAAGTACATCAGCAACCGCTTCCTGCCCGACAAGGCCATCGACCTCATGGATGAGGCCGGCGCCTATCTTGAGGTGCATCCTGCCAACCGCCAGCGCTCTTATGTCACCAAGGCCGTCATTCAGCAGATTCTCACCAAGGTGTGCAAGATAGACGCTGCCGCCATCAAGGACGAAGACAACTCTGCCCTGGCATCGCTGCGCCAACGAATGCTCGACAAGATCTATGGTCAGGACACAGCCGTCGACAAGGTGGTGGAAGCCGTGATGATGGCGAAGGCAGGACTCATCGACGACGACAAGCCTATGGCGTCGCTTCTCTTCGTAGGACCTACGGGAGTGGGCAAGACCGAGGTGGCACGCGTCCTCGCCCGCGAGTTGGGCATCGAGCTGGTGCGCTTCGATATGTCCGAATACACCGAGAAGCATGCCGTTGCCAAACTCATTGGCTCGCCGGCAGGCTATGTGGGCTACGAGGACGGTGGACAGCTCACCGACGCTATCCGCAAGACGCCCAACTGCGTGCTTCTGCTCGACGAGATTGAGAAGGCACACAGCGACATCTACAACATCCTGCTCCAGGTGATGGACTATGCCCGACTTACCGACAACAAGGGTCAGAAGGCTGATTTCCGCAACGTCATCCTCATCATGACCTCTAATGCCGGAGCTCAGTATGCCTCGCAGGCCAACATCGGTTTCGCAGGCAATGTGAGTCGTGGTCAGGCGATGCTCGCACAGGTGAAGAAAACCTTCCGCCCCGAGTTCATCAACCGTCTTTCCGACACTGTGGTGTTCCACGATATGGACAGGCACATGGCAGAACTTATCCTCGACAAGAAGCTTGCCCAGCTCGCCGACAAACTCAGCGCCAAGGGCGTCAGTATCGAGCTTACACCTCAGGCGCGAGAGCAGCTCCTAAAGTGGGGATTCACCAAGGAGTATGGTGCCCGCGAGATGGATCGTGTCATCGGCAACCGCCTCAAGCCTGTGCTCATGAAGGCTCTCCTCTTCGGCAAGCTGAAGAAGGGTGGAAAGGCTGTGGTTAAGCTCGAAGGCAAGGAGCTGGTGATATAGTTAAGATGTTAACTTTTCTAACTCTCCATTTGCAATTAATACTCAAAAAAAAGAACAATGATATTTCAAATAGACGAGTCAACGCCTTATCCCACGTTTCCCGACCCACGCTCAGGCGATGAGGACGGACTCTTTGCTGTGGGCGGCGATTTAAGTATCGACCGCCTGCTGCTGGCTTACTGCCACGGCATCTTCCCCTGGTACAGTTTTCGCGACCAGCCTGATATTCTGTGGTATTGTCCTATGCAGCGTTTCGTCATCTTCCCCGAAGAGATACACGTGAGCCACTCCATGCGCACGCTCATCAACAAAGACCAGTACAGCTACAGCATCAATGAGGCGTTCGACGACGTCATCGCACAGTGCAGCAAACTGCGCATCGAGCAGGATGGAGCCTGGCTGGGCGACGATATGATCAAGGCTTATACGGAGCTTCATCGTCAGGGCTTTGCCTCGAGTGTAGAAGTGTGGGACGATGCTACCGATCAGCTCGTGGGCGGACTCTATGGCGTCACCATCGGCCCTGTGTTTATTGGCGAGAGTATGTTCTCCCTCGTTCCCTCAGCCTCCAAGCTGGCGCTCATCTATCTGGCCCGTTTCATGCAGCGTAAGGGAATGAAACTCATCGACTGCCAACTCGAAACTTCGCATCTCCGTTCCATGGGCGGTAGGTTTATCGGCTACGATGACTATCTGAAAATCATCAATGGTGATGATGAGTCTTGATAACAGAAAATATTATCAAGATTTTTTTGTTTTATCAAGAATTAGAGAAAAACAAATCCTGACTGAAAATCGACTTTGAACAAAATGACTCAGTCAGGATGTTGTAAGAAGCTATGACATTCTAATGTCTTACCCCCTTGATACTTTATAAAACTTATTTCTGAAATTCCATTAGAATATAGGTGTTCCGATACAGCCGTTGGGTGCCTGGATGTGGAGCAGGGCACTTACGGTGGCGGCAATGTCGGTCATGTAGTGAGGCTGGGTAGTGGCACCATGCTGAATGTGCCATCCCATGAAGACCAAAGGAATGTGGATGTCGTAAGGATTCCAAGCGCCGTGGCTGGTACCCTTCGCTACATCGTACTCATAATGGGCAGGCTTCAGAACAATCTGCACGCCTCCGCTGCGCTCGCGGTTGTAGCCGTTGATGGCACGGAACTTCAACTGCTCGGGAATGCTTTCGGTCGAGGTCTTCTCCATGTCGAAGGCATAGTGCACAATCTTCTCTTTCTTCAGACGGTTGACTACCACCTGCTTCACGGCAGCATAGTCGAGACCAGCCTCCTCGATGGCGGCGGTGTGAAAGAACACCTGATAGTTCATGATTGTCATCACGAGGTCTTTGTCGGTGTTGAACTTAGCCTTGAGCTCTTGGTTAAGTTCCTTGACCATAGATTTCCCGTTCCAGATGCCGGCAGGTATGCGCTGGTCTTGCAGGAAGGCGGCATTGTTGACAGCACCATGGTCGGCAGTGAGGAAGGTGAGATAGTTGCCCTTGCCGATGGTCTTGTCGAGATAGGCGAAGAAGTCGGCAAGCGCCTGGTCGAGGCGCAGATAGCAGTCTTCGGTCTCAATGGCGTTGACTCCCACCTGATGGCCGATGTAGTCGGTGCTCGAGCAGCTGATGGTGAGCAGGTCGGTGTCGGTGTTTTTGCCTAAGTTCTCGCCCTCGATGGCAGCCTTGGCAATATCGAAGGTGAGGTTGCAGCCGAAGGGTGTGTTGCGGATGATCTTGTAGCCATGCTTCTTGTAGAGAGCAGCGAGGTCGAGAGGCAACTGTGCCTTCTCGCCGTCGACGATGCCGTTCTCGTAGTTGTTGGCGTCGGCTGTGCTCTGCTGATAGGTGTCGATGGGGTAGAGGGTTTCCCACTTCTGCGAGAGATATTTCTCTGCCAGCTTACGCTTGTTGAACTTGTTGACCCACTCGGGCAGTTTGTCCATATAGAAGGTGCTGGTGATGAATCGTCCTGCTTTGTCGTCGAACCAATAGGCACCGTTGGCATGATGTCCGGCAGGAAGGATGGCGGCGCGGTCTTTCAGTGCCACGCCAACGACCTTGGAGCGGTTGTTGGTGGCAAGGCGCAGCTCGTCGCCGATGGTTGTCACCCACAGATTGCGTGGCGACATGTAGCCTGCCTTTCCATCGGAGCCTACGGGTTTCACTGTGTTGTCGCCCACGCAGTTGACAATCTTTCCGTCTTTCACAAAGGCGTTGCCGGCAATGCCGTGTATTGAGGGCACGGAGCCTGTCCAGACGGAGCTGTGTCCGATGGCTGTGACGGATGGGATGTAAGGTATCTGGCAGTTTTCTACGCTGAAGCCTTCGCCGAGCATTCGCTTGAATCCGCCCTCACCATAGCGCGCATAATAACGATAGAGATAGTCCCATCTCATCTGGTCGATTACAATGCCCACCACGAGCTTGGGGCGTTCGGGTTGTGCCTGAGCTATTCCGCAGAAGGCACAGAGAATGAAAATCAGTCGATAAATTCTGTTCATGTTTTATAGGGTTACTGGTTAATCTTCTGCAAAGATTGTACAAACGAGCGCAATGAAAACTTGTTTTCAAATTGCCGAGTGCAGTCAATCTTCTGCAAAGTTAAATAAAAAAACTGATTAAGCGAAGAGAATGATTTTTTATTTCTAAAATCGAAGGCTATCCCAAAGAAAATGCGTAATTTTGTTGCTGAAACTAATTTAACTCCAGAAACAGCGGATAAATCCTCAATCTTCTCCCCGGTAAACTCTTTCGTAAGCCTCTTGCATCTGTTGCAGCGAAAAGTGGCTCATGGCATACTGTCGGGCTTGTTCAGCCCAGAGAGCTCTCTCGCCTTGAGGAATGGTATGGGTGAAGAGGCGCATGTAGGCATCGATGTCGTTGTGCTCCACCTTGAGCGGCCAGTCGGCGGGCAGCGTGTCGGAGAGCCCCTTGGCATCATTGATGATGACGGGTGTGCCCTCCATGCTTGCCTCGATGGACAGCAGCGCCAGACCCTCGTGCTCTGAAGGCATGAGCAGATAGTCGAACGAACCGAGATAAGCCGACAGGCCGAAGAGTGGCGGATGGATGCTGGCATTGGGTGCATCGCCTATTCTGTGGATGAGCATGTCCTTGAGTCTGCCGTTGCCGAAGATGTGGAAGAAGTAGCGGTCGTTGCAGCTCAGTCTCTCCACGATGTCGGCCAGATGGCTGATGCCTTTCTGCTCCTCCATGCGTCCGGCAAAGAGGATGTTGACTTTTCCCTCCATAAGCCCGGGATACGTCTTCCGCTCCTGGCAGGGCGCAATGCCATTATATATAATAGGTGGCAGGGCGTGGTAAGCTTTCTGATAAGTATCGAGCACCGAGGTGGAGATGGCGATGTTGGCATTCTTCGACTGCAGCCAAGCTTCCACCTTGCTGCCCGTCTTCTGCATGCCGTGCCACAGCGACGTGTTGTGAATGGTGCGCACCACGCGGCAATGGCGGGCGAGACGGGGAAAGAGATGGAAAAACCGATAGACCGCCCATTCGGGAATCTCGCTGTGGCAGTGGACGACTGTAGGACGATACTTCAGGAAGAGGAATACAAACCACAACGGAAACAGCAGCGCTGCCGTCTTCTCGAAGAGGTAGTGAAACGGCACTGCGGGAACGGGTGAGCGGTGGAAGGCGATGTGAGCCGCTTTCATCTCGCCGATAAACTGCCGTGTGAAGGGCGAACGGCCTCTCACGACCTCGACAATATGATACTCGAAGTCGGGATTCTCGGACAGAGCAATGTTGAGTGCCACGCGCTCGGCTCCGCCCATGTCGAAGTGGGATATGATATGGAATATTCGTTTCATACGACAAAAATAAGCAAAATGTTTTGAACTTCAAACAAATAGTGCTAATTTTGCAGAAAATAAAACAGAACAATCGTATTTCAAGGAGTTAAAGGAGTTAAGAAGTCAAGGAGTTAAGACAATGTCTTATTGTTTGAAAGCCAAGTAAAAATGCTGTTGTCTTAACTCCTCAGCGACCATGGGGAGCGATAACTTCTTAACTCCCCTAACTCCTTGACTTGCGAAATTTGAATAAAAACGGAAAAATGGCAGAAACATTAAAGGAGAAAACGGCTAAAGGATTGTTTTGGGGAGCTATGAACAGTGGCTCCACACAGGTGCTCAACATCTTGTTCGGCATCTTCCTGGCACGCTTGCTTTCGCCTGCCGATTATGGAATCATCGGCATACTCACCATCTTTACACTTATTGCTGGCAACCTGCAGAGCAGCGGATTCACGCAGGCTTTGGTCAACCTGAAACATCCCACCGACCGCGACTACAACTCGGTGTTTTGGTTCAATGTCATCGTGAGTTTTGCGCTCTATGTGGTGCTCTTCTTCAGCGCTCCGCTGATAGCAGCTTTTTTCCATCAGCCCTGCCTTGTATGGCTGTCGCGCTTCGTGTTTCTGGCTTTTTTCATCTCCTCGTTTGGCATCGTGCAGAATGCCTACATGACCAAGAATATGATGAACAAGGAGATAGCCATCGTGAGTTTCGTGGCGCTCATATCATCGAATGTGGTGGGCGTGTGCCTCGCCTTCAGCGGCATGGCCTACTGGAGCCTCGCATGGCAGCAGGTAATTTTTATTACGGTGCTCAACTTTGGCAGATTCTATTACACAGGCTGGCGGCCACAGCTGCATATCGACTTCGGACCGGTGAGGCAGATGTTCGCCTTCAGCGTGAAGCTGCTCATCACCAATATCATCAACACTGTGAGCAACAATGTGCTGACCTTTATCTTCGGTCGTTTCTATCCTATTGACGATGTGGGCAACTACTCGCAGGCTTACAACTGGAACACCAAGGCCAATTCGTTTATCTCCAACACGGTGGGGCAGATAGCGCAGCCCGTGCTCTCGTCGGTGAAAGACGACCGGGGCAAGGAACAGCAGGTGTTTCGCAAGATGTTCCGCTTCACCTCCTTTCTCTCCTTCCCGCTGATGTTCGGACTGGCACTGGTCTCGCACGAGTTCATCCTTATCACCATCAGCGACAAGTGGATAGCGAGTGTGCCCCTGCTGCAGATTCTCAGCGTGAGCGGAGCCTTCGTCCCGCTGTACACACTCTATCAGAACCTCGCCATCAGCAACGGACGCTCGGATGTTTACATGTGGTGCAATCTGGGGCAGGTGGTAGGATTGCTGGCGTTGGTGCTTTGCTGTCACAGCTACGGCATCTACTGGATGGTTGTGGCTTACACAGCCTTTATGATATTGTGGCTGCTGGTGTGGCAGGGCGCCATCAGACACATCACAGGCTTGCGCTTCAGGGATGTCTGTCTCGACACACTTCCCTTCCTGTTCTGTGCGGCAGGCTGTATGGTGGCAACTTATTATCTCACCTGCTGGCTGTCGAACATCTACCTGCTCTTGCTGGTAAGAATCATCCTGGCTTCTTCGCTCTATTTTGCAGTTATGAAGCTTCTTCGCGTCAAGATACTCGAAGAATGTCTCACATTCATGAAGAAAAAGAAAAAATAGTGTGCAGAAATCTCCGTTCCGTAGTTTGGAATGTCCGTTCCGTGATTCGGAATGGCCGTTCCGTGATTTGGAATGTCCGTTCCGTGATTTGGAACGGAGAATTTGATAAGTGAGAAGAAACAATTCACTCACTTCCTCCCAACATTCCCTTAACTTTCTCCCAAACTTCTCTTAACTTCTCTATCTTCTGAATATCTGTAAATTATAAATTTTTCTGAACAACAGATACAAAAGATTGACGTGTTTCACCTTCCAGCCACGACGCAGCAGGGCGATGCAGAGGCGGCAGACGGGATGGGTGACGCGATAGGTGCAGATGCTGTCTACCCTTTCGAGAGGCAGATGCTGTTCGGCTGCTACGCGATAGGCGTTCACCATGCCGATGTCGGTGGCTGTGCGGTAAATGCCCTTGTTGTCCTGCTGCTCGATGAACGATGCCACAAGCTGGCAGGCTCTGAAGTGCGAGGTGAGGTTTTTCTCCGAGATGTCGTGGGTGTAGGAGGTGATGTTGTCCTTGCGATAATAGTACACCACGTCGTCGATGAAATGGCGTTTGGCAAAGTACATGACTCGTGCCACGACGGCGTAGTCCTCGCTGTAGTCTATGCCCTCGACGCTGTATATGCCGTGGCTTTCGAGCAAGTCCCTGCGATAGATTCTTCCCCAGATGCGGTTGGAGGTGATGTTCTGGCAGAGCAGTTTGCGCTGATAGGTGCGATGGTTGTCATGAGCGGAAGGATGAAACAGGGTGGCTTGTCCGTTCTCCCAGTCGGCAAAGCCTCCGTCTACGATGTCGGCACCGCTCTTCTCGGCAGCTTTTACCAGCTTTTCCACTGCATCGAGTGGCAGAAGATCGTCGCTGTCCACATGCATGATGTATTGGCCTTGCGAGGCAGCGAAGGCTGTATGGCGTGCGCCTCCCAAACCCTTGTTGTGTTCGTGCTGAATCAGTCTCACCTGTGACTTTCGATCAGGAAACCGGTCGATAGTCTGTTGCAGTATTTCCACACTTCTGTCCTTGGTGCAGTCGTTGACAAACACATACTCTATATCGGCAAAAGACTGCTGGAACAGTGACTCGGCACATTGTTCTATGTATTTCTCTACACCGTAGATGGGGACGAGGATGGATACTGTGGGCATGATAGTGAAAGGTTTGGATGGGTGAAGTAATTTACAATAGATATTGGGCAATGAGCAGCCCGTTGTAGAAGAACAGGAACACGGCAAGCACCATCACGATGAGGCGTAGATGCGACTGGTTCTTGGTGCTGAGTGCCTTGAGCAGATAGCCTATGGCGATGGGGATGATGAAAGCCCAGTGGGCTGTCATGATGTACACCTCGTTGAGGCCGAATCCCAAGCCTAAGTGTATGAATGCGTCGAACGCCACCCATGCACCTGTCATCCACAGAAACTTCGACCTGCGTCCCATCCACAGGCCCGCTGCGAAGAGCACCACGATGATGGCTTCGAGAACATAGGGCAGAGGCGTGCGGTAACGTACAAAGATGGGGCGACGAGTGCCGACGTCCTGCAGCAGATGATCCTTGTGAAGGATGAGCGATTCGCCAAAGACATTCTCTACCAGCGACTGTGGGCGCGACACGCTGAGGTCGGCCCACGAGAGGATGCCTTTCTCCTTGATGGCAGTTCCGTGAATCTCGCGCTTGCGCTTCTGGTCGGCTTCTACCTGTGCCTTGAACACGCTGTCTCGCTGTTCGCGTGCATGCAGAATGCGGAGTCCTTCCTGGCGGTGAGGAATGATGAAAGCCTCGTTCTGCCAGATGGCTGCTGCGATGATGAACAGCGAGGGAATGATGATGCCCATCAGCAGGTGGCGCCATCTGAAGATGTCCTTGCCGTTGGCAAAGAGGGCAGAGAGGAACACCTTGGCTCCGTTGGTGATGGTGATGCCTGCTGTGAAGATGAAAAGCGTGGCTGTCTGCCAGGCTGGCATCTTCTCATGATTCACGATGTGCTTGCCTGCCACATAGAATGTGAGGGTGAGCATGAACATCGACAGACCGAAGTGGTCGGGTACGAAGCTGGAAAGCATGATGTAGGCAAAGGAAAAGAAAAGGGCCGACAGCAGGTTGGAGTCGAGTTTGTCAAGCTGCAGTATCTCGCGGAAGGTGCGGCGGATGAAGACAAACGAGTAGGTGGAGAGAACCGTCATCACCACAGCCACGAGGATGATGGCGATGTTCTTGCCCGTGAGCTGCATCTGCCAGTAGTTGAGCAGATAGAACGGATACCAGAGAAATGGCAGCAACGGATGGCGGAACTCAGTGTAGTAGGCGTTCCACTTCGACACGGTGAGATAGGTGAACACGTCGAAGCCCGACAGCTGATAGTATCGGGTGAAGAGACTCCAGTAGCCTATGTGGTTTCCGCCCTTGGTGAAGGGCGTGAAATGATAGCACACCATGAGTGTGTTGAGTGCTGCGAATACGAGGAGTGCCACGATGACTGCCCACTTCTCTTCTTTTCTTATCTTGAAAATATGGTTCATACTTGTTGCTTAATATGTTGTTTCCTGAAGAATCTCCTTAACTGAGCATATAGCGGAAGAGCAGCGTGCCGTTGTAGGTGATGAGATAGAAGGTGAGTCCTATCAGGACAGAACGGCAGAGCGAGAGGCTCTTTCCTCGCAGGTGGCGCAAGAGGAAGGCGATGGCGATGGGCACAAAGAACATGTAGTGTGCCGTCATGATGTAAATCTCGTTGATGCCGAATCCCAAACCGATGTGCAGGGCAATGTCGAAGAGGAAGAAAAGCATCGACAGACAGAAGAACTTGGAGCGCACGCCGAAGAAAATGCCCAAAGCGAAGAGCAGCAGAATGATGCCCTCTACGATGTAGTTGATGGCTGAGTCGTAGCCCACGATGACAGGACGGCTTCGCAGCACGTCCTCCAGCAGGTGCTGGCGATGCAGCTGGATGGCTTCGCCGAAGAGGTTTTCCAAAGCTGTCTCTGTGCGCGAGGTCGTGATGTCGGTCCAGCCCATAAACTCGCCTTTGGCAATGGGCTTGCCCGTGTTTCTGTTCCATATCTGCTTATGGTCTCTCACGTACTTCGCCTGTGCCTTCTTCTGTATGATGGCTTTCACGGCAGCCTCTACCTGTGCCGAGTCTTTCACCTGTGCCGTATCACGATACTGCTTGTAAATCAGCTGCTTGGCCTCTTCGCTCTTCTTTATTCTCATCTCGTGGCGTGCCATCTCCTTGGGCCATACGAAGGTGCGGTATTCCACACGTGCCACAGCCCACATCAGGGCGGCTGGCAGGATGATGCCCAAGAGCAGATACTTGGGACGGAAGAACTTACGGCCGTTGGTAAACAGGGCTGCAAGGAATGTCTTTAGTCCGTTGTTGAGTGATACGCCTGCTGTAAGCACAAAGAGCACTACGGTCTGCCAGGTGGTGAGCCGGCGTCCTTTCTGCATGCAGATGCCGCTGATGTAGAGTGTCATGAGCAGCAGCATCATCGACATGATGAAATGGTCGGGCACCATGGCTGAAACCATCACATAGGCAAAGGAGAAGTAGAAAGCCGACAGCAGGGTGGCGTCGCAGCTCTTCAAGCCTATCACTTCGCGGAAGATGCGGTAGAGGAAGATGAACGAATAGAAGGCGCAGAACACGAGGATAATGGCCACGATGTACTGCACGCAGTTGATGCCTGTAAGGGCAATGAGTGCTTGGTTGATCAGGTTGGGAATGTACATAAAGAAAGCCAGCAGAGGATGGCGATACACGTTGTACTCTGTGTCCCAACAGGAAACGACAGCATAGGTAAGCGGGTCGAAACCTGCCACATGGAAGGTTTTGACAAAGAGTTTGTGATAGTTGTCGCTGAGCTGTGTGAACTGGCTATTGTACTTGATAATGGTCAGCGCATTGAGCACGATGAACAGGAGCAGTGCCACGAGAGCCTGCCATCTCTCCTCGCGCTTGATCTTGAATATCTCGAAAGCTTTTTTTATCATGATGTTTGCTTTTGATTTTCTTGCTTGTTTGGGAAGACAGATCTTCATCCTTCACTTCTTCAGGAAGAATCTTACTAAGAGGAAGTTGACGGGAATGCAGACACAGAGTGTGGGCAACATGGCTATCTGCTTGGTCAGTCCCATGCCCACGAAGAGATTCAGACAGACCGTCTGCAGGGTGTAGTTGATGATGTGAGAGAACGTAAAGCCGGCTCCTCGCTTGGCATTGGCCTTGACACGGAAGGTGTAGCGTGTGCTGGCAATGAAGTTGAACACGAAACTGGCGATATAGGCAATGGTGTTGGCCGTGGTGGCCAGTACATGGTCGTTGCCGCCTAACTGGGGAAGACCCCAGGCAAGGCTGGGAATCATGACGAGATAGATGACGTACTGCAGGATGGTGGCTGCCACACCTACGATGCCAAACCTCACCACCTCGCCCAACTTCTCGCGTTTCGAGTCGTCCATCTGCTGTATTCTTTGCTTGATGTTCATGTCTTTGTTAATGATTAGCATGCAAAATTAATCATTTTCCCTTTATCCCGCAAATCTTTCTGCAACTATTCGCTTTTATGGCTGTTTACCAAATGCCCTTCGTCGGCAAAGGCAAGCATTTCCTTGTCGCCACGACTGTCGCCGTAGGCGGTAATGTGGTAACGGCTTCGGTCGAAGGAGAGAGCTGGCTTTTTTGCTTCGCCTGATGGCTTTTCTTCATCTGATTTCGACGAGAGAGCCTTGCTGATACGTCTTACTTTCTCTGCGCCATAACAGTTGGCTGTGCTGAAGCGCCCGGTCAGACAGCCGTCTTTCTCTTCTACTTTTGTTCCCAACACCTCGACTTCCCCAATGCCCTGTGTGGCGAAGAAGGGGCGAACCCAGTTGTCGATGCTGGCACTCACTATGAAGACTTTCTTTTTGTCCTCGACGGCCCGGCCGACAAGGGCAATCATATCAGGACGAAGAAGGTTGCTGCGTTTTTTGGCGAAGTCCTGGCACAGCAGATTGAAGGTGCGTGTGCTCATGCCGCCGAAGAAATGGGTGAAGATGAGCTGCTTCGCTTTCCAGTTGGGATAGAGGTGAAGTTTCATCAACACCAGGATGGGGCTGTAGAGCAGAAAGCCCCACAGCAGGCGCCATGTGCCAGCTTTGTAACGGATAATCTCCAGGAGCGTGTCCTTGGTGGTGAGTGTTCCGTCGAAGTCGAAACAATATATTCTTTCTTTTTCCTCCATATTATATAATGTATATAATAATCAGGAATGAGAGGAGCCAGGCCAGGATGATGAACTGTGTGATGTGGTCGTGGAGCATGATACGGGTTGGGTCGCCGCTCTGTTGGTCTACCACAGCTATCTGTATGTAGCGCAGCAATCCCACCAGCACGAAGACACTTGTGAGATAGAGATGCTCGGTGTTGAAATGCTCTATCACCTCCGGACTTACCGTGTACATGATGTAGCACACAAGCGTTACCGAGGCAGTGATGGTGATGGCCTGGTTGATGAAGGTAAGGTTGTAGCGGCTCGTATTCTTGCGTGGCGCCTCGCCCGTCTTCTCCATTCTCAGCACATCGTCGCGTCGCTTGGCAAAACTCATGAAGAGCGTGATGAGGAAAGTCATCAGCACAATCCACTTGCTCAGAGCAATATCGGTGGCCACACCGCCTGCCAACAGGCGAAGCACAAAGCCGAAGGCAACGATGCAGACGTCGATGATGGCGTATTGCTTTAGTTTGGCGCAATAGCAGAGATTGAGCAGCCAATAGAAAAGGATGATTCCCATGGCCTTCCATGAATCGAGTGCAGCGCTGATGACGATAGAAAGGATGAGCATCAGAATCATCAGACAATACGCCGCCTTGACAGAAACGGCTCCCGAGGCAATGGGTCGGTGGCACTTTACGGGATGGCGCCTGTCGGCTTCTGCATCGAAAATGTCGTTGAAGCAATAGATACTCGATGCGGCAAAGCTATAGGCAAAGAAAGTGATGACACCAGCCAGAAGAGCGTCGGTGTTAAACAAAGCTCCGCCAAAGAACAGCGGTACAAAGACGAATCCGTTCTTGATCCATTGTTTGGGGCGTATGAGTCGCATCAGCGCAGAGAAGCCCCGGCTTTCGTTCATTCTATAATCTATTTTTTTCATGATTCTCTGTTTTCTTTAATATTCTCTTGAACTCCCCCCCTGCGAAAGTTGAGTATTCTCAATATTCTCAGTATTTGATGATCTTGGATATTTGTCGGCTGATCCATCCTGCTGTCTTGCTGAGAAGCCAGGCTGCAGGAAGCGTGATGGCTATGCAGACGAGGAAGGTGGGCCAGTAGCCCCAGTGATATTTCTCTATGTAGTGGAGCACGAAGTGAATGTGGATGAGGTAAGCCTCTAAGCTCAGCGCTCCTACAAAGATGAAGCCTCGGTTGAACCATTGGGGAGTGCGGCGGAAGATGCGGTTGAGCAGCAGAATGCTCGTAATGGTAAGGGGAATATAGAGCATGCGCTCTAAGAAGAGAGGAAACATGCCGTGGCGTTCCTGTTCGAGGAAGATGCTCGAGGTGAGCGTCATCAGAAACATGATCCATATCATCCAGATGCTGGTGCCGTCGAGGCTTTGCCGTTGTCTAACCATCTCGCCCATGTTGATGCCGATGAAGAAGATTGGCACGCGGCTCCAGAAAATCTCCAGATGGCCTACGGCATGGTGGATGGGAGTGACATACTGCACAAGGATGCACCACATGATCATGACCACAGGCAACCAGCGATAGATGGGGTGGCGCTTGATAAGCTCCATGTAGCTTGGTGCAAAGAGATAGAGCATCATGGTGGCGGGAATGTACCAGAAGTTCAACTCGTCGTGAAGCCAGAAATCCCAGTTGATGCTGATGTCGCCCACGAGGTCGACCCATGCCCAGAGGTCTCCTCCCTCAAAACGCGGAATGTAGAACAGGCAGGCTATGATGAGCCAGGCGGGATAGATGCGCAGATAACGGCGCACGAAGAAGTGGCGCACGTCAGGATTCTTGGTCCACGAGAACCACAGACCTATACCGCTGAGGAAGAGAAACATGTCTACTCCCACATTGCCCATGCGACGAAGCCCGAAGAAAGCATCCTCGCGGGGCAGCGCCACATGAAAGAGGATGATGAAAAGCATGGCGGCTCCCATCAGTTCGCCTCTGAATCGGCTTATATTGGCAAGTTCTATATCTTTGATTTTTATCATAATGAAAGGGGTTGAATTGTCTTCACTTTCGAAACACACTCTCTTTACCTCATCTTACTTCATCTTTGGACTCGGAATCTTCTTCATCAGCTCAGAGAAGAGCCATGCTAAGCAGATGCTCGATATGATGTAGAGCAGCAGTCCGGCATACATGTCGCCCCAACGGCTGATGGGGATGAATATCTTGCGGGTGATAGGATGGCAGACGAAGAGTGCTGCCGATATTCCGCCCATCCAGTCGAGAAATCTGTATGCTCCCTGCAGCCATTTCACTCCGCTCAGCACCTTTGCCACCAGGACGCAGAACAGGCAGACGAAGAGAGGCACGAAGGTCCAGCCCAACATGCTTCCGCTGAGACTGTAGATGATGGCTCCGCAGAAGATAATGCCAAAGGCGTTGGTTGTGTTGTGATGGAAAGTCATGAGAATCTTCTCGCCATAGCGGGCATAAAGAATGCCGATGCCGAATGGCAACATGCCGCCCATGAAGTTGTAGCGATAGCGGTTCATCGCCTCACCGTCGGGCGAGAGACACAGTTGAAGCGCCAGGCAGACCACCATCAGCACTACGGTGAAAGCCCAGTGGCGACGGTAGATGAAGAGGCGGTAAATGATGTAGAGCTGCATCATCAGACCGAAGAACCAGAATGGACCGGGCCAGATGATGCGGTCGGGATTGGGCAATACGTTGTTGAACATGCCCAGCATGGCGATGATGTCGAGCGACTGATAGTGATGAGGCCCGGGAGTGAGGTAGTCGAGCATGGTAAATGCGGCGAACCCCACAATCATCATCTTGAAGAGCTTGAGGTAGTGATAGCGTACGAATCGCAGTCCTTCACCCAGATTGGGCAGGTGACGGCCTGTGATGCTGAATCGCTCTGCGCCCTGTGTGAGGCGTGGACCAGACTCGTATTTCAGCACCAGTCCGTAGGCGCTGAGGAAGAGAAATACGGGCACTCCATAATGTCCGAAGAATGACAGCAGATGCATGGGCAGCCAGCCGTCGGGCGACGCCATTACCTGGTGCAGCCAGTCTACGTTGCGCTGTATGTACTGGTATTCGTTCTCCTTGACGATGGGGCCCAGCCAGTGGCAGTAGTTGTGCAGAAAGATGCCGATGATGGCAAGTCCTCTCAGGGCGTTGCACTCTGTTCGGTTTAGTGTGGGTGTACTCATAATCTTATTTTCCTTTCTTCTTCTCGTTAGCTTTCTTCTCTTTTGCTATATGTTCATCTCTCAGCTTGTCGTAGTCGGCAGAGTTTTTCAGGATGCGTGGCCGCATCTCGTCGTACTCAGGGCTGAGGATGTTGTATTTGGCCTGATAGGTTGGCGTTTCGATGCCTGCCAGATAGAGCAGCAGATGGGGCAGGGCGTCGGTCATGTAGCGTAGGTCCTTGGCCTTGCGTATCTGCTTGTAGATGTCGCGATGCTTGCGTATGTATTTGCGCGAGCAGTAAATCCAGAAGGGAATCTCGAACTCGTAGTGGGCAAGAGGCCAGTCGATGGCTGCCGAATGGTTGCGGCAGATAAAGCCTCGGTTCTCCTCGTAGCATTCTTCGCCGTGGTCGGGCATGTAGATGACGATGGCGTCTTCTTTCTCGAACCGCTTCACTATCTGTGCCACGATGGAGTCGTTGTAGAGGGTGGCATTGTCGTAGTGGCTCAATATCTTGCGCTGCTTGGCGCTCAGCTCGGGGCGCTTGTCCTCGTAGTTGCCTGCCCAGAACTCGGTTTGCTCCTTGCGGTAACGCGACTTGTAGTCTACGTGCTGACCCATGAGGTGGAAGATGATGAGGTTGTGCTCGCCCTGCTTTTGCTTCAGATGGTTGTCGTAGTCGTCGAGCAGTCCGTCGTCGAGTGGATGAAGCTCGGTGTTGCGGTTGTCAAACTGCAGCTTGCTGAGCTCTGGGTTGTTGAGGAAGAATCCTCCGCTGAAGTCGTAGACTGCTTCCTTGGCCTGTGGCAGGAACTCGTTGGTGATGAAGGTGACTTGATAGCCTGCCTTGCGGAAGAGTTCGGGGAAGAGCGGATAGTCGCACCAGTCGCCTTTCTCGCCCACAACGTGTGTCGAGAAGACGTTCTTGAAGACGAAGCTGGTGAGGTTCCAACAAGTCACGACATCGGTAAACTTGGTGAGCTTGCGCGACTTTTCGAGCGCTGCCTGGCGTGGTGTCGTCTTCATGAAGTAGCCATACTGCTGGGAGTGATGTCGGCCGTAGCTCTCGCCTATGATGAGCACGATGTTCGACGAGCGGTAGCTGCAACTGTCTACCCGTACGTCTTTGGCGGCATGTATGAGCTGTGTGATCTGTTTGGCGGCCAGCTTGTTGGCGTAGATGCTGAAAGCCAGTCGGTTGATAGGAATATAGAGTTCGGCGTGTCCCTTGTTGGTGAGCTCGTGCTCCACTTCGCCTATGTTCTTGCCTCCGAAGAGTTTGAATGTCGCCATCTTGTTGTGCCAAGAGGTGCAGGCTCCTGTTATGAAGATGATGATGCCTATCACGGTCAGGGCGTAGGGTGTGGCACGGGTAACGCGCGTCACCCAGTTCCATCTCTTCTTGAGCGACAGCAGTTCGATGAAGGTGACGGCAAAGCCCAGACTCTTGATGATGGGCTTGCGGAAGGCTGCCACAAAGGCCTGTACGAGGATGAGCAGCAGAATCCATCCCACGGCGCTGAAGATGACGGTAGGCGAGAGGCAGGCTGATATGAAGTTGCTTGCCTCGTCGGGATTGGTCTCACCCACGAGCATCAGCATCGAGGGGTTGAGCGTGGAGCCGAAGTTGACGAAGCAGTAGGTGTCGGCAAGCGCTGTGACATATAATATAATGTACAGCAGGCTTCTTACGCAGAAGCGTATCTTCCGCTTCTTGGGCACGAGCATCAGCAGGGCGCAAACCACGTAGACGTCGACAAACAGTTCCAGCGCCAGGTTGTCGTACACGACTCCCCAGCGTGGAGTTGTTACCACGGCACAGATAATGCCGAGCAGATACATAAAGATGAAGAAGTTGGCGTTGCCGCGTACGGGGGCGAAGGCTAACTTCAGAAAACCTTTGATCTTTGTTTTCCAGTTCATTTGTTGTTGCTCTTGTTAGGGGTGTTGGTTGGAGTAGTATTGCATGGCCAGTGGCTCTATGCTGTCGGGCACCATGCCGTGTATGCTTTTGCCTTCCTTGATGCGTTGTCGGATCTCGGTGCTGCTGATGTTGAGCAGAGGCGTTTCCACTATGGTTACGCCCGATGGCACTTTTCCTATGTCGCACCCTTTTCGCGGATAGACGACGATGGGGTAGTGGCTCAGGATGTCTTCGTGGTGAAACCATTTGTCGAAGGAAGCCCAGTTGTCGCCTCCTATGAGGAGGGTGAAGTCGACGTTGGGGAAGTCTTGGCTCAGCGCCTGCAGCGTGTGCCAGGTGTAGGAAGGCTTGGGCATGTGGAACTCATAGTCGCATGCCTTGAGTTTAGGCTCGTCGGCAACGGCCTGTTCTGCCATCTCGAGCCGCAGTTTGTCTGTCAGCAGGTCGGTGGCTTCTTTCTTGAATGGGTTCATGGGCGAAACCATCAGCCACACTTCATTCAGCCCTGCCTGCTGGCAGAGGCTCTTGGCAAGGGCGATGTGCCCTGTGTGTATGGGGTTGAAACTCCCGCCGAATATGCCCACTTTCTTCTTTTGCATCTTTCGCTCTTGTTTTATGTTTGACTTGAGGCATCTGTGACGGCTTTGTCCGGTCGTCTATTGTGACCAAGCCCGGTCGTCTATTATGACCAAGCCCGGTCGTCTATTATGGCCAAGCCCGGTCGTCTATTGTGGCTAAGCCCAGTCGTCTATTATGGCCAAGCCCGGTCGTCTATTGTGACTAACTCTACTTTCGCAAGTATGTTCCACACGCCCTGAAGGGGCAGAAGCTCTTAGCCCAGGGCAACGCCCTGGGTTATTTTGTTCGCAAACCTGTCGCCCTGTAAGGGCAAAAGCTTTAAAACTCGTGGCAATTTATAAAGCTTTTGCCCTTACAGGGCGCCTTGCTGATTGCCATTATACCCAGGGCGTTGCCCTGGGCTAAGAGCTTCTGCCCTTTCAGGGCGTGCTGCTTATAGGAGCTTCTGGGCCTTCAGCCCGTACTTGAACCACTTGCGAAACTTCAATGACTAATTCCTGCCTTATCCGACGACTCGACCCGGACTTTTCCTTGAAACCTCAGCCCGGCTTGTCTTACTCTTGATTCAGAAAGTCGGAAACGAGCTTGTAAACTTCCTGTTCAGCCTTCTCCAGGTTGTCGTTCACCACGATGTGGTCGAACTGTGGAGCGAAGGTCAGCTCGTAGTTAGCCTTTGCCAGTCGCTGTTCGATAACTTCGGGAGCATCGGTGCCACGGCCGTTCAGACGGCGGCGAAGCTCTTCTACCGATGGCGGCTGTACGAAGATGCTGAGGGCGCGCCCGCCATAGAACTTCTTGATGTTGACGCCTCCTTTCACGTCTACATCGAAGACTACAGAGTCGCCAGCCTCAAGCTGGTTTTCCACTTGTGATTTCAGTGTGCCGTAGAATCTGTCTTGGTACACTTCCTCGTATTCAAGAAATTCGTCGGCTTCTATCTTGGCTTTGAATTCCTCGGGTGTGAGGAAGAAGTATTCCACTCCGTTCTGTTCGGTTCCACGTGGTGCACGCGATGTGCAGCTGATGGAGAAAGCCAGTTTCAGTTCGGGGTGTTCCTTCATCAGCCAGTTTACGATGGTGCTTTTTCCGCTGCCCGATGGGGCGCTGAATATTAACAGTCCATTCTTCATTTTGCTTTGAATATTATACTTTGAATTGAACTTTCGCAAGACGCCCTGAAAGGGCAGAAGCTCTTAGCCCAGGGCAGCGCCCTGGGTAATCAAGGACGCAAGTTTGTCGCCCTGTAAGGGCAAATGCCTCAAAAGAATCTGGCAATTTACAAAGCTTTTGCCCTTACAGGGCGCCTTGTTGACTGCCATTATACCCAGGGCGCTGCCCTGGGCTAAGAGCTTCTGCCCTTTCAGGGCGTGTGGAGCTTACATGCGAAACTTCAGCATTGAACTTTATGATTAGTAAAGCCGTTGAATTCTTCGTTCTTCACTTTATTACAGAGCATTGAGCACTTGTTCCTTGATCTGCTCCAGCTCGTCCTTCATCTTCACCACGATGTTCTGCATCTCAGCCTGGTTGCTCTTCGAGCCAGTGGTGTTGATTTCGCGTCCCATTTCCTGTGCGATGAAGCCCAGCTTCTTGCCCACGCCGTGTCCTTCCTCGTTCATTGTCTCGCGGAAGTACTTCAGGTGATTGCTGAGTCGCTGCTTCTCCTCGCTGATGTCGAGTTTTTCGATGTAGTAAATCAGTTCCTGCTCCAGTCTGTTCTTGTCGTATTCGACATTAGGAATCTGCTGCAGTCCGTTCACGATGTTGGTCTTGATCTTCTCTACGCGCGATTTCTCGTAAGGCTCTATGCTGGCGAGCAATGCCTGGATGTTGTCCACTTTCTCGGTGAACTTCTTCTGCAGGGCAGCTCCCTCCTGGCGGCGGAACTCGATGAGGTGGTTCACAGCCTCGTCGATGGCTTGCTGTGCAGCCTTCCATTCCTCGTCGGTCAGTTCTTCCACATCGGTCTTGGTCGTCACGTCGGGCAGGCGCAACAGCGTAGCATACCAGTCGGAAGGCTCAGGAATGCCTGTCTGTGCCGAAATCTTCTTGATTTGCTGGTAATAGTTCTCCACCAGCGCCATGTTGATGGGTGTGGCGTCAGCCACAACGTCCTTTTCTATCCAGATAGAGAAATCAATCTTGCCTCTTTCCAGATTCTTGGCGATGAACTGACGTATCTCCATTTCCTTCTCTCTATACAGAGGAGCAATACGTGTGGAGAGGTCGAGAGCCTTGCTGTTCAGTGACTTAACCTCTACGTTGATCTTCTTTTCTTTGTAGGCTGCGGTAGCTTTTCCGAAGCCTGTCATTGACTGTATCATATATTCTTCACGTTAAATTTCTGCAAAAGTACAAAAAAATGCGAGAAAAAGCGTAAATTTGCACCTTATTTAAGAATATATTTATTTTTATGGCTTGTATTTTAAGTATTGAGACGAGTACCGACGTGTGCTCGGTGGCAGTTAGTGATAATGGAGCCGTGATTTTCAACAAGGAAGATCACAGCGGTCCCAACCATGCAGTTAAGTTGGGCGTGTTCGTCGATGAGGCTATCAGTTACATTGATTCCCGCAATATTCCGCTCGAGGCTGTGGCAGTAAGTTGCGGTCCTGGTTCTTATACGGGTCTTCGCATAGGAGTGAGTATGGCCAAGGGCCTTTGCTATGGACGTGGCGCAAAGCTCATCGCCGTGCCTACACTCGAGTTGCTGGCTGTGCCCGTGCTCCTTGGCGAGCATCCTGCCGAGGAAGATGCGCTAATTGTGCCTATGCTCGACGCCCGCCGAATGGAAGTGTATGCGCAGGTCTTCGACCGTGCCCTCCGCGAGGTGCGCCCTATACAGGCCGACATTGTGGACGCAGAAACCTACAAGGAGTATCTCGACCGTGGTGCTGTCTATTTCTTCGGAAACGGAGCAGCCAAGTGTATGGAAGTCATCAATCATCCCAACGCCCATCTCGTGAAGAACATCGAGCCGCTGGCAAAGAATATGGCGCCATTGGCCGAGAAGCGCTTCGTGGAAGGCAAGTTTGAGGATGTGGCTTACTTCGTGCCTTTCTATCTGAAGGACTTCGTGGCCAAGATGCCTAAGAAACTTATTTGATATTTACACCTATTATTATATATATTAATGAACATAGACGGATTAGACTATAACACCCAGCGAGAGCAGATCGTGCTGCCTGAGTATGGACGAGAGATACAGCAGATGGTAGACTATGCAGTCGGCCTGCCCGACCGTGAGGAGCGTCAGCGATGCGCCAGGGCCATCATTGCCATCATGGACCGAATGTTCCCCGAGAGCAAGAATGTGGAGGGCCATGAGCGTAAGCTCTGGGATCAGCTCGCCATCATGAGCCGTTTCCAGCTCGACATCGACTATCCTTTCGATGTGACAAGTGCCTCGCAGATGGCCCAGAAGCCCGAGCCCATGCCTTATCCGATGAAGAAGATTCCCGTACGCCACTATGGTGCCATGCTCTTCGAGGCTTTCGAGATACTGAAGACTATGGAGCCTGGCAGGGAGCGCGACGAACTGGTGAAACTCACTGCCAACCAGATGCATCGCAACCTGATGCAGTGGAGCCATGGTTCGAGCGACGGCGAGAAGGTGGCTTCCGACCTGGCCCGCTTTACTGACGGAAAGATTCAGCTCGACTTGGACACTTTCAAGTTCGAGAGAATTGTAGACCGTGAGCAGTCGCAAGGACGCAATGGCAAGAAAAAGAACAAGTAACTTATATTCCCCTTATCATTCATAACCCCCAAAGAATAGTCTATGGAGTCATTTATCATAGAAGGCGGTCATCCGCTCACAGGAACCATCATTCCGCAGGGTGCCAAGAACGAGGCACTCGAAGTGATTTGCACTACTATCCTTACCGACGAGCCTGTGCGCATCAAGAATGTGCCAGACATCCTCGACGTGAACAACCTCATCAAGTTGCTCAGGGAGATAGGCGTGAAGGTAACTCAGAACAGTCGCAACGACTATACATTCCAGAGCGACGAGCTGAAGCTCGACTATCTCGACAGCCTGGAGTTTGTGGCTAAGTGCTCCTCGCTGCGTGGAAGCGTGCTGATGATTGGTCCGCTGTTGGGACGCTGTGGCAAGGCAACCATCGCCAAGCCGGGTGGCGACAAGATAGGCCGCCGTCGTCTCGACACCCACTTCCTGGGATTCAAGTGTCTGGGTGCCAAGTTCGTGCACGACGACGAGCGCAATGTCTATCAGATAGAAGCCAGGAAACTGAAGGGCTGCTATATGTTGCTCGATGAGGCTTCGGTTACGGGTACTGCCAACATCATCATGGCTTCGGTGCTTGCCGAGGGAACCACCACCATCTATAATGCAGCCTGCGAGCCTTATATCCAGCAGCTCTGCCATCTGCTCAACGCCATGGGCGCTCAGATCAGCGGCATAGGCAGCAACCTTCTTACTATCGTGGGCGTGAAGTCGCTTCACGGAGCCGAGCATCGCATCCTGCCCGATATGATCGAGGTGGGCTCGTTCATCGGTATGGCTGCCATGTGTGGAGCCGGTGTACGCATCAAGGACGTGTCGGTCCGCAACCTTGGAATCATTCCCGAGGCTTTCCGCCGACTGGGTGTGAAGATAAAGATTGAGGGCGACGACCTCTTTATTCCTGAACAGAAGCACTACGTCATAGATTCCTTTATCGATGGAACCATCATGACGCTTGCCGATGCCCCATGGCCAGGACTTACCCCCGACCTCCTGTCGGTTCTCCTCGTTGTGGCGACACAGGCACGTGGCAGCGTGCTCTTCCATCAGAAGATGTTCGAGAGCCGACTGTTCTTCGTCGACAAGCTCATCGATATGGGTGCACAGATTATTCTCTGCGACCCGCACCGTGCTGTGGTGGTGGGCCACGACCATAAGATCCGACTCCGTGCCGGCAGAATGACAAGTCCTGATATCCGTGCCGGTATTGCCCTGCTCATTGCAGCGATGAGTGCCAACGGTACAAGCCGCATAGAGAATATCGCACAGATCGACCGTGGCTACGAGGACATAGAGTTCCGACTCAATCAGCTCGGAGCCAAGATTACGCGTGTCACGGATTGAGTAAGTGAAGAGTGAAGAATTCAATGGCTTTACTGATCATGATTTTCAAAGATTCTATGCGATATGATAAGACGAGACGACGTTTATAAGATAGGCAAGTTGGGAAAGCCCCACGGCGTGAAGGGAGAAATCACCTTTGCCATTACCGACGATGTGTTCGACCGTGTGGATGCCGATTATCTCATTCTCGACATCGACGGCATCCTGGTGCCTTTCTATATAGAGGAATACCGGTTTAAGAACGATGAGAATGTGCTGGTGAAGTTCGAGGACATCGATACGCAGGAACAGGTGCGTGCCTATACGGGCTGCGAGGTGTTCTTTCCCCGTCATCTCTCCGACAGCGATGAGGAGAATATGTCGTGGGCGGAAATTATCGGCTTCCAGCTTGTTGATGCCACTACCGGTCTGGTGATAGGCACGATTGACCATGTGGACGACAGCACCATCAACTTGCTCTTCGAGATAACGACACCTGCGGGAAAGGAACTGCTGATTCCTGCCAGCAACGACTTCATTTACGAGGTGGATGCCGGGCAGCGTGTCATCAAGATGCAGTTGCCCGAGGGAATCCTCGAGTTGGATTAAATGGCGGCGAAAAGCTACAAAGCAGATATGTTATCCGTTAGCCTTGGCGAATAAACTTTCTGACTGGGCAGAAAATTTTTCCCTGTTGGGAAAATAAAAAAAACCTGTTGCGAAGGCTTGCAAATTAGAACAAGATAAGAGAAAATGAAGAAACAACAAATATGTATCCTTGGCTCCACGGGAAGCATCGGCACACAGGCGCTCGACGTGATAGAGCAGCACAGCGACTTGTATGAGGTGTACTGTCTTACAGCCAACAACCGTGTGAAGGAGCTGGCACAGCAGGCTCGTAAGTTCAAACCTGCTGCCGTGGTGATAGCCAACGAGGCACATTATGACGAGTTGAAAAACCTGTTGAGCGATGAGCCAGACATCAAAGTCTATGCCGGTGCTCAGGCTCTTTGCGACATCGTGGAGGCCGATCCTATCGACATGGTGCTTGCCTCTATGGTGGGCTTCTCAGGACTTGAGCCGACAATCCATGCCATCAAGGCCCGCAAGAAGATATGTCTTGCCAACAAGGAAACCCTCGTCGTGGCTGGCGAACTGATATGCGGTTTGGCCCAGCAGTATCATGCGCCCATCCTGCCGGTCGACAGCGAGCACAGTGCCATCTTCCAGAGCCTGGTAGGCGAGGACGACAACGAGATAGACAAGATATTGCTTACCTGCTCGGGCGGACCTTTCCGCCATCACACCATGGAGCAGTTGGCTAAGGTAACTGCTGCCGATGCGCTCCGCCATCCTACATGGGACATGGGAGCCAAGATCACCATCGACTCGGCTTCGCTCATGAACAAGGGTTTCGAGGTGACTGAGGCCAAATGGCTCTTCGGCGTTCCTGCCGACAAGATAGAGGTGCTCATCCATCCGCAGAGTGTCGTGCACAGCGCAGTGCAGTTTGTCGATGGAGCAGTGAAGGCTCAGTTGGGTGTGCCCGATATGCGTCTGCCCATACAGTATGCCTTCTCCTTCCCCAAGCGCCTGCCTCTGCAGGGCGACCGTCTCGACTTGTTCAAGACCAAGGACTTGCAGTTCTTTGAGCCCGACTACGAGAAGTTCAAATGTCTGCGCTTGGCTTTCGAGGCTATCAAGAAAGGTGGCAACATGTCGTGCATCGTCAATGCTGCCAACGAGGTGGTCAATGCCGGCTTCCGCCGTGGCGAGTGTGGATTCTTGCAGATGGGCGACATCATAGAGCAGGTAATGGCGAAAGCCACCTTCGACAGTCAGCCCGATCTCGACGTCTATCTGCAGACCGATGCCGAGGCCCGACGCATTGCTGCCGAACTGATGAAGAGTGCGTCATAATATAATGAAGGTGTGAGAGACGCTATATATATAATAAGGTGTGCACACTGTCAATCACGAATTATCAATAAAGTTTATCAATCATAATCATGGTGAACGGCGGGAGGAGCCTTACAAAAGTCTCAGTTTTCTGCCTTCACAGTTCAAAGTAAAACAATGGAAATATTCTTGATCAAGGCGCTTCAGCTCATGTTGGCGCTTTCCATATTGGTGTTGCTCCACGAGGGCGGTCACTTTTTCTTCTCCAAGCTCTTCGGAGTTAGGGTAGAGAAGTTCTATCTCTTCTTCGACCCTTGGTTCCATCTCTTCGAGTTCAAGCCCAAAAATTCGGACACTACCTACGGAATGGGTTGGTTGCCATTAGGCGGTTACTGCAAGATTTCGGGTATGATCGACGAGAGTTTCGATACCGAGCAGATGAAACAGCCCGAGCAACCCTGGGAGTTCCGCTCCAAGCCAGCCTGGCAGCGACTGCTCATCATGATAGGTGGTGTGCTGGTCAATTTCGTGCTGGCGCTCTTCATCTATTCGATGATTCTCTTCCACTGGGGCGACGACTACGTGGCTACCAAGGACATGAAGCAGGGAATGGCGTTCAACAGCGAGGCCAAGGCCTTGGGTTTTCAGGATCATGACATCTTGGTAGGAACCGAGGAGGGCGAGTTCAAAACCTACGATGGCGACATGTTCCGTGCGCTCTCTACTGCCCACAGAGTCGACATTATCCGTAATGGCAAGCCTATGAGCCTGCAGCTGCCTGGCGACATCAATATGCTGGGCATGTTCAAGGCTACTCCCCGTTTTGTGGAAATCTATCAGCCGCTTCGTATCGACAGTGTGGCAAAGGGCACACCTGCCGCCAAGATAGGTCTTACTCCTGCCGATAAGATTCTGAGCATCAACGGTCAGAAGGTGGAGACTTTCAATGCCTTCACCAACGAGATGGGCCGCATCGACGACCAACTGGCTGTCGCCACTACAGCCAAGGACAGTGCAGCCATCCTCAATGCCCAGTTGACGGTGCTGAAAGCCAATGGCGACACGCTTACCACGTATGTTCAGCTCGATGCCTCAGCAGGATACACTCGCATGGGATTCGTCAACTACAATATTGTACGCGACTATAAGGAGACTCACATCCGTTACGGATTCTTCGAGAGCTTCCCTGCCGGCATCAAGTATGGCTGGAATGTGCTGTCGGGTTATGTGGGCGACATGAAATACGTCTTCTCCAAGGAGGGAGCCAAGAGTCTGGGCGGCTTTGGCGCACTGGGAAGCCTCTTCCCACCCATGTGGGACTGGCATGCATTCTGGTTGATGACAGCCTTCCTGAGCATCATCCTTGCCTTCATGAACATCCTGCCCATCCCCGCACTCGATGGCGGACACGTTTTCTTCCTCCTCTACGAGATGATAACAGGACGCAAGCCTGGCGACAAGTTCCTTACTTATGCTGAGTATGCGGGCTTCACCATCCTCTTGCTCCTTCTCATCGTTGCCAACCTCAACGACGTGTTGCGTCTCTTCGGCATCATTTAAGGAATAATCCGTAAATTAGCTGAGTCCACTTAAAAAAGTACCCTTATGTTTTGATGGTACTTTTTTAAGTGGACTCTTAAATTATAGTGTTGCGGAATTAAGGTTAAACAATTTCAAAATACTCCTTACTACAAGAATCAGCGCTGTTTTCAAATAAAATCAATTATTTTTGTTCCAGCAATGTCACCTTTCGCCCGTGCCGCTTGTTATATAAATGAACTGGTTCTGCAAGAAGCAACAAACGCACCGCTTCTGCACACAACGATGTGACAAACAACAAGTATAACAATTTAAAAACGAAAGAAGAATATGGATAATTTAGTAGAAATCTTGGTTCCGTTAGGAGCAGCAGTAGTCCTCCCGATATGTGTCGTGTCAATCATTTTCAGAAGCGCGATGGCGGAAGACCGCAACCGCAAGGAGATAATCCTCGCTGCGTTGGAGAAGAACCCCAACCTCGACGTAGAAGACCTCTTGAAGGGCATGAAGAAGTCGGAGAAGCTTATCAAGGAGAAGCTGCTCGCCAGACTTGAGCGCGGCTGCCTCTGCTGTCTTATGGGCGTGGCGTTCATATTGCTCTACTTCTTCTGCGAAGTGATCAGAACAGATATGCTCCTTATCGTAGGTGCAGCGCTGATACCTATCGGCATCGCCTTCCTCATAAGCTACTTCGTAGGCCGCCATATGCTCGCCAAGGAGATGGAGGCAGAGCAGCAGAACATGAAGCAAGAGTAATAACGTATGACGAGAGAACAATTCATAGCACTTGTGAAGAGTGAGCAGGAGGCGTTGCGAGGCTTCCTGCTCGCCCTCTGCTGCGGCAAGCGCGACGATGCCGACGACATAGCTCAGGAGACGCTGGTGAAGGCTTACCTCTCTTCGTCGGCCTATCGAGACAAGGGCAAGTTTCGCGCGTGGCTGTTCACGATAGCACGCAACACCTTCCTCAACCACAAGGCAAGCAAGCGCACGTTCGACGACATCTCCGCAGCACGCAGCGTGGCGTCAGCAACGTCAGCCGACTCCGCCTTCCGCCATCAGGAGCTGTACATGGCGCTCGCCACACTCTCGCCCAAGGAGCGCTCTGCAGTGGTGATGTTCTACATGAGCGGCTACTCGGTGAAGGAGATAGCCGACATCACCGACTGCACCATAAACGCCGTGAAGAAGCAACTCTCGCGCGGCAGAGACAACCTTAAAACAATATTGAACGTATGAAGAAAGATAAAGCACTTGAGGAACTCTTCCTCGCAGCCCGACCCACCTTTGACGATGGCGACGCATTCATTGCCAGACTCGAGAAACGCCTCGACGCCGTTGAGTATCTGAAGCAGCACGAAGAAGCCTGCCTCAGACGCTACCGCTATGCCATGCTCGCAGCCTTCGTGCTTGGAGTTATCTTGGGAGGAGGCGTCATAGCCGTTATGCTCGCCATGCCAGCCGAACAGCCACTCTTTTCGTTCGGCGTGGAGAACGCCCTGCTCGTAGCGCTCGGACGGTATTCGCGATATGTAGTGCTCGTGCTCGTCTCGGGCCTTGTATGCTTCACGATAGTTAGTATAGTGAACATCGTAGTAGATTTGTTGAGTCTGCGCGACCAAACACGGGGTAATTACTCAGCACCCTATTGTCATGAGTTGTTACGTTAATACTGTGAGTCAACGTGTATTATCAATAAAACTTAAAGTGGTCAACTAAAATAGTTAAACCACAACTATGCACTTTGCCCAATACGATGGGCAAGTTTACCCACAGCATTGGGCAGATGTTAACAACGCCCTTTGTTGACTTTTCTTGATGGTAAGCTTTAACTGCTTACGAAGCCGCTTTCATTGCTCTACGAAATAGGCTTCATTGACTATCGAAGCCGCTTTCATATTTCGACTTTTCTATTCAACATACCTTCCTTCTCAAAGATAGCCAATAGTTTTGTGACATACTCCACATCATATTGCGGAAAGGAAGACACGAAGTAAACCTCTCCAAACTTGCCATGGGAAATTTTACTCTTAATCTTGTTAACTACAGCATCTTGCATATAGATATTGATTTTGTTTTGGTCGGAATGATTGCAAATATTTCCGACTGCGAAGATATTGTTTTTATTTCAAATAACAATGTTTTTCCCTTCGAAATTAAGTTTTCTTGGCTGAAAAATGGCATTTCTTGTCATTTGTATAATAATATGTTTTACTTTCTCTGCTATATTTTATAGATGCACCCATTGCTCTGAATTCATCTACAAGGTTGTAGAGTTGTCGCTTGGATACATGTAGTTTTTGTGCTAACTCTTCTGGTGTTCCAGTGTTGCTATGCAGCAACAACTCATGCATCTTTAATCTTCTGTAAATTTCATTCTGAATATTCATGTTTTTACAAATCAATTTCATCCTCAAATTCACAACCTATTAGGCTTAGTGGAATTTTGTTTGCAAATCGAAAAAATCCTCCAATTGGAGTGAGTTCTCAGATTTTATTTGTACTTTTGCTAAGTCTTTCAGAGTTTCATTTATTATTAAATGCAACAGTTAGTTCGGTGATAGAAAACACTATCAGTTGATTACTATAACTCAAGTTCCTCGCCACTTGATGAAAAGAAAGAGGGCTGAAAGTTATACATTTAAAAGGGCAAAGCTTCAGAGCAGTCTAATGTAAAGCGATAATATTCGGAGCATTGAAATTGCAATATGTATCATAATTGCTGGTCTTTTAGACCTCAATGTTTATGTAACTTATTAATTGACAGCACTCACGTACAGCCCTTTCGCATTTCGCGCTCATAAGCAACAATCCATTGTTGGAAGTATATTAGAATCCATGTTAATTCTTATAGGCTTTGAATTCGTTGATGCGTTTTTTACTAAAAATATCGACTGGATAGATATTTCTGCAGCGTGCTTAGGTGGATTTTTCACGTATATCATTTATTACTATTTAAAAAAACATTGTCCGATTAAGTGAGATAAGTAACAACTCAGCACTCCTATGGGGATGCTGAGTTGTTACTTCTATATGGATGCTGAGTAGTTACGTTTTTAGTTAATTTGAAAAAACGATCAGGACTTGAAACACGCTCTCTTTTTTATACTATAAAAGAATATATGTAACTCCATTCAGTAATATGTGTGCGAATATACTTGCGTAAATTCCCAAGTTCAACCTGAAATAAGTAAACAATATTCCAGCACTAAATTGTGGCAAACAAGCAATGATGAGATAAGGTAAGTAATACATTTCTACATTGTAATTATTTATATGCATTAGGGAAAACCATAAGATAGAAAACCAGATGAATGATCTATATAGATATTTATTACTTTTGATACTATCATACCTTGCTTGCGGTATCTTGTAAAAAAGATATCCCATCACAAATGCAATTGCTAACTTTGTAAGAATTCTAATATATTTGTCGTCTATGTGATATAATTCTCCTAAAATGAAAAAAGAGATACAAGTTACACTGATAATGATTTCTGTCTTGTGGAATGACAACCATAGTCTGTGTATTGTTTCTTCTATGATCGGCCCAATTACTATTAACATTAGTATTGTGTCTTTTGTTATATTTTCTTTCGGCTTAAGTTCTTTAGGCCATCCTGTATGATGTGCATAGCTGATAACAAGAATAGAGACTATTAATAAAATAAGATAAATAACAGCCCCCTTTATAAGTATCACTATCGGTTTCTCTCCTTTATCCTTATCAGAAAGATAATGATTAATATCTAAATTTAAATACTTCATAATTTTAAGATTTTACTTTTTAAATCAAAGTCATTTGTATAATAATATGTTTTCTCTATCCAAGCAGGAGGTAAAAGTTGCATAAAATTAAATAAGTTACTCATGTCAAAATATCTGAGTAACATTAAAGGTTAATCACTAAGTTTCTAATTTAAATTCATCGTTAGAACGACAAAATATTCTATTCCTAAGAAGGAATTGTATAGCCAATTAGTGAGTGAAAAAATAGACTATTCCAGCTGCTACACCTATAGCAATACCTATTAAAAAACCTTCCAACCCTGTCTTTAGGATTTTTTCTTTATATTCCTTGTTCATTTGATATTCTTTATTACATAATACAATGCAGCTACAGCCACAAAACCGACGATAACACCTACACCAAATCCTCCTGCAAATCTTTTCATTTCGGAAGTTGTCAAATCTGTAAGTTTGTTCATAATCTTTCTGTTTTATAATTTATTTTTCTTATGATGAGAAATATCAGTATGCTATTCAAAGGCACAATGATAAGTATGCCTATTAATGGATGGTTGCAGATTATATCCAAAAACGAGAGACTATCAATGCTGCTCGGTATGCAGCATATAGAGTTGTTCGTAATATGTATTATAATCGAAGGCCACAGGCTTTGGGTTTTAAAGTATAACCATCCCATAATTATGCCCAATGGCAATGCACTTATCATCTGGGTAAAATTCAAATGTATGATGCTAAAAGTAATAGCGGATACACCTATAGCCCACCACGGATTACTTTTCCATTTGAGTAATTCTTTCAGAAACACTCCTCTGAAGAGAAATTCTTCTGCAATTGGTTGGATAACTCCCATTGTCAATATACAGAGGAATTTTTCTTGCATTATACTCTCCAGTTCATGCTGATAGTAATTAGGTATATCTATGACAGAGCCTACTATTATAAAGCAAATCAAAGCTAATACAGCAATAATCGGATAGTATGTTAGTGTAGACAATGGTTGTTTTTTGAATTGTCTGACAATAGGGAACTTATAACAACACCATAAAATGATTGATACTACAAATACAAGATGAGAGTATATTATATTTATTTCATTTTTAGCTGTATTTGTAAATATACCAGCAATTGCAGGGTAAAGTAATTGAAAACACCAAGAGCCAATTATTGCAATCAGCAATGCTGTCAAAAGGTGTTTGAAAGCAATGGCCAAATAATTATTGTTGTTATCTTTTACCATAATTATATCTCTTTTGTTGTTATTAGTTTATCTGCTGCAAAAGTAGTATTTTAGAATCAAACAGAATGTTAGGCAATTGTTATTTTGATGTTAAATCTATTGCCTTTTTTACAAATATGGAATTCAATAAGCATATTTGTATATCTGTAGAAGGAATTATTCCTTTTGACAATATGGATTTACGAACTATTGTCTAATCGTTGATAGTTTCTATTTCTTACCATTTGGCTGGGTCATAAAACTGTAGTTTCTTCATTTCTGCTTGTTCTTCTGGCGGCAGGAGTGGCAATCCATGGACTGATATATAGTTTTCTATCGCTTGAGTAGCTTCTTGCGGTTGCAGATTAATGCCTGATTCTTTCTTCTTTTCATCTACATATTCTTGTTCCGTAATAAACAATTCTGTAACAACGTGAATTAACTGTTTATGAGAATCCTTTTTATGCCAATAATTGTAACTTTGATCAGTTTTCTGAAAAATCAAGTTTTTAAAGGAATAATAATCCTCATCACTTAATCGGTAAGCCTCCGTGAATTTGTCACTTACTATTTCCTGCGAAAAACCAAATATATTTTGAGAAAGCTTGTCATATGTAGGCACCATATCCATTTCTATCGTACAGCATTTACTGACAGAATCAGTTGTTATTCTTCCTATTGTTTGACTGTCTTTTTTGATATATCCAATATTAGCAGAATCTTGAATAGTATACTTTTTACGACATTCCTCTATAAAAGTTGTTCCTTCTGGCCACGGACGAAATGTTGCTTGATCGCTAAGCATAAAGGCCCTTTTCTTATCTTTGCTGATAAGCTCTTCATTTCTTAGATAACGACAGCCATATTTTCTTAAATATACTTTTTCATTTTTTAGATTGATATAGTATTCCACGATACCATCCACGTAATACTTAAGCAAAGAATCATTGTGTTGATAACTACGAAAATATCCCTTTAATCTTACAAACTTAGGTTGCTTACCATTTATCGTAACATCTTGTAATTTTACCTGCCCTAATACCTTTAGCGGTAAAAGCAATAAAACTAAATACAAATATTTCATAATTTAATAATTGTTGAATTCCGTTGTCGCCTGCAAAGTTACAAAATATACGAATACTTTTTGTAGGTTAACTGTTAGATTTATGTTAATTGTGCACACTTTAAAAAGTCAGAACACAATCAATCTGAAGTCCAGAAGTTATAGAATTTAAAGAAGTTGTTACTCCATTCAGTAGTCGTTAAAAGTTATAGCCAATAGTCTTGGATGGAATGTTTAGTGTACGAAAAAGCAGGAATTCCTATTGGGGAGTTCCTGCTTTTGTATTTATTGTATGAAAGTTTATTTTGCTATGTTATGCGGGCAGTCAGTCGGATGATGACAGAATTATGAATATCTGATAATCTGTCCAGGAGTAAGCTTCTTGTCTTTCTTGTAACCATTGAGGTGGCAGATCTTCTCTACACTTACGCCACGTTTCTCGGCGATAGAACTGAGAGTCTCGCCGTACTTAACCTTGTGGTAAAGCTTCTCGCCACTTGCGCTGGCTTCGTATCTGCCCACAGAGCCTCCGTTGACTTCCTCGCGTGTGTAGCCTCCGTTGCCCACTTTTCCACGAACCGAGTTGGCTGCAATGCCCTCGTTCTCGTATGTGTTGCGGTTGAAGTCATAGTAGTCTCCCACTACGTCCTGGTTGCGGAAGTCGAACATCAAGGCAGGGTTCAGGGCTACGCCACAGAGACGAGTCTCAAAGTGGAGGTGCGAACCTGTGCTTCGACCGGTATTTCCACCGAGTCCTATCACTTCGCCGGCTCTTACGTCCTGATTCTCTTCTACGAGCTGTGCAGAAAGGTGACCGTAGATAGTCTCCAGTCCGTTGTTGTGACGAATAACGATGTATTTGCCATATCCGCCTCTCTCATATCTTACGATACGTACTTTTCCAGAGAAGGCAGCACGTATGGTGTCGCCGATATATACTTTGATGTCCATACCCTTGTGGCTACGGCCAAATTGCGCACGATAACCGAAGTTGCTGGTTACCACGCGGCTCTGGGTAGGCATACAGAAATGACGAAGGTCTATACGGAAATGCTCTGGCAGCGATGTGGCTTTGTGAGCGTATTTATTGGAGAAATCTTCATAGAGCTCGCTGGCTGGGTTCTCGCGCTCTTCCATCTGGCGATAATGAGAGATGGCTAAAGTGTCGAGCGACTTCATTCGATGATCTACCGGTGCCTGACGTGCCAGAAGGTCTTGAGCCTGAGTGGGCACGGCAGCGAGGGACAATAATACTCCTACAAAGATTTTACTTATCTTGCTTTTTAAACTCATAATTCTAAATTAATACTCTTTTAGGTTGGTCGTTTAGCATACAGAACAATAAGAATTCTGTACGGAAAATCGCAATGCAAAGTGCTCTAAGATGCGATTTTGTTATATAGACGTTGCAAATATAACAAAAATAATTCAAACAACCTAATGGATTAACATAAATTATTCGGTCTTTAACATGCTCGTTTTCACTCGGATAGCTTTCGAATGCAGTTTATATATAGGCGAATTGGCATAATTATTGCATGAAAAGTCGAAAGCGGTTTTTAACATTTTTTCTGTTTCTCGTTTTTCCTTTTTTTTACTCTTGTTGGATATCTCTGTTCTTTTGTAATTTATCCATTTTTCAGATATCTGAGCAGAGCTACGGCAGGTGAATGTCCCATGAAGATGTACTTCTTTACCTCCGGACTTGTGAAGTGGTTGCACTGTGTATAGGCTTTATAGAGTTCATCGAGATTGATGGTAAATTCTTTGCCCGAGCTTTCTCTTATGCCGATGATCATCTTGGCGGTGACGTGCAGTCGGATGTATCTGATGCCTGTTACGCTTTCTATCTCTTTGATGCCTATGAGCTTTTCTCTCATTTCCTCCTTGGTCAGGTCGAGCCGTGGCTCTGGCTCGCGAACCAGTGGTTTGCGACCACGCTTCTTGGGTGTGGAGGCAGGCACAGTGGCTGGCGTGGTGGGCATGTCGGGGAAGAGGTTTCCTTCAGATGTTTGTTCTTTTATTGCCATTTTTGCTTCTGTTTTACTTGATGTTGATAGCCTGTGTTGTCTGGTTGAGGGGGCTGCCGCTAACTGATGGCAGCCCAGTTGATGTTGGTTTTCTTCAGCTCTCTGAGCCTCGACCATAATGGTGCGTACTGGGGAAGACTGCATTGCGGATCGGCCTCGATAACAGCTTGCGCCTCCTGTCTTGCCAGTTGCACAAGTTGACCATCGCGTGCTATGTTGGCTATCTTCAGGTCGAAGGCTATTCCGCTTTGCTGTGTTCCCTCCAGGTCGCCAGGGCCTCGAAGCTTCAGGTCGGCTTCAGCTATTCGGAATCCATCATTGGTGTCGCACATGATGTCGATTCGCTTTCTTGTATCCTCGCTCAACTTGTAGTTGGTTACCAGGATGCAGTAGCTTTGGTCGCTTCCTCGTCCTACTCGTCCTCTGAGCTGGTGTAGCTGAGAGAGTCCGAATCGCTGCGCATCCAGAATCACCATGACCGAGGCGTTGGGCACATTGACGCCTACCTCGATGACGGTTGTGGCAACGAGTATCTGGGTTTCACCCTTCACAAACTTCTCCATCTCAGTTTCCTTCTCTGCAGGTTTCATCTTGCCGTGCACTTTGCTGAGGTTGTAGTCGGGGAAGGCTTCCTTGAGAGTCTCGAAGCCTTCTTCCAGGTTTTTCAGATCGCTCTTCTCGCTCTCTTTGATGAGCGGAAATACGATGTAGACCTGTCGTCCCATGTTGATCTGGCGTCTGATGCTCTGATAGAGTGAGGTCAGTTGGGTGTCGAACTTATGCAGCGTCTGTATGGGTTTTCTGCCAGGCGGCAGTTCGTCGATGACACTTACATCCAGGTCGCCGTATATAGTCATGGCAAGGGTGCGTGGTATAGGGGTTGCCGTCATGACCAATACATGCGGCGGATTCAGGCTCTTGCTCCATAGCTTGGCTCTTTGTGCCACACCGAAGCGATGCTGTTCGTCGATGACAGCCAATCCTAAGTGTGCAAACTGCACGGTTTCTTCTATGATGGCATGAGTTCCCACCAATATCTGCACCTCTCCGCAAGCCAATGCGTCGAGTATGGCCTGTCGCTTTTTGCCTTTTACGATGCCCGTTAGCAGTTCCACCCTGATGTCCATCCCCTTCAGAAAGTCCTTGATGGTTTGCAGATGCTGTTCAGCCAAGATTTCGGTAGGAGCCATCATGCAGGCCTGGAATCCATTGTCGAGTGCGATGAGCATGGTCATCAATGCCACGAGTGTCTTGCCCGATCCTACATCTCCCTGCAGAAGTCTGTTCATCTGTTTGCCGCTGCACATGTCGGCGCGTATCTCATGCATCACCCGCTTTTGTGCTTCGGTAAGACTGAAAGGCAGGTTGTTCGCATAGAAACTGTTGAATATCTCTCCCACACGGTTGAACACGTATCCCCGGTATTTGCGTCGCTGGTCGCTCGCGTACCTTAATATATTCAGTTGCACGTAGAACAGCTCCTCAAACTTCAGCCGCACCTGTGCCTTCTGCAGTTCCTGATGAGAGTGTGGATAATGTATGTTGCGGAAGGCCTCGTCGCGTGAGACAAGGTGCAGACGATGGGTGATAAAGTCGGGCAGGGTTTCTGGCAGGGCAGGAAGCTTCTCTATCAGCGCCTTGGCTATCTTCTCTATGGCGCGCGATGTAAGCCCCATCTTTTTCATCTTCTCGGTGGTGCCATAGTAGGGCTGCATGCCCATGTCGGAGAGTTGCAGCGACTGTGCGTCGTCGATATCGGGGTGAGCAAACTGGAAACGTCCGCCATAAAGCGTTGGCTTGCCGAAAACAATGTATTCGGTATCGGTCTTGTAAGTCTTGTAGATGTATTGTGCGCCGCGAAACCAAACTAAGTCAGCCACTCCGAATCCGTCGGAGAAGTGGGCTACTACCCGTTTGTTGCGTTTTCCCATGTCGAATTCCTCGAAACTGAGGATCCTTCCCTTTATCTGTACAAAGGGCATTTCCGGTGTCAGCTCGCTGATGTGGAACACCTTGGTGCGGTCTACATATTTATAAGGATAGTATTCGAGCAAGTCACCATACGAGCAGATGCCGAGTTCCTTGCTCAGTATCTCCTTCTTCTTAGGACCTACGCCAGGCAGGTACATGATGTCTTGGTCTAAAATACTACTCATTTTTTAAAGTGAAGAGTGAAGAATGAAGAGTGAAGAATTCCCTTGTTTTTATTCTGCTAATAGGGCTTCTGCCACCTTGATGTCGAAGGGGGTTGTAATCTTGATATTCTCGCGGTTGCCTTCCACCATTGCTACCTGGCATCCTAAACTTTCCACCACCGAGGCATCGTCGGTAAACTGAGCCTTGTAACCCTGATTGAAGGCTTGCTTGGCAAGAGCAATGTCGAAAGTCTGAGGAGTCTGTACCACACGATAGTCGTCGCGCATCACGTTTTTGCCTCCTCCACGCTGGTCTATATAGCGCAGTGTGTCGGTCACAGCATATACGGGTATGGCGGCATATTCCTCGCGGGCGGTCTCGTAGCATTCGTCTATGACTGAGGTTGATATGAATGGGCGCACACCGTCGTGTATTCCCACCACTCCGTCGGCGTCATCGGGAATAAGCGCCAGTCCGTTCTTTGATGACTGGAAGCGGGTGTCGCCACCATTGGCTATCTGGTGCTTGATGTTGAAATGATGCTCCTCGCAAAGCTGGTGCCAGTATTCCTGCTGGCTCTCGGGCAACACAAGGATGATGTTGATGTCGGGGTTGTATTCGTAGAAGCGCTCTATAGTGCGCATCAGTATGGGCTTGCCGGCTACAGGTAGAAACTGCTTGGGCGTCTCTGTTCCCATGCGCAGTCCTTTGCCTCCGGCAACAATGATTACGTAATCCATAATTTAAGTGAAGAGTTAAGAATTATTTGTTGCTCATCAGGTGTGTGTACCTCATGCCTTTCTGCAGTTCTTCCACAGCCTCGTTGCCTACGAAGTAGCTCAATATCTTGTAGGCATAGGGCAGGGTAGCAGCCGGACCTTCACCTGTTATCACGTTGCCGTCCTCCTCATACAGATGGCCAGTATACTCGGTGTCGGCAGCAAAGTATTGTTCAAAACCAGGGTAGCAGGTAGCCTTCTTGCCGTTGAGGATGCCCGTGCTTGCCAATACCATAGGGGCAGCACAGATGGCACCTATGCGCTTGCCGGCCTTGTGATGAGCGATGAGCGCCTGTCGCACGCCCTCGTGCTCGTTGAGATGAGTGCTGCCTGGCATTCCTCCTGGCAGCAAGAGCATGTCGGCATCGCCGAAGTCCTTCACGTCCTCAAAGCGCAGGTCGGCTTTCAGCGTTACGCCATGAGAAGTTTCTACCCATTCGCTGCCCGTAATGCTTACGGTCTTGATGTCTACACCACCTCTGCGAAGTATGTCTACCGGAGCCAAACCTTCGATTTCCTCGAAGCCATTGGCAAGAAATTCGTATACCTTTGCCATAATTTTATGTTCTTTTTGTCTGATTATTCGATTTATATTATTACCTTTGCAAAAGTAAGAATAATAATTGAAACAGCAAAATAAATGACACGACAACCATTGAAATTTGCGATATTTGGCAATGAGTACCAGGCCAAGAAGTCTACTTCGATAGAGAAGATCCTGGACTATTTAGCGCAGAAAGGCGCCGAAATCTATGTGGAGAATGCCTATTACGAGTTTCTCACCCGCAGTCAGCACATCGATGTGAAGGCGGCAGGAGTGTTCGAGGATTATAACTTCGATGTGGATTATGTCATCTCCATGGGTGGCGACGGCACTTTCCTCAAGGCTGCCAGCAGAGTGGGAGCCAAGGGAACACCCATCATCGGTGTCAATATGGGGCGACTGGGCTTCTTGGCTGATGTGTTGCCTGGCGAGGTGGAGGCAGCCTTGGACAGCTTGTATGCCGGTGAGTGCCAGATAGAGGAACATGTCGTCATTCAGGTAGAGGCAGAGGGAGGTGTCTTGGCAGGCAATCCTTTTGCCCTTAACGATATTGCCGTGCTGAAGCGTGACGATGCGTCCATGATTTCTATTCGCACGCAGGTGGATGGAGAGTTTCTGGTTAACTACCAGGCTGACGGACTGATCGTGACCACTTCTACGGGCTCTACAGCCTACAACCTGTCGAATGGCGGACCTATCATCATTCCCCAGAGCAGCAGCCTGTGTCTCACGCCCGTGGCTCCTCATAGTTTAAATATTCGTCCCGTCGTCATTAATGACACGGCAGAGATAACACTCGATGTGGAGAGCCGTAGCCACAACTACCTTGTTGCCATCGACGGACGCAGTGAGCGAATGACTGAAGGCACACGTCTCGTTATCCGCAAGGCTGCCCATACCATTAAAATAGTAAAACAGCGCAACCAGCGATACTTCTCCACTCTGAGAGAGAAGTTGATGTGGGGTGCCGATCAGAGAGGAAGATGAATTTAAGTGAAGAGTGAAGAACGAAGAGTGAAGAATTCAAATGAAGAGATGGATGAAGATAATCAAGGTTCCCAAGTTCAAGTATGATGCCAAGACCCTGCTCAAGTGGCTTTGGCGTTCCTGGCGTGGCAACCGTCTGCAGGCTACGCTCAATGCTGTTGTCGGCTTGCTGTCTGTTGCTGTCAGTTTAGGACAGGTGTGGGCGGTGAAGCATGCCATCGATGTGGCTTCGCATGCCGTGCAGGGCAATATCTATTGGGCTGTGGCATTGATGGGTGGACTGATATTATGCGATTTCGCACTCAACATCTCTGGCATCTGGATAAGAAACCTCCTGGGCATCAAGGCGCAGAACCGTATGCAGCAACGTATGCTCGACCGCATCCTTCGCTCGGAGTGGCAGGGCAGGGAGCGCCTTCATTCGGGGGATGTGCTCAACAGGCTTGAGGGGGATGTGTCGCAAGTGGTAGGCTTCCTTACCGAGACTATTCCAAGTACCTTGAGCGTCCTGGCGCTTTTCCTCAGCGCCTTCTTCTATCTCTTCTCCATGGATAAGCTCTTGTCGGTAGTCATCGTCGTTATGATACCCATCTTCCTGGCTTTCAGCAAGGTGTATATGGGCAAGATGCGATTCTTGACCCGCCAGGTGCGCGATACCGACAGTAAGGTTCAGAGTGTGCTACAGGAAACCATCCAGCACCGCATGCTTATCAAGACCTTGGAGAGTAACAGTGTCATGGTGGAACGGTTGGAGAACACTCAGTGCGAGCTTCGCTCCAAAGTGGTGCGTAAGACCATATTCAGCGTGTTCAGCAACTTGGTTCTTAACTTTGGCTTTGCCTTGGGCTATCTGGTGGCATTCCTTTGGGCTGCCGTGCGCATGAGTGCAGGCTCGCTTACCTTTGGCGGCATGACTGCCTTTCTGCAGCTTGTCAACAAAATACAGGGTCCGGCACGCAACCTTGCCAAGCTGGTTCCTGCCTTTGTCGGGGTGTTTACTGCTGCCGAGCGACTCATGGAGTTGGAGGAAAATCCATTGGAGGAACAGGGTGAGCCAATAGAGATAGACTCGCCTTGCGGCATTCGCCTTGAGGGAGTGAGTTATGCCTACAAGGCAGAGCAGCCTGAGGACGACTCAGCTTCCGATGCCCGCAATGTCATTCATCAGCTCGATTTCGATTTCACACCAGGCAGCTGTACTGCTATCTTGGGTGAGACAGGTGCCGGCAAGACGACTCTTGTTCGCCTTATCCTGGCTCTGCTTCGTCCACAGCAAGGTCAGCTCTCTATATATAATAAGGTGAAGAGTCAGACGCTCACTCCGCTTCATCGATGCAACTTTGTTTATGTGCCTCAGGGCAACACGCTGATGAGCGGAACTATCCGCGACAATCTGCGGTTGGGTAAGCTCGATGCTACTGATGAGGAGATGGTGGAGGCTCTGCATAAGAGTTGCGCCGACTTTGTGATGGAGTTGCCTGCAGGCTTGGATACTCTTTGCAGCGAACAGGGAGGAGGACTGAGTGAAGGACAGGCACAGCGTATTGCCATAGCCCGCAGTCTGTTGCGCAATCGCAGCATCATGCTTTTTGATGAGGCTACGAGTGCCCTTGACCCAGAAACTGAGCGCCAGCTATTGCAGAACATCCTGTCTTCTCACGACAAGACCATTATCTGCATTACCCATCGGCCTGCTGTGGTCGACTATTGCGACCAGGTGCTCAGAATAGAGCGCACCAACAACAGTTGAATATTCCCTCTTCAAGAGTGAGGGTGACATAATCGAATGTCTTCTATGCTCAGTCCCGTGGCTTGGGAAATAATTTCCAAAGGAATGTTCTGTGAAAGCAGGTTGCGGGCTATTGCTTTTTTCTCTTCAGCTCTTCCCTCAGCTCTTCCCTCAGCCAATCCTTCTAATTTAGCATTGCCGAGTACGTCATTCTGAATCATGATGGCATTGATATGCTCGTCGTATGCGTGACGTTCTGCATCCGACATCTCGTAGTATTTTAGCTTCTCGCGAGCCTCTTGCAGACCTGGAGCTTTAGTGTCTGGAGAGATAACGCCATTCTTTAGATAGTTTACCCATTCTTCCAATGGTGATTTTGCCACTTTATTGAACTCGTTGACACGCACAAGGATATAGGTTGGGAAAATCTCAGAAGGTGATTTTCTTACGATATTGTTCTTTTCCTTGGCACTTATCACGAGCTGGTCTTTCGTGTGCAGACCTGTAAAATTGTTCTGTCCGATATAGATGTAGTCAGAACCTTTTCCGAGATCGAAGTACAAGATGCTGATAGAATATACCTTTTTCACCTCCTTATAGCTGTTGCCGAGGTTGATATGCTCAGTAATAGCTTTTGCTACTCCATAAAGAACTCGCTCTAAGTAGTATAGCTCACTTGTGTTTTGTATTTCCACAATGATAATTTCTCCCTTGCTGTTTCTGGCTTTTATATCAACGCGGTTGAACTTATCATCTTCTTTCTGCTGATTACTTTCACTTTCCAGTATTTCTATGATTTTTACTTCTTCATTCAGAAATACAGTAAGGAATCCTTCCAAAACGTCAAAATTAGCTTTCTGACGGAGTAATCTTTTGATTGCCCAGTCGAAACGGATGTATCTATCTCTCAGTTCTGCCATAATAAAACCTCCTTTTTGTTTAAATGATAATTGCCGAGTGCAGGATATCTTATGCAAAGATAGCACCAACGAGCGCATTGAAAACTTATTTTCAGTTTGCCGAGTGCAGGATATCTTATGCAAAGATGGCACCAACGAGCGCATTGAAAACTTGTTTTCAGATTGCCGAGTGCAGGATATCTTATGCAAAGATACATTTTTTCTCTTTTGCTTCCAAATGTTTTACCGAAAAAATGATATTTCTTCTTTCTCGGCTATTTTACTCTATACGAAAAACTGGCGACCCTCGCATAACGTGAGCCGCCAGTTGAATAGATGAATTATATGTTAGGTTTTTTATTTACTTGATAACTACCTTTTTGCCATGGTGGATATAGATGCCAGCCTGATTGGGCTTTTGGTTCATCTTCATACCACTAAGGGTGTACCAGGCATTGTTGACGTTTTTGCCTGTATTCTCGGTGATAGGCTGGTCGATGCCAGTGTTTACTTCTTTAGTGACATTAGTTACGACATATTTTCCACCGCTTTTTTCAGGACCAACCTTGATGAAGACGGTTGAGTTGATGCCTGTAATGTCGAGTGACTGAGATTTCTCTTTTGTTCCTGCATCGTTAGGCTCGCAGAAAACAAAGTTGAGCATTCCGCCTTTTTGGGTAATGGTGAAGTCCTTATAATACCAGTTCTTGCCATCAATCATCTTGGTCTGTGTAATGGGGGTTCCAGGCCATTCTGGTTTATCATCAGTGTCACCCCAATAGTAGAAGTTCACCTTCTTCCAATTGACGGCATCTGTGTTTACATAAACAGTGATGTTGTATGGCTCGAAACGCTTGATGCTATAGTTATAAGTGCGAATACCGCTTACAGTACCATTGATGAGCAGACCCACCTTCAGTGTGCATGAACTGCTGATGTTGATAGATGTACCGCTTGTTGCCTGAGTGCTGCTGGCTGTAGGGTCGCTGCCATTGGTGGTGTAAACCAACTTAGCAGTGCTGTTCTTGCTGACAGCGGTAAGAGTTACTTTAAAGCCCTCTTCGTATGTGCCAGAAGCTTTGTCTGCCCATGCAGTCTCTGTGTCGTTTGACAGATAGTACATGTAGTTTTTGCCAGAGAGGATGCGGGTATATTCAGTCTTTGATGGGGTAGTCATCATGCTTGGAATACCTACAACAACCAACAACTTGCGTCCATTGGTTCCGTTTACTGCATTGGCAAAATACTGTTTGTTGTTGGCATAATTATTGTAAGAACTTGTGTTGGTGATACCTGCCAATTTGCGGGCCTCTATCATGCTCTTCAGCTCGTGCTCGTATGCTTTCCAGTGAGGCTGGAAGATACAAGGAGTACCAGGCATGGCTATCATGAATGCGTTAGCAGCAGGAATATATGCTGTAGGGATAGGGTCTTTGCTTCCCTCGTTGCTATTGTCCTCGCGTACCTGTATGTCGTGGTTTTCTACGAAGGTTATGGCATAACGGCGATAGGAAGCATCAGACATCAGACTGGCTTCATTCAACTTTCTCCAGTCGTTGTTTTTGATTGCATTGGTCATGTTGTAGTGGAATTGGAAGTCAAAGGCACCGCTCTTCTTGCCTGTATTTTTGATCCAGTTCTTGATGTTTCCTACACCATCCCAGTATTCTCCCACAGAGAATTGAATACCTGTTGCTGTGTTGTAGTCGCCCACATGGCTTGCCGCAAAGCCTTTTACCATATCATAGCGGAAGCCTTCGTAGCCCAAGTCTTCTTTCAAGAATTTCAAGTAAGCCTTTACCACTTTCTGTACGTTTGCGCTCTGGTGGTCCAAGTCACGGCAGTCTCCAAAGTCAGAGCCTTCATCGTTGTTGTTGCTGAGGCTAACACTTTCTTTGTTTGCTTGGGTTAAGGTCTTGCCTCCATCGTCGTTTTTGCAGATGTCGGTAGACAGCATTTGATAGGTCACACCCTTGTATGTTTCAGCTGGGAAAGTGAACCAACCCTCGGTATTGCGGTGGTTGATAACTACATCGGCAATGGTTCCGATACCATTGTTCTTGAAAGTCTTGATCATGGAACGCAACTCGTCTTCTGTTCCGAAACTGGAGTTGTGGTTGAAATAGTAATAGGGTTTATAGCCCATTACCTGTACGGTTTCAACACATTTTCCGCTCTGAGGAACCCATACGAGGTCGATGAATCCTTTGAACTCTGTAGTCTGAGCCTCAAGAGCTTTCCATTGTGCAGCCTCGTATGCATTCCAAGAGAAGCCCTGCAGCATGACTCCATTATAGTTTGCCGGCCATCCCTGTGCCGAAGCACTGATTACTGCCAATAGTGCAATAAGTGTCAAGTAAATTTTCTTCATATTCTTCTTGTTTTTTGTTTTCGGTGGTAAAGTTATGATTTTCTTTTGTAGTGGCAATCTTTTCTTGACCTAAATCAAGCAAACGACTTGCGCAAACGTTTGCATTTTTGTGCAAATTCATAGTATCTGTCATGACCTCAGTTCAGAATCATGTTGTTTCAGGAGACGAAAAGCGATAAGCTCCTGTTATCGGCGTATTGCTTTTTACTCAAGCTTCTGCCCCTTCAGGGCGTGCCAACCGTACAGGTCGAAAGTATCAGGGTATACAAAAAGGCGGTCTCTGAATTGAAACCGCCTTTTTCTTTCTTTTATTCTTTGGATTCCCTTGTTGTTTCCAAAGAGAATTTGAGGATTCCCAGGTTCACACCAAAGGTAAGCTTGCGCATTTTCAGTGGCAAGTTGTCGGCGAAGACTTCGTTCATGGCAGTCTGTATCTTGTCCTCTGTGTTCTTGTCCGGATAAATACCATGCTCCTTAGCATCTTCGTTCACCTTGTCGATGGTTCTTGCCAATTTGCGAAGTTTGGTAAATGTATCAATGATGGCAATGGTGGTGGCAGTTGCCATTGGTGACTTTCGAGGTGGTCAAAATTTTTGACCACATACTCTTACTCACTGTTAGTCAGTTCGATAACATATCCAAAAGGAAACTTATCCGGATTGTTTCTTATGGCTTGGTTAACCACCTTGGTTGTTACTCCATACAATTCAGCAACATCTCTGTCAAGGATGACTTGCGTATCCCTGATGATAAAGAAAAAAAGGCGGCTCCCGATATGTTCGAGAGCCGCCTATTGGATGTTATTCTTGATTCCATTCGTTGAGTCCCTTTTCGATTTCTTCAATGGAAGGAAGGCTGCTGCGAAAATCTTTCGGCAGAGCTTGACCTAATTCATAGTCGGATACACCAATTGGCTTCTGTATATCACGAAGTGCATATTCTGCTTTTATTCTGTCTTTGGTCTTGCAGAGAAGCAGGCCGATAGTCTTGTTGTCGCCTTCTCTGCAAAGCGTGTCATCTATGGCAGAGCAATAGAAATTGAGCTTACCGATGTATTCGGGCATGAAGTCAGTGGCTTTCAATTCTATAACTAAATACCTGTGCATAAAGGTGTTATACATCAGCATATCGATATAATAGTCATCACCTGAGACCTCAATGTGATATTGTCTTCCCATAAAAGCGAAGCCAGCTCCCATTTCGACCAAGAATTTTTCGATATGTTTGATGAGCCCAATCTCGATGTCTCTTTCGTCATATTGGTCGGTGAAAGTGAGCATGTCGAAAATATAAGGGTCTTTCAACAATGATTTTACCTCTATTGCTTCTGTAGCAGGGAGCGTTGTGTCGAAGTTATTGGCGAGAGCGCCATGCTTGCCATAATAATCGAGCTTGATGGCCTCGGCAAGATAGTCTTTGCTCCAATGCCCTGTAATGCATTGTACCATATACCAATAGCGAGCTTTGAGGTCTTTAACTCGTTGGAGTAAAATTATGTTATGAGTCCAATTTAAGTGCTTGATGGGTAATGTGTTTACATTATTTTTCAATTGCGCAACCGCTGGTTGCGCAATTGAAAAATATCCAACTTTAGCCATGGTCAACTCCTTGTTGTACTCATTATAGAACTGCATCATGCACTGCATGTTTCTTACAGAGAATCCTTTCCTTTCAGGATACTCATTCTTAAGATCTACAGTTAGGCGCTGTAGAGTCTTCTTGCCCCAACCATCAGTCTCTTGGCTTTTGGTAAGCATTTCACCGATGTCCCAATTCATACGGAGCAACTCCTCGTTTGCTGCGTACATGGCTTTCTGTTGGGCAAAAGAAACACGATGCTTGATTTGTCTCAACAAAGATGGATAACCTTGGAAGTTTCCCATGCCTAATTCTTTTTGTTCAATTTCTTGTTTCATATAGAAGATTGTTTGTTCCAATCTGCAAAGAAAATGCAAACGAGCGCAAAGAAAGCTTGCTTTCAATTTGCCGAGGTGCAGCTTTTCTTCTGCAAAGATATGATTTTTCCTCGTAACTTCCATGGTTTTGGGGAAAAAATACTTGAAAGGGATGAGGAGAAAGAAAAAATAGACGACTCCCGGATTGGAGAAGAGTTGCCTATTCTATGAGTGTTTAACCAAATCTGTAAAGTTCGACCAACTTTCAACTTTGAATCCTCTTAGATCTCTGACTGATTTCT
>ERZ1026846.101-NODE-101-length-61458-cov-7.612250_pt1 | contig 61458 bp, 30 predicted proteins | sample MGYA00380153_ERZ1026846 | MGnify/ENA primary metagenome ERZ1026846 (study PRJEB33269, sample SAMEA4719789) | human gut metagenome | biome: human-associated habitat; feature: organic feature; material: feces | place: Cameroon | collected 2013-10 ...
ACTTGTAACGCTACGGCGTCAGCCCTTATGTCCTTATGTTCTTCTGTCCTTCTGTTTCCCGCGTTAGCGGCTGCCCCGCCCCGCTACGGCGTCAGCCCTTATGTTTCTTGAGGCCACCCGGACGATAGTCCGTGGCCTTCAGCCGCGCAGCGGCCTTATATGTTTCTTATGTAAACTTCTGTTCTTATGTTTCCCGCGGTAAGCGGCTAACACGAACGCGATATCTTCTGTTCTTATGTCCTTATGTTCTTATGTTTTCCGCGTTAGCGGTTAGCGCTTGAGTTGCACCGACGCGGGACGCGTCGCCCCCATTAGAGCTAGCGTTTTGTGCTTGAGTTAGTGCTAGCGTTTTGTGCTTGAGTTAGTGCTAGCGTTTCGTGTTAGCATTTAGAGGTTGTAATTGCGCTTCACAGGTCGGTAATGTCCTCCAGTACCGACTGTGCTCCCCCCATAAAGTGAAAAGTGATGTTTTGTCTGCATCTTACACTTTTTGCCTGCACTGCACTGATATTCAATGCGTTACGTAGTGTAGGTAAATCTGCACAGTGCTTGCACACTGCCTGCACGGCACCTGCACTGCCTGCACGGCACTTGTCTGCACCCACCATTTTGGCACCTGTGCCAGCGCGTTATAACGCTTGCGGCAGGTAGAAATATCAGTTGTTCCGACTGGTAATTCTACCTGCCGCAAGCGTTTTTGCTGCCCACCGTGGTCGAAAAAACAATCTGTGCAAGGCGTGAAAAACCGCTGTGCAGGCAGTGCAGGGAGGGTGTGCAGGCAGTGCAGACGGTGTGTAGGTACAGTTTAGACTTACCTACACGCCGTAACGCCCTGAAAATCAATGCAGTGCAGGCAAAAAGTGTAAGATGTAGGTAAAAAGCGTGTAAACGTGCAGATGAGGGGCGCAAAGTGCAAAAATGGCCCATTTCATCGCAGAAATGCCCCATTTCATCGCTAAAATGGCCTTTCCGGTGCAAAAAACGGGTAAAGTGTCCGATTGGTACCAATCGGACAACTACTTATGAGCAATCGGACAACAAGACAGGGCAATCGTTTGCATCGAAACGATGGCAATACTTAAATTTGTAAACAAATTCACTAATTTCATAAACATTTATCATTATGCACACACACTTTACACGATTACCCCATCAGCGGGTAGCGAAGAAAGTGCCTCCTCCGCCCCTATTGGGCCGGTGGCTGCTCATGTTGGGCGTGTTGCTCATGACCTGGGGTCTTGTGCCGCAGGTGGTGAGGGCAAACACCGACCCCAAAGATGTAGCCAAGACAATATGTCTTGATGACATAGCCATGAGCGAGGCACGTCCGTACATCGAATTCCGTTACATGGACTACGACAAGGATAACAGCAAGCCCGATGCCATGCGTAGAATCAAGATATATGTGAGGGAGTTCGTTGGAATACAGAACTTTCAATTCGGTAACAGGTATATACCAGTCCGCACATACAAAGACGTCTTGGTGGGCGAAATGCCCCGTTGTCATGACAAGCTGGTGCGTCACAACGAAGCGTATGGCCGCCTCACCATTGTAAGGGACGTGATGAATGGCAAAAAGCGTACTGTTTACGCCCGCTTTTACCCTTCAAAGAAATTGCTCGAGGGTGATGGAACACCTGAAGGCATTGGCAAGTTGGGTGGCATCACGTTTAAGGGCTGTTGGGACAACAACGACAATGGCGACGACCCTGACAACATAAACAAGACTCTGAACTTCACTGCCGGCTCGGCCATCAGCGAGTCCCAAACCAATAAGGGCAGTTTTGTGCGCAGTGCCGCAGGCAAAATTACATTCAATGCTTCGGGCCTGCCGAAGAAGAAAGACTGGGGTTTCGCGCCCACCTACTATTTCAACAATTCAAGTTCGTATGCTTCCCTACCTACGTATGGTTCGGTATATGCGGCCGACAATGCCACCAGCGTGACCAAGACGCTCGACGGCACGTTCAACAACCGCAAAGCCGTCACCATCTACTATTGGGGCGCATGGAGTGCCGTGATGAATATTGGCGTGGGTAGTGTAGTAGATCCCATCCACGACAACAAGAACAGTGTGTTCCAGCGTTACAACAACGGCACTATTTGGTCAGTTACCGTGCCCGGTTGTCCGTACCCGGGCAATTTGAGTGCAGAACCCAAACAGTGGACCAAAACCGTAAAGCTGACTTGGAACACCAAGGGTGACACCCGCTTGAGCAGCGAGAAAGACAAGTGGCTGGTGTACCGCTACAAGCAAGGCGAGTCGGCAAGTTCAGCCAAGCGTATCGCTGCCGTTGACTATAACACCAACAACTGCGAGGTGGAAGTGCCGAGCCTTGAAACCGAATATGTGTATATCGTCACCTACCAAAAGGACGGGTGGAAGGAAGGCATAGTAGACGACCTCAAGGCCACTGTGACGACCAAGATAGTGCCGTCGTTCGTATTTGACAAGGTAGACACCCGTTCTGAAGAGCAGAGCGTGGTGGTAACCTGGAACTATGGTGCTTTCAGAAACAGCGAGCAGAGTTTCCTTGTGTACAGCCGTTTGGCCGGCACAACCCAGTGGAGCAACCCCGTGAGCGTGCCCCGCACCGATGTGAATGCCACCTCGGGCGAATACGAGTACACTGGCATCAAGAATGTGTGTGACTCTTACGAGTTCAAGGTTGCGCTGAAAGCCTTTGGCAAGACCTTTGAGTCGCCCATTGCCGTAGGCTCCATCAGCGGCAGCAGCCGTGTGGCATCATTAAACGTGAGCAAGGGCCTGTACAGCAACAGCGTCAAGCTCACCTGGAACGCCCAGCAAATATCTGAGGGCAACACCCGTTATGTGGTGGCACGCCGTATGCTTGGCAGCAAGGGCAACTGGAGCGACATACACACCGTGTCGGGTACCTCGGAGATGTACACCTTCGACGACAACAATGTGGCCCCCGGCCAGTACTACGAATACCGCGTGTCGTCGTACATCAACTGTAATAACAACAGCACTCAAACCGCCGAAGTGACCGACAACGGCTTTTGCCAGGCCACTGGCACCATAGCCGGCCGCATAGCCTATGGCACAGGTACGGCCGTTGATGGCGTGCGCGTCAATTTGGTGCAGGCCAAGGACGATGCCGAGGCCAAGTCGCAGTTCTATTCATTGCGTGTAGACAATGTGGGCGGTGGCCTTGTGCTGCCCCTCGACCGTGAGGAGGCCGGTGCCCTGTTTATGGACAGCGTACCCCTCACCATGCAGGCATGGTTCCGCCTCGACGACAATATCAAGGAATCGGGCAGTGCATCGAAATATGCAAAACCCATGCTGATTGACACTTACGACAACTTCTCACTGTTTGGCCAGCGCACCAGCAGCGGTGCCTACCAGCTGACGTTGCGCCTGCCCACACCTAACAAGTATGCCGACACACCCACCACGGTGATGCTCGAACCCAACAACTATTATGCCATAGCCATGTCAACCGACGGCGCCGCCAATTGGACCCTGCGCGCCATCGACGCCAATGGCAAGATGCAGAAGTTTGAGACCAAGGCCACGGGTATGCCCAAGGAAAACAGGAAGAAGCTTTACAACCTGGCCTTCGGTACGAATGTGAGCGATTTGGCAGAATACAACTTCAACGGCTACATCGACGAGGTGCGCGTGTGGAACAAAGTGCTTGCCGATGCCGAGTTGATGGCCACCTACGACCACCAGCTCTCGGGCGACGAGAAAGACCTCTATCTGTACTGGCCGCTCGACGAGGGCATTACCAATCAGACCACCGCTTACGACTATAGCAAGACCGGCGGCGTGGCCAATGGCCATCACGGCACCATCAAGTCGTCGAACAGCATCAGCACCATTGTGCCCCCCGATGATGCATTCAGCATTTACGGCCGCACCGATGCCGAGGGCAACTATGTGATAAAAGGTGTGCCATTTACCGGCAGCGGCACCAACTACTCGGTTGTGCCAAGCAAGGGCATACACAGCTTTACACCACAGAAGCTCTCGCGCTACGTCAGCCAGAACTCAATCAACCACAATGGTGTTGACTTTGAGGACACCTCAAGCTTCCCCGTCACGGGCCAGGTGCTGTACGAAGGCACCACCTATCCGGTGGAGGGTTGCAACTTCTATGTAGACGGCAACATCTGCTATAAGGACGGTGAACCCATCACCAGCGACAGCGAGGGCCGCTTCAGCATCAGTGTGCCCATTGGCGACCACTTTATACAGATAAAGAAGCAGGGCCACGAGTTTGGCTCGGCAGGCCGTTTCCCCGCCGACGACAAGGGCGTTGGCACACGCTACACCTTTGTGAAGGAAGAGGCGGTGAACTTTACCGATGTGACCAAAGTCGTAATAGCCGGCCGTGTGGCAGGTGGCGACGTTGAAAAGGGCAAGCCCCTTGGTTTGGCACAGAGCAAGGCCAACATTGGCCAGGCTGTGATAAAGCTCAGCGCAGGCGATGCCTACCGCATGAATGTGGTGCGCAAGGACAATGGTGGCGCCTACACTTACGAAAACGCCACCGACGCCCGCAGCTATGAAGCAGCAAGCAAGCAGGTGAAGAGCACCGCCCAGGTGGGTGGCGGCGATGACGATGCCGTAAAAACCATCACCATCACCACCGACCCCGCCACAGGCGAGTTTGCCGCCTTAGTGCCCCCCGTGCAGTACAAGGTGACCAGTGTCGAGGTGCCGTCAAACGCCGAAATTGTGTTCGACCGCGCCACCATTCCTGGCATCGACGCCAGCAATCCGCTGGCCGTCAAGACCGACTCCACCACCACCGACGATGGCAAAGTGCAACGCTTCAGCTATGTGGCATCGCTCAACTTGGCCCACCGCGTGGAGCCGACATTCGATGTCAAGCAGAAGGGCGCTCCGGCCTTTGGCGACGCCACCTTCAAGTACGTGACACTCAGCGACCCCAAGGGCCAGGAAGTGCCGCTCTACACCACCGACGAGCAGGGCACAGTGACCTATGCCATGGGTGCCCCGGTGTTCACCCAGTTGCGCCGCTACACCTTCACCCTCGACGGCTACGAGCAGTACGTCAACCAGGACGATGCCCAAAATCCCGTCACCGACCGTGTACCGTTGCAGCAGTCAACTGTCACCATCACCAACCAGTTTGCTGCCGGACAGGTGGTGAACTTTGAAGGTGCCGACGACGGCAAGTTTAAGGACGAGAACAACTTGGCCACCAACCAGCTGCAGCTCGACTCGCTCGGCCATGCCGAATACACCTTTATGGCAGGTTTCCCCAACATCACAGAACCGTACACTCTGGGGCTTAACATGGTGTTCGACGTGAATGGCGCACAAAAGCAGTGGAGTGGCAACGGCAGCTTCAAGGCCATTGTGCTTGGCGAACTGCCGTCGGGCAACAACTTTGTGACATCAGGCCCCGACAAGGTGCTCATGGTGCTGCGCGACCCCCCGGGTTCAAACTCAAACGCCTATTATGAGACAGCCACCTCTGTGACCGAAAGCACCTCGTACGCCGGTTCGTTTGTAACCAATAACGAGGTGAGCACCCTCACCAAGCTCGGTTTCCAGGCCGCCACTTGGGTGGGCGTGGGTGCAGGTGTCATAACCGAAGCGTCGACCAAGGCCGACCTTGAAGTGGGTGCCGAGGTCAACCTCGACATTACCGACAGTCAGGCAAGCTCTACCACCACCACTACGACCAACCGCGTGAGCACGTCTGACGAGGAGGACTATGTGGGCGCCAACGGCGACGTGTTTATAGGTACTGCCACCAACATTTTGTTTGGCAATGCCCGCAGCGTGGACATACGTCCCGACGGCAAGGGCGGCTTTGGCGTGACCCGCGAGGACGTTATATCAACCGGTATGGAGTTTGGCACAGGGTTCAACTACTCGCAGAACTATGTGGAGAACACCCTGCTGCCCAACCTCGAGAGCGTGCGCAACAGTTTGCTGCACGACCCCTCAGAGGGCATCACCAGCAACACGACCAACGAGGTGGTGTATGTGTCGAAGGTGAGCAAGGACGACCCGCGCTTTGGTTCGAACAACAACGACAAGGACGTGTGGGGCGCTGCCGCCGTGTCGGGCGACAAGCTTGACGGTCCGAGCTACACCATGATGCTCCCCGCCAAGACCACCGACAGCAATGGCAAGCCCATAGCCTTTGAGGACAAGGTGAAGTGGTACAACTCGCAGATGGCGCTTTGGACACAGACCCTGGCCAACAACGAAAAGGCCAAAATTGAGGCCAAGAGCAGCCGCACAGAGTACCTCATAAGCAACTACTCGTTCGACGCCGGCGCCACCATCGAGAACTCGGTAGGCACCATCGAGGCCAAGAGCCACGAAACCAGCGAGGAGTTTGAGGTGATGATAGTGGGCGGTGTGACTACCGGATTTGAGATAAACGGCACAGGTGTCGACCTCACGGTGAAGACCACCACAGGCACCCGCAACACCTTTGTGCAAGGCTCAAGTTCGGAGAACGCCAAGACCATTGGCTATACGCTCAAGGAGAATGGCGACGACGATGCCCTGTCGGTAGACGTGTTCAATGCCCCCGACGGTTTCGGCCCCATCTTCATAACCCGTGGCGGACAAACCTGCTGCCCCTATGAGGACAAGTATGTGAGCAAGTACTATGAGCCAGGCACCGAGATATCGGCCGCTACCATGCAGATAGAAGTGCCCAAACTCAATGTGGAGAACAACTATGCCACCGATGTGCCCTCAGGCGGTACCGCCAACTTTACCCTGCTCATGCAGAACGACAGCGAGACGGGTGAGGACGTGTGGTTCCAGCTCTCTATGCTCGACGAGACCAACCCCAATGGCGCCAAACTCAGCATCGACGGCCAGGCACTGACCGACGGCCGCGTGTTCCTGGTGCCGGCAGGCAACACCCTGCGCAAGCAGCTGCAACTCACACAAACCGACCAGAGCGTGCTGGAGTATAACAACATCAAGCTCGCCCTGCGCTCGCAGTGCCAGAGCGACCCCACAGGGTCATTCCCGGTAATAGCCGACACCGTGGCCATTTCGGCCCAGTTTGTGCCCAGCTGTTCCGACATCATGCTCAGCGTGCCCGACCGCGTGGTGAACTGCAACACCGGCAGCCAGCTCAAGATGGTGGTAAGCCGCTACGATCGCAACTTCCGTTCGTTCAAGGGCTTCCGCATACAGTACAAGGGTGCCCGCGATGTAGACTGGCAGCTGGCCAAGGAGTTTGTCAACGATGAGGCCGACCTCACCGACAACAACCAGCTTATCAGCGGCGCATCGACCACCTATGTGCTCGACATGGGCAACAACGCACTCTTCCCCGACCAGACCTACGAAGTACGCGCCATCACCATGTGCGACTTTGGCAGTGGCGAGGTGAACAATGAGAGTGAGACCATTGAAGTGGTGAAAGATGTGGCGCGTCCCAAACTGTTGGGCAACCCGTCGCCCGCCAACGGTGTGCTCACCCCCGACGGTGAAGTGTCAATCACCTTTAACGAGGACATCAAGGCATCAAGCCTTATCAAGACCGAGAACTTTGTGGTGACCAGCAAGCTCAACGGCTCGAAGGTAGACCACGACGTGGCCCTGCAACTCACAGGTGCCGAGGGTGCACAAACCGAGGCCGACATCGACTTGGCCGCACGTCCGTTTGCCCTTAACCTGTGGCTCAACTACACTGGCGCCGGCCAGATACTGAGTCATGGCGCAGCAGCCACCAAGTTTACTCTGTCGGTTGACAACGAGGGTCACCTCACGGCCGATGTGGCCGGCACCAAGGTGACGTCGGAAGGCACACTGCCCAAGGACAAGTGGACCTACCTCGCACTCAGCTATGCTCCCGCCAGCCAGGGCGGCACACTCACTGCCGACTGTGCTTACGATGACACCGACGCCAGCTTGTTTGCATCGCAGCCCGTGCCCGCCTACAACGGCAATGGCCCGCTGCGCATAGGCGGTGGAATGAAGGGCGCCATGCAGGAACTCACCCTGTGGAACGCTGCCCGCTCATACGCTGAGGCCAAGGCCGACATGTACACCACCAAGCAGGCCAACACTGCCGACATTGCCGGCTACTGGCCGCTCAACGAGGGTACTGGCACCACAGCCAACGACGTGGCACGCTCGCGCCACATTACGCTGCCCGCTGCATCGTGGTACATGGCTACGCCCAACAAGGCCATCAGCCTGAACGGTACAACCGATTATGCTGCCATTGACCTGACCTCATGCTCACCCGCCACCGACGAGGATTATGCCCTCGAAATGTGGTTTAAGGGCAACAAGCCCGAGGCTGGCAAGCAGGCCACACTCTTCAGCACCCATGCCGATGGCGTGATGGCTGCTTTCAATGCCCAAGGCCAGCTGCAACTGAGCCAGAACGACCAGACGCTGGCCACTGGCACAGCTGACTGCCTTGACAACCAATGGCACCACTTTGCACTGAACGTGCTGCACGACGGCACGGCAGCCGTCTACGTTGACGGTAACAATGTGGCACAGTTTACACCCAGTGCCCCGCTCCGCTTGCAGAGCGACAGCCTGATGCTTGGCGTGATGCGCCGCGCACAGACTGCGGGTGCTGCCGACTTTGTGTACAGCAACCACTTCAACGGCCAGCTTGACGAGCTCCGCCTGTGGAATGCCCGCCTTACTGCCGATGTGCTGCGCGCCGCACGCTTGCAGCGCCTCGAAGGCACCGAGAGCGGACTGGTGGCTTACTATCCGTTTGAGAAGATACAGCTCAACCAGTACAACCAGGCCGAAGTGGTGGCCGACATGGCTGACCATGCCACCACCACGCTGCCCAAGCCGCACGAGGCCAAGCTCTATGGCTCGGCTGCCATTGGCGATGAGGCTCCCAGTCTGAAAGCAACTCCCAAGCTCAGCAATGTGGCATTCAACTTTACCGCATCGGAGCGCAAGGTGGTTATCACCCTTAACGAATCGGCCGCTGCGCTCGAGGGTTGCACCGTCAACTTTACGCTGCGTGGCATACGCGATGTGAACAACAATTTGGCCGACCCCATCAGCTGGACGGCTTATGTGCAGCAGAACCAGTTGCTATGGGGCGACAGCCAGCTGACGCTTGCCAAGCAACAGGCCGACAAGCTCACCACCGAGGTTGAGATTGTGAACAACAGCAGCGCCGCCGAGGCATGGACTATCAGCGGATTGCCCTCATGGCTCACGCTCAATGCCGAGAGCGGACAGCTCAAGCCACTTGGCTCAGCCAAGTTGCGCCTGACAGTGCCCGCATCGGTGGCAACAGGCCGCTATGAGGCAACGCTCTACCTCACTGGTAACCAGGGTGTGGCTCAGCCGCTGCACGTGCAGCTCACTGTGACAGGACAGCAGCCCGACTGGCGTGTTGATGCCGCCAAGTATGACATGAACATGAGCATGGTGGCCCAGTTGCAGTTCAACGGTGTGCCGTCAGAGAATGGTGCCGACCTTGTGGCAGCATTCAATGACAAGGGCACTTGTGTGGGTGTGGCTTCGCCCGTCTACAACAAGCGCTACGACTGCTACTTCGCCATGCTTACCATTTATGGCAACTCTGACGAGCCAGGCTCGCCTGTGAGCTTCAAGGCATGGCATGCCGCCACGGGCAAGGTACACCCGGTGGTTGCAACCGCTGACAAGGTGACCTTCAGCGCCAATGCCGTGTACGGCAGTGTAACGAAGCCGTATGTGCTTAATGCTACCAACGCCGTAGAGCAGCAGTTCAGTCTGCATCAGGGCTGGCAGTGGCTGTCGTTCAGCGTGACGCCAGTTGATGCCACCGTGGCCGGCACTTTTGCCCCCGTGGCTGCAACAGCCCGCATGCTCAAAAACCAGACGCAGTTTGCAGTGCCCGCTGCCGACAGTCTGGCCTGGACGGGTGGTCTTGACAAGCTTAGTGTGAAGGAAATGTACATGCTCTATATGGAGCAGCCCGCTGACTTCAGCGTGAAGGGCGAGCAGGTGAATACTGCCACCACGCCTGTTACACTGAACAAGGGCTGGACATGGCTCGGCTACACGCCCACTTACGCCGCATCGCCGCTCTATGCCCTGGCACCTGCGGCACCCGTTACGGGTGATATTGTGAAGGGCCAGAACGGATTTTCCATGTATCAGGACTATGAGTGGATAGGTTCGCTCGAGGTTATGGAACCCGGACAGGGCTACATATACTTCAGCGCAGCTGATGACAGCCGCCAGTTTGGTTATCCTACTGCCGCTCCTGCCAGCAAGGCGCGCCGCAAGGTGGCCAATGATGGCGAGGTGTACGGTGGCAAGGCTGCCAATAGTGACGAGGTGCAGTCGGCCTTCCCGCCTGTTGACCGCCATGCTTATCCCAACAACATGACGGTGATAGCACGCATCACGCAAGGCGGCCAACCCGTAAGTGGTGCCGAGATAGGCGTGTTTGCTGACGACGAGTGCCGTGGTACATCGGTCGAAATTGATGGTCTGTATTTCATAACCATCAGTGGCGATGGCAATGGACCGCAACTTGATGTGCGTGTGGCACACAATGGTCAGGTGCGTTCAACCAACGCTGCTCTGACCTATGTTGACAATGCCATGATTGGCACGCTCAACGAGCCGTTTGCCATAGAGCTGCTCACTGCGACAGGTGTGACAGATGCTGAGGCGCCTCAGGTGAACATTATGCCACGTCGCGTCAAGACGCACGTGACAGCAAGCACCAATGGTCCGGCCATGCGTCTTATCACCATTCACGCCACCAATGGTCAGCTGTTGTACATCAACCAGAACCCCGCACCCGACACGGAGCGCATTGACATGTCGCGCTATGCCGAGGGTGTGTACTACATCACCGTACAGACGGCAGACGGCAAGAGCCATACTGCCAAGTTGATGAAGTAGGAACGAAATATTGATTAACCTGTTGACGGGTTGACGCGTAAGTATGCTATATTGGCAAACTTACCCGTTAACCCGTCAATTTGTTTACTAATTCCACCAATGCGTGCAGTAATCTGAATTATTGCTGTATGGTGAAGGGCAAAAGCGCACGTTTAATGCTTTTGCCCTTACAGGGCGCGACTGTTCCAGCACGCGATTACCCAGGGTGTCGCTACGCTTGCCCTGGGCTGAGTGCTCCATTGGCCTTTCAGGCCGCCCTTGCTAAAATTATAGTGGCCATTTCTATGCTCGTGGTTGAGAGGCTATGTTAGAACCAATGCACAGCCTCGTTACTAATTGTAGTGTAGTAGAAGCGTGTGTGCAAGTGCGGGCTGAAAGCCCAATGGAGCACGGAGCCCAGGGCAAGCGTAGCGACACCCTGGGTATCACGTGTTGGAGCAGTCGCGCCCTGAAAGGGCAAAAGCATTAAATGTGCTTTTGGGAGTTTCAACGGGTAGCGATGCGGCAAAATAATCGCCAGAGGGCGGGTTATTGAAGCATAAAGCCTTGTTACTGATAAAAAATGAGTAATTTTGCAAGCTACATTCACAAACAAAACATAACGCTACATGTCTGTCGAGATAAAGAAAGTAACAACCAAAAGCGAGCTCAAACGCTTCATACGCTTCAACTACGAGTTTTACAAGGACAACCCCTATTCGGTGCCCGACTTGTACGATGATATGCTCAATACCTTCTCACCCAAGAAGAATGCCGCCTTCGAGTTTTGTGAGGCCGACTACTTTCTGGCTCTGCGCGATGGTAAAATAGTAGGCCGCGTGGCTGCCATTATCAACCGTCGGGCCAACGAGACGTGGAACCGCAAGACGGTGCGCTTTGGCTGGATAGACTTTATTGACGACATGGAGGTGAGCACCGCCCTTATCGACACCGTAAAACAATGGGGCAAGGAGCGCGGCATGACCGAGATAGAAGGCCCCCTTGGCTTTACCGACATGGACGCTGAGGGTATGCTTGTGGAGGGTTTTGACCAGCTTTCGACCATGGCCACCATCTACAACTATCCCTACTACCCGCAGCACATGGAACGCCTCGGGCTGAGCAAGAGTGCCGACTGGGTGGAGATGAAGATATATGTGCCCGATGCCATACCCGAAAAGCACCGCCGCATATCGGAGATTATTGCCAAGCGCTATAATCTGCATATCCGCAAGCTCAAGAGTAAGAAAGAAGTGCGACAGAGTGGGGTGGCACATGATATATTCCGCCTTATAAACGATGCCTATACACCACTGTTTGGCTACTCGCGCATGACCGAACGGCAGATAGACCAGTATGTCAAGATGTATGTGCCGGTGCTCGACCTGCGCATGGTGAGCATTGTGGAGAATGAGCAGAACGAGATAGTGGCCGTGGGCATATCGATGGCCTCGCTGTCGCGTGCACTGCAAAAGGCCAAGGGCCGCTTGTTGCCCTTTGGGTGGTACCACCTACTTAAAGCCTTGATGTGGAAACGCCCCAAGGTGCTTGACTTGTTGCTCGTGGCTGTGCGTCCCGACTACCAGGGCAAGGGCGTGAATGCACTGCTATTTACCGACCTTATTCCCGTTTACAAGGAATTGGGCTTTGAATATGCCGAGAGTAACCCCGAACTCGAAATGAACGAGAAGGTGCAGAACCAATGGCAGTATTTCAAAACGGAACAACACAAGCGCCGCCGCTGCTTCAAAGCGGACATTTGATGGGGCGTGACAGGGGTAGTGGGTTAGCAGGTTAACGGGTTGACAGGTCTACCATAAACACAACAAGACAATGGAGAACGAGAATACTTCGACCGTCGTTTATGACGAGAGCAAAATACGACATCTTGAGGATACCGAGCACATACGTACGCGCCCCGGCATGTACATTGGTCGCTTGGGTGATGGCTCACATGCCGAAGATGGTATATATGTGCTGCTCAAGGAGAGTATAGACAATAGTATCGACGAGTTTAACGAGGGGTTTGGCAAACGCATTGAGGTGAACATACACGACAACCTCACTGCCGAAATACGCGACTATGGCCGTGGCATACCCCTTGGTGCCTTGGTAGATGCTGTGTCGAAACTCAACACGGGCGGCAAGTACGACACCGCAGTGTTCACCGCCTCGGTGGGTATGAATGGTGTGGGCTTGAAGGCTGTCAATGCCCTGTCGAGCCGCTTTATAGCACGCAGTGTGCGCGATGGCCAGATGCATGAGGCCATATTTGAGAAAGGTGTGCTCGTGAGCGACGAACAAGGCCCTTGCGAGGAGGAAAACGGCACTTACATATTTTTTGAACCAGACAGCACGCTGTTTCAGCACTACCGCTTCCATGGTGAATTTGTTGAGAACATGCTCCGCAACTATACCTACCTCAACACCGGACTTGCCATTTTTTACAACGGGCGGCGCATATTGAGCCGCAACGGACTTGAGGACTTGCTCAACGACAACATGACCGCCCCCGGTCTGTACCCCATTGTACACCTGACGGGGCCAAACATCGACATAGCCTTTACCCACACCTCGCAGTATGGCGAGGAGTATTACTCGTTTGTTAACGGACAGCATACCACTCAGGGCGGTACGCACCAAAGTGCCTTTAAGGAGCACATAGCCAAGGCCATAAAGGAGTATTTCGGCAAGAACTACGATGTGCAGGACGTGCGCAACGGTTTGGTGGCCGCCATAGCCATACGTGTGATAGAGCCATTGTTTGAGAGTCAGACAAAAATCAAGCTCGGCTCGCTCACCATGGCCCCCGACAAGGACTCGAACGGGAAACCCTTCCCGCTGTCGGGCGTGAGTGTGAACAAGTTTGTGGGCGACTTTATAAAGGAGAATGTAGATAACTTCCTGCACAAGCACACCGATGTGGCCGAGGTTATCAAGCAAAAGATAGAGGAGAGCGAGAAGGAGCGCAAGGCCATAGCCGGTGTGACCAAATTGGCACGCGAGCGCGCCAAAAAGGCCAACCTGCACAACCGCAAGTTGCGCGACTGCCGCATACATCTTAACGACCCCGCTCCAAAGTCGCGCAAAAAGGGCGACGACGACCAGGAAGACCCGCGGCAGGAGTCGTCCATATTCATTACCGAGGGTGACTCGGCCAGCGGCTCTATAACCAAAACGCGTAATGCGCAGACACAAGCCGTGTTCTCGCTGCGCGGCAAGCCGCTCAACTGTTACGGTCTGACCAAAAAGGTGGTGTATGAAAACGAGGAGTTCAACCTGCTGCAAGCTGCCCTCAACATAGAGGACGGACTCGACGGACTGCGCTACAACAAGGTGATTGTGGCCACCGATGCCGATGTGGACGGTATGCACATCAGGCTGCTTATTATCACCTTCTTCCTGCAGTTCTTCCCCGACCTTATCAAGAAAGGCCACGTGTACATACTGCAAACGCCCCTCTTCCGTGTGCGTAACAAAAAGAAGAAGGTGCGCGGGGCAAACAAGCCCAAAACGGTGACCGATGCCAGCGCGGGGGCTGCCATACTGAAAAAGACGCAGGTGAGCGACCGCTCAGAGTATGAAACCATTTATTGCTACAGCGACGAGGAGCGTCTGGCAGCTATCGAAAAGCTCAGTCCGAACCCCGAAATAACCCGTTTCAAAGGTTTGGGCGAGATTGACCCCGACGAGTTCAAAAACTTTATAGGTCCCGATATGCGCCTCGACCCCGTGACGCTGCACAAGAGCGACAATGTGGGCAAGCTGCTCGAGTACTATATGGGTAAAAACACCATGGAACGCCAAGGCTTTATAATAGACAACCTGGTGGTTGAGGAAGACTTGGCCGACGAAGATACCAACGACTTATGAAAGTAGCTATATTCCCTGGCTCGTTCGACCCCTTCACGGTGGGGCATGCCAGCATAGTGGAGCGCGGGTTGCCCATGTTCGACCGCATTGTGATAGGGGTGGGCGTAAATGATAAAAAACGCTCGTTCTATGACCCCGAACAGCGTGTGGAGGCCATACGCCGCGTGTATGCCAATGAGCCGCGCATCAAGGTGGTGGCTTACAACGACTTGACCATCGACCTGGTGCGGCGCGAGGGCGCACAATTCATATTGCGCGGCTTGCGCTCTGTAAAGGACTTTGAGTACGAACGCGACATTGCTGCCATGAACAAGCGGCTGGCGGGCGTCGAAACCGTCATGCTCTTTACCGAAGCACATTATTCCGACATATCGTCGAGCGTGGTGCGCGAACTTATTGCCTATGGCAAGGACGTGAGCGCGTTTTTGCCGCAGCCGGCACAAACCGAAACCAACTTACTGAAATGAAACATATCTATCTGCTTTTAGCCATCTTGCTCACACTGCCCGCCTGCGCACAATCGCGCTTTGGCGATGTGGACTTTGAGCAAATCAAAAAACTGCAAATGGCACAGGTGGCCATCACCAGTCTCTACGTTGACAGTGTGGACCAAAAGAAATTGGCCGAGGACGCCATTAACGGCATGCTCAGCAAACTCGACCCGCACTCGTCGTACACCAATGCCAAGGACACCAAAAAACTGAACGAACCGCTCAGTGGCAACTTTGAGGGCATCGGCGTGAGCTTTAACATGGTGAAGGATACCCTCGTGGTGTTGCAGGTTATAAGCAAAGGCCCTTGCGAGCGTGCGGGGGTGCTGGCCGGCGACCGCATCATTGCCGTTAATGGCGTGACCATAGCCGGTGTGAAGATGGACCGCGACAGCATCATGACCAAACTGCGCGGGCCGAAGGGCACCGTTGCCAACCTTGACATTGTGCGCCGTGGCACAAACAGTGTGCTGCACTTTAAGGTGGTGCGCGACAAGATACCCGTCAACACGGTTGATGCTGCTTACATGATAACGCCTACAGCCGGCTACATACACCTTGACAGTTTTGGTGCCACATCGGGCAAGGAGGTGCACGACAAGATAGCCGAACTGCGGAAGCAGGGCATGAAGGACCTCATTCTTGACCTCGGCATGAATGGCGGTGGCTACCTTAACGCAGCGCAGGAGGTGGCCAGTGAGTTCCTGCCAAATGGCTCGATGATAGTGTATACCGACGGCCGCGTGATGCCGCGTCAGGAATTGCGCTCAGAGGGCAACGGACTGATGCAGACTGAGGGCCGCGTGGTCATACTCGTTGACGAGTTTACCGCCTCGGCAGCCGAAATTGTGAGCGGTGCCGTACAGGATCACGATCGTGGCACCATCATTGGCCGACGCACATTTGGCAAGGGGCTCGTACAGCGCCCCATCGACCTGCCCGACGGTTCGATGATACGCCTCACCGTGTCGCACTATTACACGCCCTCGGGCCGCTGCATTCAAAAGCCCTATACCAAGGGCGAGAAGAGTGAGTACGACCAGGACCTTGAAAAGCGCTACACCCGTGGCGAGTTGACTTGCATTGACAGCATACACCTTGACTCGGCCAAGGTGTACAAAACCCTGGTAAAGGGTCGTACCGTGTATGGTGGCGGTGGCATTATGCCCGACATATTTGTACCGCTCGACACAACCACTTACACGCCCTACTACCGCGCGCTGCGCCGCTACAACCTCATTAACGAGTGGACACTGCGCTATGTGGACGACCACCGCAAGGAGTTGAAGCGCAAATACCGCAAGTTTGAGGATTTTGACAAGAACTTTGAGGTGCCCGCCTCACTCACCGATTCTATCATGGCCGAGGGCAAGCGCAAAAAGGTGGAGCCTAAGGACGACAAGGAGCGCGAGTCGGCACTCAAGGATTTGCAGTTTACGCTCAAAACCACCATTGCCTACGACCTCTGGGACCGCAATGAGTACTTCCGCCTGGTGAACAAGCGCAGCGATATTGTAAAGCGTGCACTCCAGTTCTTGAGCGAGGGCAAGTAAGGTCAGAACAGACACAAAACGCAGGCACTAAACGCAAGCACCCAACGCAAGTGCCAAGCACTAACACCCAACGCAAGTACCCAACGCAAGTGCCAAATGTAAGTGCCAAACGCTAACACCCAACGCAAGCACTAATGGGGGCGACGCGTCTCGCGTCGGGAAAATTAAAGCAAAGGCTCACAGGTAGTAGTGAAATTAGTACTATCTGTGAGCCTTTATTTAGTGCTATTTTTCCCGACGCGAGACGCGTCGCCCCCATTAGTGCTTGCGCTTAGTGTTAGCGTTTGATGCTTGCGTTTTGTGCGAGTTTTGTGCTCACGGAAGGGCATGTGGGCCACTTTTGTGTCCACTTTTGTCTGCACGCTGCACTTTTTATGCGCCAAAATTTGGTTGTTCGGAAAACTTGTCGTACTTTTGCACTGCAAAGAGCAGAAATGTCCTTTTGTGGATGTTCCATGGTGTAATGGCAGCACTAGAGTTTTTGGTTCTCTCAGTCCCCGTTCGAATCGGAGTGGAACAACTTCCCCTTCCCCCAGAGTCTTGCAGTCTTTCCCTGCTTGCAAGGCTCTTTTTCCTCAGCAGTGTCTATACGACACTGCTTTTTTTGTGTATGTGCGCAAGGGGTGGTGGATAGGAATTCTATGGTATATAACTCTCGGCATTTCTGTTTGTTCTTATTGCGCATTAATGGTTATTTGTTTTGTAAGTTGGCGACTTGCCGCTGATGTTTTTTGGTGAAGTAGTATAAACTCTGGTTAATGTAGCCGAATAGATGTATTAGTGTGGAGATTTTCCTTATATTCGCATCGTCAAACACTATTAGAATGTTAGCTATGAGATACGGCAAGAACTTTATTTATATTGTATTTGTAATAGTCCTGTTGGTGGTAGCTTGTGATACTGAACCTCATACCGCAACCATCACTATGAATGATGGGAATGAGATAACTATCAGAAATCTGAATGTAACTTACTATAGCAGCGAGGCGCAATTTGAGCAGTCTGTCTTCGCAACAGGAGAACTTCCTATTCAAGTTGGAAGTAAGGAAGTCATTAACTATAAAGAAGGTGAATCTTACACAATAAGTAAAGTCTCACAAACTTTTAATACAAGGTGGAGAATTGTGCGCTTTGGTGAATGGGCCTCGAAGTATGGCTTAAAGTCTAATAGGAAGTATTATGTTTCAACAAAGGTCTACACTCTGAATGTAGTTACGCCTCCGAGTGGTCTCATGATTTGCCCTAAATTTTACAAGGAAAATATGGGATATCCCTCCATGGGAGGCGATATCAAAACATTTGATGTGATTCGGAGTGAAGCGGATCCCAGTGTAACGACTTTTATTACCTATACAAGGTTTGTTGGATATGATGATAATAAAAACAGAGTAGACATTAGTATACCACAAATAAAAGACACAATAAAATGGAGGTTTTTAATTCAAACAGATGTCTGGGATTGATGGAGCATCATACTCTGCTGCATTTGGCTCTGCCTTGCTATTGTAATTGTTTCCCTCAAAAAAAGTCGGCATTTGCTTTGCCTTTCTCATAGTAAAGCGTAACTTTGCACCCGAAAACAAAAGTTAGGGGCGTAGCCCAGTTGGTTTAGAGCGCTGCAGTCACATTGCAGAGGTCATCGGTTCGAGCCCGATCGTCCCTACTAACTAAGTTTTATTAGCGAAACAACAGAGGACAGATTTGGCTGCTTGCAACCTCTCAAAAACAATGCTAAAACTCGTGATGTGTGGCTGCGGGCTGCGCAATGCGCGCTATGGGCTACAAACGCTGGCGCACACACCTCGCGAATTGCAAAACATTTTAGCTGAGTTCTGCCTTGCCTGTTTCCGTTATGCGAAAGCAGGCTGTTTTGTGTTTTAACTATTTATTCTCACACAATATCATGGGATATTTATTTACGTCCGAATCGGTGTCGGAAGGACACCCCGACAAGGTGGCAGACCAAATATCTGACGCCGTGCTTGATCAGTTGCTGGCATACGACCCCAACTCGAAAGTAGCTTGCGAAACGCTCGTGACCACCGGACAGGTGGTTGTGGCAGGAGAAGTAAAGACCGAAGCCTACGTTGACTTGCAGAACGTGGTGCGCCACACCATTGCACGCATTGGCTACACCAAGGCTGAATACAAGTTTGAGGCAGAGAGCTGTGGCATACTCAGCGCCATTCATGAGCAGAGTGCCGACATCAACCGCGGTGTGGACCGCAAGGGTGCCGACAACAACATCGACCGCAAGGCACAAGGTGCCGGCGACCAGGGCATGATGTTTGGTTATGCCAATAACGAAACTGACACTTACATGCCGCTGCCGCTCTCGCTGGCCCACGACATCGTGTATGTGCTGGCCGAAATACGCCGCGAGGGCAAGGTGATGACCTACCTGCGTCCCGACTCAAAGAGCCAGGTGACTGTGGAGTATGACGACAACAATGTGGCACAGCGCATCGACACCATTGTGGTGAGCACCCAGCACGACGAGTTTATCAGTGCTGCTGAGGCCGGTTCACAAGAGGAGGCCGACCGCCAGATGCAGGCGCGCATACAAAAAGACGTGGAGGAGATACTCATTCCGCGTGTGATAGACGAGCGTGTCCATACTCCCGAAATCAAAGCCCTTTTCCACAAGGGTGACATCAAATACTACGTCAATCCCACGGGCAAGTTTGTGATTGGCGGTCCTCATGGCGACACGGGTCTTACGGGTCGCAAAATTATTGTAGACACCTATGGCGGCAAGGGCGCACACGGCGGTGGAGCCTTTTCGGGCAAAGACCCCTCAAAGGTAGACCGCTCGGCAGCATACGCTGCGCGACACATTGCCAAGAATATGGTGGCAGCCGGCGTGGCCGACGAAATGCTCGTGCAGCTGAGCTATGCCATTGGCAAGGCAGAGCCTATATCAATATATGTGGACACTTATGGACGCAGCCATGTAAACAAGACCGATGGCGAAATAGCCCAAATCATTGGCAAGATGTTCGATTTGCGTCCGGCAGCCATTGAAGAGGACCTCAAGTTGCGCCAGCCCATTTACGAAGAAACTGCAAGCTATGGCCATGTGGGTCGTACCCCTGAGCTGGTGAGCAAGACCTTTAACGAGGGCAAGGCTGACGAAAAGACCATGCATGTGGAACTCTTCACTTGGGAAAAACTCGACAAGGTGGACGAGATAAAGAAAGAATTTGGATTGTAAGTAGGTGTTCAAAATTAGTTGATATGAATTGGTGCAGTATTTCGTTCATAAACATAGGTTGAAGAGGGAGCGTAGCGGGCTACGTGACCGATGAAACCTATGTTTATGGGCGAAAGAATGCGCCAAGGCATATCGACTAATTCTGAACATGGTTATATAAACTAATTTTGAATACCTACTTAATGCAAATTACAGTATATAGTGCATCAAGCGGCCAAGTGCCGCAGACGTATATAAAGGCGGCCCACGAACTCGGCCGCCTTATTGCCTTGGGCGGCCACACACTGGTGAATGGTGCGGGCCGCACAGGGCTGATGGGGGCTTGTGCCGACGCTTGCCTTGCCAATGGCGGCAAGGCAGTGGGCGTAATACCTCAATTTATGATAGACCAAGGGTGGCAGCACACGGGCATGACACGTCTGGAGGTGACGCCCAACATGCACCGCCGCAAGGAGCTCATGGCCGAAATGAGCGATGCCTGCATAGCCCTGCCGGGTGGGGTAGGCACGTTTGAGGAACTGCTCGAAATCATTACGTGGAAGCAGCTCGGCCTGTATCTCAAACCCATAGTGGTGCTCAACACCGGGGGCTATTACGACCCCTTGTTGCAACAGTTGCAGCGTGCCGTCGACGAGCAATTTATGCGCAGCCAGCACGCCGCCATCTGGCAAGTGGCCGCCACACCGGCCGAAGCCCTGCAGCTGGCGCAGACTACACCGCTTTGGGACAAGTCGGTGCGCAAGTTTGCTGCCATGTAAGCAGGTGTTCAAACACCTCAGAAGCTAACGCTGCACCAATTCATGCCAGCTAAATTCAAGCACCAGTTTAGCGCATTTTTAGCTTGTAACCATACATTTGCACATCACTCATAGCATGCCAAAAATAACAACAACCGACTCGTTGGTGACACACACCGACATGGAAGCCGCTCTTGAGGTTGAGAGCGGGCAGGGTAGTGTGCGCAAATACCAGCCCCGGCATAAAAAAGAAGTTCCGGCAGACACCCTGCCGCCCGACCCGCGCCAGATGCGCCCGTTGCCAGCAGGACAGCCGCTCGAAATGAAGCCCGTTGCGCTTGAAAGCGACTATTGGGAGCACGCGCTCACCTATATGCCCAAAAATGCGTTTGTGCAACAACTCGACAGTGTGGCGGGCGTAAAAAAGAACTCGCTCGTGGGCTTGAAAACATCGGGCATAGCGGGCGACCCCGTGCCCTATCTGTTTCGCACCGACAGTTTTGTAACCATTGTGCTGATGGTGAGCTTCTTCCTCGTGGTGTGGGTTATTTCGCGTTCGCGCCATTACCTGCGCCATCAGGTGAAGGACTTCTTTCATCACCGTCAGCGTGAAAATCTGTTTGCCGAGCGCACGCAGACCGAAATGCGCGGGCAGCTGTTCCTTATCTTCCAAACCTGCTTTGTGTTAGGCATTCTGTTCTTCGACTACACGCAGGATTACCAGGCGCAGGTGTTCAACCAACTCTCGCCCTACAAGGTGCTGGGCGTGAGCGTGGGGCTGTGCTGTGTGTACTTCCTGCTCAAAATGGCAGTTTACACCTTTGTCAACCACATCTTTTTCGAACGCAAGCAAAACGAGCAATGGGCAGAGTCGTACATGCTGTGTGTGCTCGGGCTTGGTCTTGCCTTGCTGCCAGTGGCATTGTTGGTGGTGTATTTCGACCTAAGTATGCATAATATGTTTATAAGCTTCTTTTGCATACTTGTAATTGACAAAATGCTGCTGTTGTACAAGTGCTCACGCATATTTTTCAGTTACACACTGGGCTGGGTGCATCTTTTTTTGTACTTTTGCACCCTTGAAATAGCACCCCTATTCATATTGTTCCGCGCACTGATTTACGCGTGCAATTTCCTGTTAACAATTAACTAATTAACGATACAAAATCCGCGGTCTTGAGCGGCCGCTATGCTGAACTAAAAAGTAGTCATGATCAAGAAGATTCTTGTTTCGCAGCCGAAACCTACTTCCGAAAAATCTCCCTACTTCGAGATTGCAAACAAAGAACACGTGGAATTTACTTTCCACCCCTTTATAAAGGTCGAAGGCCTCACCGCGCGTGAGTTCCGCCAGCAAAAAATTCAAATTCTCGACCACTCGGCCATTGTGTTCACCTCACGCCACTCTGTGGACTTTTTCTTCACTCTCTGCAAGGAGATGCGTGTAGCTTTGCCCGAGGATATGAAATATTTCGGATTGTCGGAGGCAATTGCCCTTTACATTCAAAAGTATGTTCAGTATCGCAAGCGCAAGGTGTTCTTTGGCAGTACAGGTCGTTGGCCCGAACTGGTAACGGTAATGGCCAAACACAAGACGGAAAATTACCTCGTGCCATTGTCGGACGTGCACAACGACGATGTGGCCCGTATGCTCGATGAGAAAAAGCTCAAGCACACCGAATGCGTGATGTATCGTACCGTGACCAACGATTATCCCAAGGACAAGGATTTTGACTTTGACATGATCGTGCTCTTTACTCCTGCCGGTGTGAAGTCGTTGCTTGAGAACTTCCCCGACTTCAAACAGGGCGACAAGCGCCTGGCCTGCTTTGGCGGTGTAACAAAAGCGGCTATTGAGGAGGCTGGCTTGCGCTGCGACCTCTTTGCCCCCACGCCTCAGGCACGCTCAATGACGGCTGCCATTGAGATATATCTCGGAGAGAACAAATAGTAATATACTACGCACAGTATAACAACACATACACAACAAAAGGCATGACTTCACAACAGCCCCGTAGGGCGAGTGGGCTCATGCCTTTTTACGTTAGTTGTACGAACCATCATGTGGGGTCCGGCAGCGCACACAGCACGTACTGACTTACAAATGAATGAGGCTATTAAATGAATGAATATGGCTATTATGACAAAACGTTTTACCTTTCGCAAACCCGAGCACTTGTGTTTGAAAACCGAGATTGACGCTCTGTTCACCGCAGGCAGCCGCTCAATGAGCGTTTACCCCTTGCGTGTGACATACCGCATGTTGCCCTATGCCGGCAGCGGTCCGCAGGCCAAAGTGCTGCTCAGCGTGTCGAAGCGCCACTTCAAGCATGCCGTAGACCGCAATCGCGCCAAGCGCCAGCTGCGTGAGGCATATCGCCTGCAAAAACACGAACTTGTCGAGGCACTGCCCAATGATAAGGCGCTGCACATAGCCTTTATATGGCTGTCTGACCGCCCTGTGCCGTCGCACATTGTGAGTGCCCGCATGGAGGTGGCGTTACGCCGAATTAGGGAAAACATCGCATTGCCATGATAACACGCTTGCTCATATTGCCCATACGCTTCTATCAGCGTTATATTTCGCCCATGCTGCCGCCAGCTTGCCGCTTTACGCCCACTTGTTCGCAGTACGCTGTTGAGGCGTTGCAAAAGTACGGACCATTGAAGGGCTTGTACTTGGCTGTCAAACGCATATTGCGTTGCCACCCCTGGGGCGGCAGTGGTTACGACCCTGTGCCATAATTGTGGCATAGTCCGTTGAAATTGGCATCAAACGCTATCATAAAACGCTATTACAAAACGCTACCACAAAACGCTACCACAAAACGCTACCACAAGACGCTACCTCTAATGGGGGCGACGCGTCTCGCGTCGGAAAAATGCCATGTTCATACAATAAATAAAGGCTCACATACAGCACTAATTGCACGCCTGTCTGTGGGCCTTTGCTTTAATATCTAACGTGGGACGAGGCTGCTGAAAAATGCCCCGAACGCGGGACGCGTCGCCCCCATTAGAGGTAGCGTTTTGTGATAGCGTTTTATGATAGCGTTTTATGGTAGCGTTTAGTGCTTGCGTTCTTTGGGCAGCGTGTTTGTGGCGTCCCCCTCCAATGATTTGAATTTATTGATTTTGTCTGCATCTTGCACTTTTTGCATGCACTGCGTTGATAATCAATGCGTTGCAGAGTGTAGGTATACCTGCACTTTGCCTACACACTTACACTTTGCCTACACTACACACTTACACTTTGCCTACACTACACACTTACACTCTACACTACACACTTGCACTCTGCGCTACATAGAAATTGAGTAGTTCGCCTTTAGTTGTTTTGCCAACAGAAGCAAAACGAGGACACTATGGTTAGCCCACACAGTAGTGTGGGCGACAAGATGGTTGTAGCACCGTGGTTGTCCTGTTACGGGGGAGAGAAATTTCAGTTGGAGCAACCGGCACGCCTGCCGCCCAATGCAGGCAACGCCAACAATCATAAGTGAACGCGCTACCAGGCATGGCCGAAGCACAATTATACTTATATCTTTACACGTATTTGTGTAAAAAACGTGCGTATTTATGCCAGTATGTAAATGTGCAAGCAGGTGCAGACAAAGTGTCAGCGAGTGCAAGTGAGTGTAGATAAAATGAAAGCGAGTGCAAGTAAGTGCAGACAAAATGCAAGCGAGTGCAAGTAAGTGTAGATAAAGTGTAAGAAGTGCAGACAAAAGTGCAAGCAAGTGCAAGTAAGTGTAGAAAGATTGTAGGCAAGTGCAGGTAGTGTGTATGCAAAATGCAGACTTACCTACACTCTGTAACGCATTGATAATCAGTGTAGTGCAGACAAAAAGTGCAAGGTGCAGGCAAAATGACAAAAAACTGTCATGGGGCCGTTTATTCACCCCATAACCTCGCTGCCCGTCAAGTAAGCGTAGAGCGTGCGTGGGTCGGTAAGCCCCATTTTGCGGGCCACTTGTTGTTTCTTTTTCTTACAATATTCGGGCGTGATGTTAAGCAGCAAGGCAATCTCCTTCGATGACAGATTGATATACACCAGCGACAAGTAACGCAGTTCGTTGGCGGTGAGGGTAGGGTGCAGGTGTTTGAGCCGCTGCAAAAACTGTCCGTTAGTCTGTTCAAAGTAAGTAGTAAAGTCCTTCCACTCCACCGTCGAGTCAAGTTGGTGGCGCAGGGCCGCCAGTGTGCGTTTCAGTTCGGGGCGTTTGTCAAGGTCGAGTCCGTTGTCAGTTTCGAGCGTGTGCAGCAGTTCGCGCAGCGAGTCGTTGCGGTTAGCCGCCTGCATGGCTTTAGACATCAGTTCGCGGCTACGCTGTTCGATGGTGCGCCGGCTCTGCTCCTGTTCAGCCTGCTCGTTAGCCAGCTTTTGCTGCAGCGCCTCGCGCTGTACTTGTTCGCGTTCCAGTTCCATGTGTGCCAGTTTGCGTTGCTGGCGCGCATTCTTTGTTTTAACCACCAAGGCCCACACCAACGCACCGCTGGCTATCAGCACCACAACAAGTAGCGCCATTTCAAGCGCGTGTCGCTTTTTGTAATTGTCAATCTCTTGTTGTTTTTGCCATATATCAAACTGAATTTGACGTGCCTCGTAGAGCTTTTGCCCCGTAAGGTTTGACAGTGCATCACTCACCGCCACCACCGAATCCTTGCAAGCAAGCGCCTGTTCGTAACATTGCTGCATGCTGTATGCTTGCGACAGAAGTTCGAAAATAGCCCTTTTCATCGACAAATCAATCCCAGGCTGAGCCAAAGCCAGGCGCCCTTGCGCCACAGCCTCGTCGGCAAGCGCACGCATCAGGGCCGTGCGTGCCCGCAGATACAGAATGTCCGCATTGTGCTGCAATGCGGGGTATTTAGTTTGGGCGTCTGCCACCAGGCGGTAAGCCCCCTCGGTGTTGTCCGTACCGAGCAAGTAGTCGGTGCGCAGGGTCACAAGCGCAGCGCGGTTCTCGGCATAGCGTCCCAGCAGCAGTTCGGCCTGCTCCATGTAAGGCCGTGCTTGGGCATATTGGTGCTTGTCGGTGAGCAGAGTGGCAATGTTAAGCGCACACCCGCCAGTAAACACACTGTCGGTGCTGCCTTTGATGTCAGCATATATTTTGGTGTACTCAGCCAGAGCCTTGTTTTGTTCGTGGTTCATCATGTAAAGGCCGGCAATGTTGTTGCGAATGCTCAGCACCCGCCGTTCGTCAAGGTGCTTGGTAGCAATCTGATACGCTTTGGTAAAGTGTTGCAGCGCGTCGGCATAGTTAAGCAATTCCGCTTGGTTGATGCCCAAGTTAGTGTACACCCAGAACAGTTGGTCGTAGTCGGCAGCCGCTTCGGCCTCGCTGCGGGCCTTGAAAAGCAGTGCTGACGATTGGCGGTAATCCTTGTGCACGGCGGCATTGGCTGCCTGTCGCACCAGTTGGCGGGCCTTGTCGCTTGTGGCCGCTGGTGCAGGCACAGCGTGGCACACCGCCAGGCACAGAGCGCACAGCAGTGTGATGCGTGTGGCCAGGCGCTTGGCCCAAAGTGTTATGTGGCAAGTGTTGGGTTGTTGTGTCATATCATGTAGTTTTGCCGATGAAAACGGCCATTTTTGCGCTTTTGCGGCCGTGTGAAGCATTCCTGTGACAAATATAGGCACTTTTTGCGAGTTGTAATTCAAAAAGGAGTAAATATTACACTTTGATATGTTAGGCGCGCTATTCTGTTCAAATGGTAATTCTTAAAATAGCGCCGCTGCGTCACTGCAAATCTTAACATATATCCCCTACGGATAGCTATGCCTTACAGCTATAAAAGTATTGTGAATGAACAAGTTACGCCATTTTGCTGAAAAACAAGCCCCGAGATACCCTCCCCTTTATATCCCCCTTAATTTTTGCAAATACGTGCTATGCTGCCTTATATTTGCGGTATCAAAGTGTTACAGACAATAATATTCAAAATTCTATATGCTTATGAAAAGACCATTACTCGTTGGCATGATGGGGCTCGCAGCCCTGTGTGCAAATGCTCAGACCACGGCCGAAACGGCTAAGGACCTGATAGCATCAGGCGAAAACACCTTTACCCAGGACGAGGCAAAGGAAACAACCGTTTACTTCAAGTATACTGCGCCCTCTGACGGCAAGGGACAGTTGTTAACCATTACCAAGAATAACGAAAGCGGTGGCGGCTCCTTTACAGCAAGTGTTGATGGCACAACAGGCAACACACTGCCCTACATCAGCGCGGACAACGGCATGACTATCATTATCCCCGTCAAGGCCGGCCAAACCATCTACGTCATTGCGCGCATCAACACCAAGGAGCTCAAATTCACTGCTTCGGTAAAGGACGCCAATGTGGACGGCTCAAGCATAGCCACCGCCATCGAGGCCACCAAGGAGCGCTTTGTGGTGCCCGTCAACCGCGAAGGCACATATAACGAGCAGTACCAATACTGGACGTACAACCCGCTGCCCACCTATATAAAGTATACCGCACAAGCCGACGACGTGCTTAAAATGAGTTTCGAGGGCTATGTGGCCAACGCCAAGGTGCGCGAAGGCGAGAATGGCGAGGCCAGGAGCTTCGACTTGACAAGCAACTACAACCAAACTACCTATACGACCACTTACGAAGGCAAGCTCAACGTCAAGGCCGGCCAGACCTATTATATAAGTTGCGAAGCCGGCAGCCCCTTGTATGCCACCTTTGAGGAGGTGGTGATGAAACAAGGCTCAAGCTACGACCTCCCGTTCGAGGCCGTTAGCGGTGCCAACACCCTGCCCAAGGAAACCGGCAAGTACTGGTACAAGTTTACGGCAGACAAAGCAGGCTTTGGCGTTATCAGCTCCGAGGCAGGTTTGCCCGGCGGCACCATCAAGGTGTACAGCGACGCCTACCAAATAACCTCCGAAATGCCCGCAGCCTCCGTGTCGGGCCAGTTTGCGTTGCGTTTCGCCACACAGGCCAACCAGGCATATTATGTTTGCATTGAAAAGGCCTATGCCACCGATGCCGACGAAACTTTCGACATTACCATCGAGGCAGCCAAGGCCGGCGACACCTTTGACAATCCTATTGCCCTCGACAGCCATGGCGGCACCCAAACCGTGCCCGAGAGCAACGGCACCTATTACTACAAGTTGGTTGTGCCGGCTGGCAAGTATTACATCAATGTCAATGCCCCCAAGGGCATTTCAGATGCCGCATCGGGCACCAACACCAACGCCTACCTTTACAACCAGCAGTGGGGCAGCTATTCGCCCATGGTAACAGGCCGCACAGGTTTCCGCCAGTATGTTGAAAACTCTGCCGAAACCACCTACATCATAGCATGGCAGTGCGACGAGGGCACCAATGGCTTTGCCTTCAACTACTCGCTCGACGCCGTAAGTCCTGGCGATGTGGCCACCGACCCCATAGCCGCAGTTGATGGCGAGAACGAGCTGGCTAATGGCACCGAAAAGTATTACAGCTACACCCCGGCCAAGAGCGGTTGGCTCAACATCGACACCGAGGTGTTCATCGACGTAACCTTCCCCACCTATCCCAACAGCAGCACCAACTACGATGCCGTAAAGTCGGCCACCGTTACCAAAACCAAGGTGCAAGCCGGCACACAATACCTCATCAAGTTCACGGGCATGAAGTCGGCCACCACCTTCGACCTCTCGCTGACAGACTTTGCCAAGGGCGAGTCAGCCGACAACCCCATTGAGGTGGCAGTTCCCGCAGCAGCTTACGACTCAGTGGGCGTGGCACTGCCGCAGGAGGCCTTCGACCGCTGGTACAGTTACGTAGCACCCAAGTCGGGCAAGCTCACCATCACAACCGACATGACGAGCGGTTCGGGCAACAACCAGTTGCTTGTCAAGGTGGGCAAGGACGGCACACTGCAAAATTTCAAGGGCTCGGTACAAACCGGCACAACCTCCGAGGACGTTTATTCGGGCAGCGTATTTGTAAAGGCTGGCGATGTGGTGTACGTCAACCTCGTGCTCAAAGATGCGCAGAAGGGCAAGCACCTGTCATTTGTCATTGCCGACCCATTGCCCGGCGAGGACGCCTCAAACCCCATCAAGCTGACCGATGGCGACTACACCTTTGGCAAGGCCAGCCGCACCGCTCCCCTGTGGTACAGCATCGAGGTAGACGAGCCATGCGTGTTAAACATCGCATCAGTTGATGGCAGCGCCAACACCTACTTTGGTTCAAACCTCTATGCCACCGATGGCGATGGCAATGCCACTGGCAACCCCGTGGCCTATGCCAGCAGCAACTACGACTACACCACCGGCAAGCAGTCGTGCGCGCTGAAGTATGTGGTAAATGGCTTGGACGTAAAGCCCGGCAAGTACATTCTCGAGGTGTTCGAAACCTATGGCGACACCCCCGTCACCATAAGCAAGAGCGAGATTGAGGCCGGCAGCGATGCCTCAAAGCCCATCACGCTCGAACCGGGCAGCTACACCTTTGGCGCATCAAGCTACAGCGATGTACATTGGTACCGCGTTGACCTGGCACAGGGCGAGTTCAAGCTTGCCACCGAGGCCGGCAACACCATGTATGCCGAACTGTATGCCACCGACGGCAGCGGTGTGCCATCAACAGCGGCTGTGGCCTATTCAACCAACGGCTACGACGAAAGCACCCACCAGGCCTACACCGAACTGACCTACAATGTGGACGGCGAAACCAACAAGGCCGGCACTTATCTGATAAAGGTGAACCAGGCCAATGAAGGCACAGCAGCCACCCTCACCTTCGAGAAGGCAGTGGTCGAGGCCATCGGTGCAGTCAAGGCCAATGGCGCCATCAGTGTAAACGGCAGCCGCATCGAGGCCGTGAATGGCGACCCCGTGAGCGTGTTCGACCTCACCGGCCGCATCGTGGCCAACGGCCAGGGCAGCGTAAATGTGCCAAAGGGCATTTACGTGGTACGCACCCAAGGCGGCAAGTCTGTCAAGATATCTGTGAAATAAGCAACGTGTAACTGTTGACAGGTCGACGGGTTAACAGGTTAAAGGGCAAGAATGCTTGCTCTTTAGCCCGTCAACCCGTTAACCTGTCAACCCGTTACAATCAAATCTCCAAAATAACATAGTTATATATGAACAAACACCTATTACGGTATCTGCTCGCAGCGAGTCTGTTAGCAGGCGCATCAGGTGCGGCATGGGCCATCAAGGCCAATCCAAAGCCCGTCACCGTGAGGCAGCCCGACGGCACGACACTGGTAATCAGGGTGCATGGCGATGAAAACTTCCACTACATCACCACGGCCGACGGATTTCTAATACAGCGTGACAAGGACGGCTTTTTCAAGTACGTGCAGACCGATGCGGCCAAAGGCACTCGACGCATAACCGCGTGCCGTGCCACCAATGCCAATGTGCGTCCGGCCGACGAGAGCCAGTTTGTCAGCACCCTGCGCCCCATTGGCACCAAGGACGCCCAGTGGCTGCGCAGCCTCACCACGCGCCGCAGTCCGCTCACCGTCAAGCAAATTCTACCGCCCAGTGTGACCAACCGCCAGGTTGACGCCGCCACGGGCCAGGCCAAGGAAAGCCAGTACCTGGTAGTGCTGGTAAAGTACAGCGACGGCGAGTTCAACTTTACGGCCGACGACTTCGACCGTTGGCTCAACGAGCACAACTATAGCGTCAGTGGCGGCACAGGCTCTGTCAAGGACTACTACCGCGACAACTCCATGGGGCAGTTTGTGCCAAACTTCACCGTGCTCGGCCCCTACACGCTCGACCATGAGCGCACCTACTATGCTGCCGACTATGGCGGCACCGGCAACGACGTCAATCCCCAGGCCGCAGTGGTTGAGGCTGTGCAGAAGGCCAAGGCCGACCACCCCGAAATAGACTTTGCACAGTTCGACAACGACGGCGATGGTTATATGGACAACATCAACGTGGTGATAGGCGGTTACAGCCAGGCCTCGTCGGGCGACGACAAGGACATGTGGCCACACTCATACCGCCTCATAACCGACGATGGCGACCTCTCGGTAAAGGTTGACGGCATCACCGTCAACAACTATTCGGTATCGGCCGAGCTCGTGGGCGCCACCGGCACCGAGATGGACGGTATCGGCACCTTTGTACACGAGTTTGGCCACATACTTGGCCTCAAGGACATGTACGACACCGACGACTACGACGGCGGCATCGGCATCAATCCCGGTGCCTACAGCCTCTACGCCTCGGGCAGTTACAACAACAACAGCCGCACCCCGGCCGGCCTCATGGCCTTTGAGCGCCTGCAAATGGGCTGGATGAAAAAGTCCGACTTCAAGCAGCTCGACAAGGCCGAGGACGTTACACTCGACAATGTGGCCACCAACACCGCTGCCTATGTTGATGCGCAGCCCGGCCTGTCCGAGGCCGACGGCTTTGAGTGGTACGTGTTCGAAAATCGTCAAAAGACCGGTTGGGACGCCTACATACCCTACCACGGCCTGCTCATCTACCATTACGACTACACCAAGGACATGGTGACAAAGTACTGGAGCGTCAACGGCCCCAACAACAATGCCCGCCACCGCTGCATGTACATTGTGCCGGCCGACGGCATTGACGATGACAACACCCGCAAGGGCGACACCTATCCCGGCACCACCGGTACCACCGAGTTTACCGATTACCAAAACTGGCTGGGCGACAAGTTGCGCACCCCCATCACCAACATACGCGAGGAGGGCGGCCTTGTCAGTTTCCAGGTCAACGGCGGTTCGGGCGAACTCTCGAGCATCAAGACCATACCCGTCGACTATGCCGACATCACCGATACCTCGTTCAAGGTAAAAGCCAAGGTAGGCCATCTGGCACAGGACGTGGCCGAAATGGGCTTTGTGTGGAGCGACATGACCGAAGAACCCACCCTGGCCGATGCTGACGACATGAGCCACAAGGTGGTAGTGCCCACAGCCGACAACATCGAGACCACCATCAGCGGCCTCTACGATGCGGGCCTTTTCTATGTGCGTGCCTACATGAAGATGGCCGACGGCACCACCGTGCTGGGTGCCTCCATACCCGTGCGCACTGAGCACAAAGTGCTGCAAGCACCGGTGCAGCTCATGTTCGACGAGCTTGACGACGATGGCTCACTGAGCCGCTGGCGCGTGGTCGACCAAAACAACGACAACAACACCTGGGTTTACGATGCCAGCATGCAGGCCATGGTGTACAACGCCGACTACTGGAACAATGCCAACGACTGGCTCATATCCGAAAAGATGCACGTGCCCGAGCGCGGCGCCCTTTATGTAGAGCGTGGCGTGATGGACCCCTCATACGTTGAAAAGCTCGACGTATACGTGTCAACCAAGTCGCGCAATGTTGAGGACTTCCACCTTGTAAAGCAGTTCTCGCTGGCCGACCAGTTCGGCTCGCTGGCCCTCGACGAGGTCGACCTGTCCGACTTTGCCGGCAAGGACATCTACGTAGCCCTTGTGTGCACTTCGGAGCGCATGCAGTATTCATTGTGGTTGTGGGGCGTGATGCTCACACAGCGCCTCGAAACGCCCTCAATCACCAGTTTCGGCCGCGACGGCGACAACCTCAAGGCCGAGTGGACACCGGTCAATAATGCGTCAACTTACTTCCTCGAGTTTTATAAGGAGACGGACGAGCCCGTAGTGTCGGCCAAATACCTGCCCGAAAGCGATGTAGACGAGGCCGTGGGTGAGGTCACACTTGGCACCGGCGTGCTGCGCTTTACCGGCAGCGGCACCGTCGAGACGGTAGACTTCCCCGAGGGCATCACCAATGTGCAGTACGTGCTCATGTCGGGCGGTCCGCGCGGCGAGTCAACCTTCAGTGTCGAGGGCACCAATGATGGCCACACGTGGACACGCATTGGCGAGTTGCAACGCATCAACAGTGTCGATGCCGACGGACAGAGCGTTGACCTCACAGCCCACATGAAGGGCAAGAGCTACAAGCGCCTGCGCATGACTTGCAACTTTGGCGGACGCCTTGTCAACATAGCCAACTTCAGCATTACCTACAACGATGGTGTGAAACTTGACACCCTGGCCCAGGGCGGCACCACTGCCACAAGCATGGTTATAGCCCCCACCACTCCGGGCGAGTTCAACACGGGCCGCTACCGCTTCCTTGTGACGGCGGGCGACGGCATACTCTATTACGACACCTCGGCCCCGGCCTATTACACCTACGACCCTACGGCCGTAACCAATGTTGAGGCCCAGCGTGGCCACACACTCACTCCCGTGCGTGCGCTCTGCACTGCCGGCATGGTGCGCCTGGCCGGTTTGCAGCCCGGACGCCACGTTACACTCTATGCCACCGACGGCCGTGTGCTCGCCACCTTTGTGCCCACCGCCACATCGGCTGCCGTGCGTGTCGATGGTTACGAAGGCGTAGTGATAGTTAAATAGGTTGACACAGAATGGTATTTGAGGCGCATCAGCGCGTAATCATTCTCTTTCACTCCATCAAATAATAATAGCAACAATGAAACATATACTTTCAGGCATACTCCTGCTGCTTGCCACCCCGCTGTGGGCGCAGCCGTCGGGCGAGAAGGTCAAGCCGCAGCACGTGGCACCACCCCCTGCCGTGGCGCAGTATGCCAGTGCCAAAGCACAGACCAATGCCGCGGCCAAGAGCCAGGCACTTGCCAAGATTGTGCCAACGCTCGAGGCCGTAAACAACAAGGCCGTCTCATTGCGCTGGAACAACCCAGAGCCCATCAACGGCTATTTCGACGACTTTGAGAGCCACCCCGACTTTGCCGTAAACTCTGCCGGCAGCATCGGTTGGCAGTATATCGATGCCGACAATGCCGACACCTACACATGGACAGCCGCCTCGTTTCCCAACCAGGGCAGCAAGATGGCCTTCATCGTGTTCAATCCGTCAAAGACGTCACCCTCAACCGGCACCTACCCCGATGTGATGCCCTTCTCGGGCAGCAAGATGCTGGTCGACCTCACCGTCGATGGTGGCAACAACGACTACCTCATATCGCCCGCCCTCAACTTTGGCAGCGATTTCAAATTCAGCTTCCGTGCCAAGACCTACAAGGACACGTGGGGTCTGGAGCGCTTCAGAGTGGGCTATTCAACCACCGGCACGCGCCCGTCCGACTTCACCTTCATTCAGGGCGGTAGCTACGCCGAGGCACCAGCCTCGTGGACGCTCTTTGAGTACACTATACCCAAGGACGCCAAGTACGTGTGCCTCAATTGCGTGTCTGAGGACGCCTTCATGTTCTTGGTCGACGACATATTCATCGGCACCAACAATGTGCGTCCGCGCATAGCACCCCGTGCGGCAGCGGCCGATGCCAAGTTGGCCGGCTTCAACCTGCTGCGCAACGGCGAAAAGGTGAACGACCAGCCCATCAACGCTGTGTACACCACCGATGTGGTGCCCGACTACGGCACCTACACCTACACCGTGCAAAGCGTCATGACCGACGGCTCGTTGGGCCAGGAGTCCGACCCCCTCAGCGTCGAGGTGCCCGATGTGCGCTTGCTCCCCTTCTTCGACGACTTTGACAATAACGCCATCGACACCACCCGGTGGAGCCGTCCCGTAACAGCGGCTGGCGAGGAAAACAAGTGGAAAACCGACTACTATGCCTATGGTCTGGTCGACTTCTCGGCCTGCTACCCCTATTCCAACATTGGCGAGTACTCGCAGAGCCTTGTCACCCGCGAGCTGCGCACCACCGACCCCGCCAACACCACCCTGCGCTACGAAATACGCCTCGACAACGGGCCAAAGTATGCAGGAGGTGTGCTTGCCACCGAAATATCGGTAGACGGCGGACAAACGTGGGCCCGAATTGACTCACTCCGTAACGACGAAGGCTCATACGACTGGCGCACCCACGAGTTTAAGCTGGGCAAGTACCTCGATGGCCACAACTTCTTCTACATACGTTTCCGTGCCTACGGCCAGGACTCGCGCTACGTCAACTACTGGTTTGTTGACGATGTAAAGATTTGGAACCCCGCCACACACCCCGTCACCATCAAGACCGTGTGCAACAACCAGCCCGTCGGTGCCTGCACCGTAACCCTCGAGGCCGACAATGGTGCCCGTTACACCGTGGTCACCGATGCGCAAGGCACTATAGCCCTGCCCGAGGTGGAGGAGGGCCACTACACCGTGCATGCCGAGGCCGCAGGCCACAACTACTTTACCGGCACATGGACACTCGACAGCAAGAGCGCCTCAAGCTACACCATCAGCATGCAGCGCCCCGTGCTCAACGTGTCGGCACACGAGGTAAATGCCGCCACCGCCCTTGAGTCGCAAACCGCCCAAACTATCACGCTCGAGAATGCGGGCAACGGCGATTTGCAGTACAACCTGTTCCCCACACCCGTCAAGGGTTCGGGCAACACCGACCACCGTTGGGACATCACCCAGTCGTTCGACGCCTCGGGCGACATACAAAGTTGTGTGGCGTTTGACGGAGAGGACTTCTACGCCTCGTCAAACTTCTTCCTTGGCAAGTTCTACAAATACAGCCGCGACGGCCACTTTGTAGAGGAATTCTCGGTGCCCGGCATGTACTACGCCCTCAACGACATGACCTTTGATGGCCGCTACTTCTACGCTTCCGACCGCAAGAACCGCATCTTCCAGCTCGACTTGCGCCACAAGCGTCTGATTGGCACCATCGACATACCCTCAGAGCCCAGTCTCTGTGTAACCCACATCGCCCACGACCCCCGCAGCGACGAGTTCTGGGTGGGCGACTACAACACCCTGGGCCGCGTCAACCGCAAGGGCGAGGTCACACTGGCCTTCTACAAGCTCAATGCCAGCAACGCCATGGACGTTTATGGCACAGCCTTCGACAATGTGACCCCCGGCGGCCCCTATCTGTGGATGAGCAACCTTGTGACCAGCGGACTCAACGTGGTGGACAAGGTGACCATTGTGCAGTACGACCTGAACAACCGCCGCGTGGTGGGCGACACCCATTCGGCCGTTGATGTGCCAGGTTACAAGCCCGGTTCGCTCAGCACGGGCGAGAACAGTCTGGGCGGTTTGGAGTGTACCACTTCGCTCGTCGACGGACAACTCACCCTGCTTGGCATATTAAATCAGTCGCCCGCACGCGTGTTTGCCTACAAGCTGGCCGACTTCGACCCCTGGCTTAATGTGTCACCTCTGGCCGGCACACTCAAGGCTGGCGAGAAGCAAACCGTTACGCTCAACTTTGATGCGCGCAACGTGGCGTTGAACCAAACCAACACCACCACCTTGCAGTTCAAGTCGATACCCGAGCTGACCGACAACCACGACATCAGCATCAGCCTCACGGCCAATCAGGCCGCTGCATGGCCCCGTCCGGTAGCCCTCACTGCCAAGGCCGAGGGCGAGTCGGCTGCCGCACTTGCGTGGACCGCCGGCACTGGCAGCACCCCCACGGGCTATGTCATCTACCGCAACGGCGTCAAGGTGGGCGAGACGGCCAACACTGCTTACACCGACACCAAACTGGTGCGTGGCACCTACACCTACACCGTGCAGGCCCTCTACAACGACAGCCACGCCTCAACTCTGAGCGACACGGCACTGGTGAGCATAGCCAAGGGCGAGCCTTATTTTGCCCCCACACAGCTGCAGGCCAACATCACCCTCAACAAGCACGTAACCCTTGGCTGGCAGCAGCCCGACGCCCTGCTCAAGCAGTCCGCCACACTGCGCTACGACAAGGGCCAGTGCGATGATGCACTGGGCTACGCCGAGGGAGGCTACTTCTTTGCCGGTGTGGCATTCGATGCCGACGACCTTGCCCCCTACCGCGGCATGACACTCGACTCGGTGAGCGCCTTCATTAAGGAGCGTGTCACCTCGCTCTCTGTCAAAATATACAAGGACGGTGCGTGCATATCAACCACACGCATCAATCCCGACGACGTGCTTTATGGCGAATACAGCCGTTTTGCACTGAAAGCACCCCTCACCATTGAGCGCGGTAGCACCTACTACGTTACCTTGCTCGTGGCACACGATGCCAACCTGCTGCCTATGGGCATCAACACCGGCACCACTACCGATGGCAAGAGCAACCTCATGTCTGAAGATGGTGTGACGTGGTTCCCCGCCTCGTATGCCGGATTTGAGAATGCCAATTTCTGCGTGGCCGCCCACCTCAAGCCCAATGCCGCTTATACCGAGGCACAGCCCGCGGGCTATGTGGTGTACCGCAACGGACAGCAGGTGGCACAAACCACCAGCAGCCAATATGCCGAGGACGTGGCCGAGGCTGGCACCTACCACTACACGGTGGCTTCGGTGTATGCCGACGGTGTGCAGTCAAACCAGAGCGACGCGGCCAGTGTGGAGCGCATCACGCTCGATGCCCCCATGGCACCTGCCACCATCAACACCCAGGTGGTGCGCAACCGCCAGGTAAACCTGCGTTGGAGCATTCCCATGCAGCAGGCATGCACCCTGCCCACCGACCTCGAACCACAAACGGGCATCAGCCCTGAGGCGCGTCCCGAGTATGTGGGACAGTTCAAGAGCGCCCACACGGGCGAGATGGGCATAGCCTCTGATGGCAAATACATCTACACCACCAAATATTCGGCCACGGGCATTATCAACCGTTACCTGATGGACGGCACATTCGACACCAGCTTTACCATGATGGTGCCCACCACTCTGACCACAGGTTTCCGCAATTTGGTGTACGATGGTAGCGACTTCTACGCTACAGCCAACGGCTCTACGCTCTACAAGATTGACATGGACAAGCAGGAGATAACCGACGAGATATCAATCTCCGAAATTGGCCGACACATAGCCTATGTGCCCGAACTCGACGGCGGGCGCGGCGGATTTGAGGTGGGCGACTGGCAAACCAGCATCTACACCTCGCTGCACGGTGCCAAGCTGGGCAATGGCCCCACGCTCAAGGGCGCAGCCGGTTCGGCTTACTACAACGGCGTGCTCTACACCTTTGAGCAGGGCTGGGACAAGCGCTACGAACTCTGTGCCTACGACTTTGCCTCGGGCAAACTGTTGTGGCACACCAGTCTGGCCGACTATGCCGCCATCAAACCCACCGAGAATGCCTCGGCCGGCGGCATGAGTGTTATACGCACTGCCGAGGGCTACCAGTTGCTCACACTCTGCCTGCAGGAGACTACCGGCTCGCGCTACATCTACTTCGACCTCGGTTCGGTAAAGGGACTGAGCGGCTATAATGTGTACCGCGACAATGTGAAGCTGAACGAGGCCCCCGTGGCACAGCGTGCTTACAGTGAGACGCTCACCACACCGGGCACTTACAACTACGAGGTGGAGACGGTGTACATCGACGGCACTACCTCGGCACACTCGGCCCCCGTGGCTGTAACCATCGATGCGGCTACACAAGGCAATGCACCGACCGATGTGCGTGCCACCATGGCATCGTATGGCTACGATGTGAATGTGACCATGATTGACCCCACCACACTCGCGGCTGACACCTACGAGAGTTTTGAACAGGGCAGCAATGGCACGCCTTTCAGCCGCGATGGCTGGACCAACAAGAACGATCTCTTTACCCTGACCAACACCGATGCCACACAGGGCAGCATGGCTCTGCGCTGCGAGGCTGAGGCCAAGGCCGAACTGGTGGTGCCCGTCACGACCGACTACGCAGCACCATTTGCCTTCAGCTTTATGGCGCGCAACATGGCCAAGGCCGAGGGCAACGGCGAAATGCAGGTGCTCACATCGGCCGACGACAATGATGTGGCCAACTTTATCAACCGCGGACGCGTGACCACTGCCGAGGCTTGGCAGCAGTACGACTTTACGCTGCCTGCCGGCACCAAGTACGTGATGCTGCGCGTGGTAAGCGGACATTCGGCCCAGTTGGTCGATGCCATCAGCATCAATGCCGACAAGGCTGGCTCGGTGTATGGCTACGACATCTACCGCAACGGGCAGCTTATTACCGATGCTCCCGTGAGCGGACCGTGCTACACCGACCACAATTTGCTGCCGGGCACTTACAAATACGAGGTGGTGGCGCACTACAATAACTCGGCGGTTAGCCCCATGAGCGAACCCGCACTTGTGACGGTGAACTACACCAACGGCTATCAGCAGCCTGGCACGCTGTCGGTTGAACAGACTGACAAGGGCAATGTGCTCACATGGAGCGTGCCGGCCCTTGGCGATGTGACTGAACTGCGCTGGCACAATGGTGTGTGCGACAACGCGGCCGGACTGCAAAACGGCGGACAGTATTACGCCGGTGTGGAATGGTCGCCCGAGGACTTGAAGCCTTACAGCTCGCTCAGCGTGTCTGAAATCAAGTTCTACATCAATCAGGTGCCCGACGTGCTCTATGCACAGCTCTACGAGGACAACACGCTGGTGTTTGAAAAGTATGTGGACAACCTCAGCCAGTACAGTTTCAACACCGTGCGCCTTGACAAGCCTATCAAGGTAGACGCTACCAAGCGCCTGCGTGCTGTTATCTATGTGGAACACAACCAAATAACTGTGCCTGTTGGCTACGATGCCGGTCCGGCCCGTGGTGGTAAGGGCAACCTCTACTCAACCGACGGACTGACATGGACCACGCTCGATGACGATGACAGTGGCATTGAGGGTAACTGGAACATTTCGGTGTGCCTGCAGCCTTATGCCGACAACACCAAGGCGGCTCCTACTGCCAACCTCTCGGCTTCGGCCGAGCGCTATGCGCCTGTGGCTGCCACGGCCGCGGCACAGAGCAAGTTGGCTGGCAAGGCTCTCGATGAGCCGCAGGCCGCAAGTTTCTTTAGCGGATACAACATTTACTGCAATGGTGAATTGGTGAACGCGGCTCCGCTCTCGACCGAGGCCACACAGTATGTTGACGCTGCCAAGCATGCCGGACGCTACTATGAGTACCAGGTGAAGGCTATCTACCCCGACTATGGCGAGGTTGGCTCAAACGTGGTGCGCATCATGGCCACGGGCATTGATGCTGTGACAACCGACGGTACGGGTGCCGCTGCACCTGCCTACAACCTGAAGGGTATACGTGCCGGCAAGTCGGAGCACGGTCCCGTGATTGTGGGTGGCGTGAAGCGCATGCAGTAACATATCTTTATGCGTTGACTTCTAACATCTGCTAACGCTTGATTGACGCGTTGGCTCAACCAACCTAAGGCATTTGCCCTTGGGGTGGATTGAGCCAACGCGTTTTTTGTGCAGTAAGGCGGAGCGGCATTTGTGGCTTGCAGTTGTCCGATAAAGCGTAAACATGCGAATGGCCCCAAGTGCAAAACGCTACCGCTAAACGCAAGCACAAAACGCTACCACTAATGGGGGCGACGCGTCCCGCGTCGGGGTAGAGAAAGGAATTCTATTAAATAATAGCTGCATCTTTTCCCGACGCGAGACGCGTCGCCCCCATTAGAGGTAGCGTTTTGCTCTTGAGTTTAGTGTTAGCGTTCTGTGTTAGTGTTAAGTGCTTGCGTTTAGTCTTGCGTTTAGTGGTAGCGTTTTATGCTTGCGTTTTGTGGTAGCGGACCCTTTACCATACTACAAAAACTTTACTTACCGTGCATCTTACATCTTACACAAATACGTTGTAATTCATTGACTATCAGTACTTTACTCAGTGTAGGATACTGCCAAGTTTACCTACACACGACCTACACGACCTACACACCCCTCACGCTGCCACACGGCACAAGCACGGGAGGTAGATATCACGGCATAGGGGGGCAGAATAATCTGTTGCTCCGACAGATTTCTCTACCTCCCTATGGCGTATACCCCACCGCATACGTCTAAATCGACTGCGCGACAACGGGGTGGGGTGTGTAAGATGTATGTAGGGGTGTGTAAGATACTTTGAAATCATCTTACACTCTTGAAATTTCTGTATATCAACTTGTTACGTACAAAAAGTGTAAGATGGCAGTAAAAGCACACGCACTCTTTTACAAGAGGGCAGACAAAGGGTCTGTGCCCGTGAGCAAACTGATGCGCAACACGATGGCGATAGACCAGTGCGCAAAAAAGGGCGGAACCCTTAGCAGGTTCCACCCTTAAAAAAACAATTCATTATGAAGAGGTATAATCTCTCATTGTGTGTTTCGCCATAGGTTAAGCGTAGGTTGGGATGGTTGTTACGCACGGCATAGTGGCGTTCCACCTGATGACCGATGCGCGGTTGTTAAGTGTGGCTTTGTGTGGCACACTTAATTTTCATGGTTGCGATGCAAATGTAAATCTTTTATTTTAATTGACAAACATTATGCAATAAATATTCAAAATAAATGCGCATTTTGTAACAACCGTGCCATTTTAACACTTTAGGGTGGTTCTAATAAATCTGCTTTTAGAACCACCCTTCAGGCTTACTGTCCACACTCCTCGAGCAACTTGATGGCGTCGACATATTGGGCTATGCCTACAGCCACCTCTTTGGCAGCTTTCATGGCCAGCACCACCGTTTGTGGACGGTGTACGACGTCGCCTCCGGCAAACACACCGCGGCGGGTGGTCATGCCCTTGGGGCGGTCGCCCACAATGACGTAGCCTTTCTCGTCGACGTCGATACCCTTGGTGGTGCCAACGATGCGGCTGGCGGGGCGTGAGCCGATGGCCAGGAACACGCGGTCGAACTCTACGGTGTGTTCGCCGTCGGGGGTGGCCAGTCTGATGGCACGCACACGGCCCTTTTCGTTGCCAAGGAATTCGATGGAGTTGGTTTTCCACATGAATTTTACGCCTTCCTTTACAGCGTCTTCGTACTCGCTCTTGATGGCGGGCATCTCCTCTTGTGTGCGGCGGTATATGACGGTGACGTCGCCGCCCAGGCGCTGTGCGGTGCGTGCGGCGTCCATGGCCACGTTGCCACCGCCTATCACGGCCACGCGGTCGCCCTTGCGCAGTGGCACCATCTCGTAGGGCAGGGCGCCCTCAACGTAGGCGTTGACGTTGTGCAGAAAGTCGGTTGACTGTGTGACGCGGCGCAGATTAGCCCCTGGCACGTTGAGGTTTTGGGGCAGGGCGGTGCCGGTGCCCATGAATATGGCGTCGAAGCCTTGAGCAAACAGACTGTCGACGGTGACACCGCTCTCGGGCGCGCCTACAAGGCAGTTGGTTACAAAGTGTACGCCGAGTGCCTCGATGCGCTTAATTTCGTTGCGCACCACGGCTTTGGGCAGTCGGTACTCGGGTATGCCGTACATCAGCACGCCGCCTGGATCGGGCTGCCCTTCGAATATGGTGACATTGAAGCCCTGGCGCGCCAGGTCGCCAGCCACGGTAAGGCCGGCGGGGCCTGAGCCTATGACGGCCACCTTGCCGCGTGTTTTTTCGGGTATGCGCTCGTGGGTCAGGTTCATTTCGGCGTCGAATTGTGCTACAAAGCTTTCGAGCTTGCCCACTCGCACGGGGTTGTCGCGTCGGCCGAGCACGCAATGGCCTTCGCACTGCTTTTCGTGTGGGCACACACGGCCGCAGATGGCGGGAAGGTTGGTTTTTTCGTGCAGTATGGCCATGGCCTCGCCCATGTTGCCCTTTGAGAGCTCGTGTATGAAGTCGGGTATGTTGTTCTCGATGGGGCAGCCCTTTTTGCATTGTGGCACTTTGCAGTGCAGGCAGCGCTTGGCTTCTTCAATGGCCTCGCGCATGGTGTACATTTTGTTAACCTCGTCAAAATAGGGCAGGTGGTGTGTGTTCTCTTCGTTCATCAGTTTGTGTTTACTTGATGTGTTCAATCACCTCGTCGATGCTGAGGCTTTGCTGCTCGCCGGTCTCCATGTTTTTAAGAGCTACCTTGCCTTCGGCCATTTCGCTCTCGCCAACCAGGGCTACGAAGGGCACTTTGTGGGCGTTGGCGTAGCTCATCTGCTTTTTCATTTTAACAGAGTCGGGGTATACCTCGGCCGAGATGCCGGCCTTGCGTATGGCGGCGGCCAGGCGCAGGCAGTGGGCGGCCTCGTTGGCACCAAAGTTGATGAACAGAATGCGGGCGCCCGAGTTGGTTTCGGCAGGGTAGAGATCGAGCTGGGTGAGTACGTCGTAGATGCGGTCGGCACCAAACGATATGCCGACGCCGCTCAGGCCTGGCAGACCGAATATGCCGGTGAGGTTGTCGTAGCGGCCGCCACCGGTGATGGAGCCTATCTGTACGTCGAGTGCCTTGACCTCGAATATGCAGCCCGTGTAGTAGTTGAGGCCGCGGGCCAGGGTGAGGTCGAGCTCGAGCTCGTTGCGCAGTTCGCTGGCCTTGAGGGCGTTGAGCACAAAGGCTACTTCGTCAACTCCCTTCAAGCCCGTCTCGCTGGCGGCCAGCACTTGGCGCATGGTGTCGAGTTTCTGCTCGTTGGTGCCCGAAAGCGAGATGATGGGCTGCAACTTTTCAACAGCCTCTTCGCTCAGACCTACTGCGCGCAACTCTTCGTTTACCTTGTCAAGACCTATCTTGTCGAGCTTGTCAATGGCCACGGTGATGTCGACAATCTTGTCGGCTGCACCTATAATCTCGGCTATGCCGCTGAGAATTTTGCGGTTGTTGATCTTGATGCAGACGCGAATGCCGAAACGGCTGAACACTTCGTCGACAATCTGCATCAGCTCTACCTCGTTGAGCAGTGAGTCGGAGCCTACTACGTCGGCGTCGCACTGGTAGAATTCGCGGTAGCGGCCCTTTTGCGGACGGTCGGCGCGCCACACGGGTTGTATCTGGTAGCGCTTGAAGGGCATCTGCAACTCGTCGCGGTGCTGCACCACGTAGCGTGCAAAGGGCACGGTGAGGTCGTAGCGAAGGCCTTTCTCGCAGAAGCGGGCTGCGAGTTGGGCCGAATTCTTTTCGGCGTATTCCTCGGCGGTCACTTCGCCACGGAAGTTGCCCGAGTTGAGTATCTTGAAGAGCAGTTTGTCGCCCTCCTCGCCATACTTGCCCATGAGGGTGGAGAGGTTCTCCATGGCGGGCGTTTCAATCTGACGGAAGCCGTAGAGTGCGTACACCTCGCGTATGGTGTTGAAAATATAGTTGCGGCGGGCCATTTCGACCGCACCAAAGTCGCGTGTGCCTTTGGGTATGCTTGGTTTCTGTGCCATGTTGTAAAATTTTTAGATATTTGTGGGCAAAGTTACTAAAAACCCATGTTTTTATTAAAGCTTCACCCTTATTTCTTTGTACACGCGCGGTTTAATACACGCTCCTGACGGAGGGACTTGTGTCTGCCTGCTTTGTATGTGGTGGCGCGGGGTGTGTGGTGGATATACGCTAAAAGTCTCCAATCTGTGCCGGTGCTGCGGGAGCATCGGTTACGGATTGGAGACTTTTAGCCAGTGAAGCCGCGGCGGGTGCACCGGGGCGGCTATGTGGGGCGTGGGGGAGCGGGGGTCAGAAGAACTGGCCCTCGTTGATGAGGCGGCGCGTGGCGTCGGGGTCGCTGTTGGGGCATATCATCAGTATGTCGCCTTGCTGTGCTATTACGTAGCCGTCGAGGCCGGCTATGATGGCTTTCATGTGTTGGGGCAGTCGCACCATGCAGTTTTGGGTGCCTTGCAGCATCACGCGGGCACCACCGCTCACTGCATTGCCGTCGGCATCGGTGTGCGACACTTCGTGCAGCTCTGTCCAGCAACCTACGTCGGCCCACCCAAAGTTGCACTCCAACACTGCCACATTGCTGCAGTGCTCGAGCACAAGCAGGTCGATGCTGCGCGGCAGGCCCTCGGGTATACATGAGCGCACGTAGTTCATCTCCTCGGCTATGGTGACCATTTGTTTGGCCACCTCTTCAACGGGGCGGTCGGGACGGTGTGCCATGCTTGAGAGGTGCTGGCCGAGGGTCTTGCCTTTCCACATGAATATGCCGGTGTTCCACAGGAACTCGCCGCTCTGCATAAACATCTTGGCGTAGTCAAGTTCGGGTTTCTCGCTGAACGATTGCACTTTGTGCAGCTTGTCGTCGGCGTTGCCTATGGCGTCGCCCATCTGTATGTAGCCGTAAGCTGTGTTGGGCTGTGTGGGTTTGACGCCTATGGCCAGGAAGTCGGCGTGGGTGTCAACGTAGTCGAGACCGCGTAGTATCTGGGTTTCGAAGCGGTCGGCGTGCTGTATGAGTTGGTCGGCCGGACTTACCACTACATTGGCTTCGGCATCGGACAGCACTGTGTGCCATGTGCCCCAAATGGCTGCGGGGGCGGTGTTGAGTTGCACGGGCTCGGGCAGAATGTTGGCTTCGGGCACTTCGGGCAGTTGCTCGCGCACCAGGGGCACGTAGCTCTCGTAGGTGGATATGTATATGTGGTTGGTGGGGATAAAACGGGCAAAGCGGTCGAAGGTTTGTTGCAGCAGGGTGCGCCCTGTGCCGAAGAAGTCGATAAATTGTTTGGGCAGCTCCTTCTGACTTGCGGGCCACAAGCGGCGTCCAACACCACCGGCCAGAATGATACAGTAGTTCTTATTACGTGTTTCCATTATCAAGGATTAGTGGGTTAGTTACTGTGTTTTTAATATGATGGCTTTCGGGGCCAGTTTTCCTCGTGGTGGGAGGCGTTTGGTTGTGAAAGCGTTGCTAAGTTAACGAAAAAAACTGCCGTTTGGTATTGCTCCCTGGATTAAAAAAACGAAAAACCGCCTTTTATATCATTATCCGCGGCAGTTGTACCAACGGATTGGGGTTGGTAAAACGACGCGGGAGGGCGTGCCAATAACCGTAATGTGCGTTACAGTTGTAGGCATGCCCTCCCGCGTAGTGAGGTATTTATGTTATTGAAGCATGTTATGCGTCGCCCTCTTTTTTGCCTTTGTTAGGACGTCGGCGGCCTCTGTGCTTGTGTGGCTTGGGCTTGTCGGCATTGGTCGTGGGCGCGTTGGCGCTGGCTGCATTTTCGGCCTTGCCATTGGCGCTGCTTTCAGTGCCCTGCTTGTTGGCATTTTGTGGACGGCGGCGACGGCGGTTGTTGTTAGTCCGCTTTTTGTTGCGCTGAGGCTTGTCTTGCGTTGCTTCAGCCTCGTCCTCTTGTAAGGCCGTGTCGCTTTTGCTGTCGGCACTGTCAAAGTTGTTATTTCGCAATGTGGCAAAATGCTCGTCGTGCTCTGTGCCGAACACGATGTCGTCCAGCGTGAGCGATGGCACAATGCTTGCAGCGGCGTCTGACGCGCTGTCGTTGTCAAGGTCTTTGTCCTCGGTTTCAGCAGCCTCGGTGGCTTCGACGGCAGTGGTGGCAGTGTAGTCGGCAGTGGCGGTAGTGTCAATGGTGTTGATGGTCGTGTCATCACCCTCTTCGGCTACGCTGTCAGTATCAACGGCCATGTCGTCACTTTCCTCGGCCACGTTGTCTGCCTTTTCAGCCTCGTTGTCTGCCTTCTCTGTTGTGTTGTCAAATGCGTCCTCTGCTTTGGGCTTGGCCTCTGGCTCAACTTCTGTTTCCATTTCAGCCAGAACTTCGTTTGCGGCTTCGTGACTTTCATTTGTAGCCTCTTGGCTCTCGCTTGAAGTATCCTGGCTTTCGGGCGCGGCCTCCTGGCTTTCGTCCTCAGCTTGCGATGCGGGCTTGATGTCCTCCTTTATGATAAAGGTTTCTTCCACTTCGGCCAGTGTTTGCACTTCGTCGGCTGTGTGGGCGGTGTCAGCGTCATTGGCCATTTCAGTGCCTTGGGCAACGGGTGCTTCGGCCTCGGCTTGGCTGGGTGCTTCAGCCTCGGCGTGGCGGCTCTCTGCTACGGCTTCAGCTTCGTGGTCGGCGTGTGTGCGGAGTGCGCCTAACAGACCCGATATTTGTGTCTGCGCCTCGCTTGCCACAGCTTCAGTCAGAGCTTCAGGCTCAGCCTTAGTTTCGATGGTTTCAGTCTTGGTTTCGATGGCTTCGGCCTTGGCTTTGGCCTTTTCAGCCATTTGGCGTTTGTGCTCAGCCTTGGCGCGTTGTCGTTCCACTTCGGCTTGGCGCTCGGCCTCGCGCTTGGCGGCGCGCTCCTCGGTGGTAGTGGCGCCCTTGGTCTGTCCCTTCACGGCATCGCCCATGGTCTTGGGGCCGCGGTTGCGTGTGCGCTTTTTGCGCAGACTTTCGTCGGCAGCTTTCAGCTCGTCCTCTTCGGGGGGAGCTGGTATCCCCTTGGCCTCGTAGTCCTCAGCTGTGAGCACGGGTTCGGCAGGTGGTGTGTCAATCACTTCGTACGAGGCAGCCTCGTCGTAAGCCGTGTCGTAAGCTTCGTCAGAGAGTTCCTGTGCGCTCTTCGGAGCCTTGCTGTCCTGCTCTTCGAGCACGGGGGCGTCGGCCTTGTTCTTGCCCTTGGCTTTTGAAGTCTTGCCCTTGCTCAGTCCGTCCTCGATGGTGTCGATTTTGGGCAGAGCGAACGACTCTTCGGCCTCCATGGCAGTGCGCTTTTCTTTAGCACGGAAGATGCTGTCGTATGTGGCAGGCTCGCGGCGCATGCGTGTGAGTGCCTCTTTCGAAGCCTCCTGCTGGCTCTCCTTTTTTGAGCGTCCGCTGCCGCGTGCTATGGTGATGCCTTCGATGCTGATAACGGTGCGGAAGCCCTTTTCGCCATCGCAGGCAGAGTCCTTAAAGTTGATGTTGATGCGGTTTTTCTGACTCCACTCCAGCAGTTTGCTCTTAAAGTTAACCTCCTTCTGCGCCACGTTGTCAAGGTCGACGTACCGGCCTATAACGCGGTTGTTAATGAACCATTGGCAAGTTTTGAAGCCGCGGTCCAGATAAATGGCCCCCATCAGTGCTTCAAAGGCATTGCCGCCAATGTTGGTGTGGCTCATGCGCGTGCCTTGTGCAGCCAGAATAAGCTTTTCGAGCCCCATGTCGGCAGCCAGTCGGTTAAGTGCCTCGCGCTGCACGATTTTGGAGCGGGTAGATGTGAGAAAACCCTCGCGTTTGTGTGGAAAGTGGTGGAAGAGAATGTCGCTCACGATAGTCTCGAGCACGGCATCGCCCAGATATTCGAGTCGTTCGTTGTTGAGCGGTTTCGAGGTATTCTCGCTGCGCTGTTTGCGGTCGCGGTTGTTGGCCTTGCGGTCCTTGCCGCCCTTTTTGCTGTCGGCGTCACGTCGGTAGCTGAGCGACTTGTGCGAGAAAGCGATGCGGTATATCTCGATATTGTGCGGGTAAAAGCCCAATATGTCGTATAGGGCCGACAGAAACTCCTTGTTCTTGCGGAAGGGGAGCTTCATGCGGTCAAATAAGTTCAGTATCATATATATGCAGTGCAAATGTGGCGTGACGTGCTGTTGCGCAAGTCGTGCGCACAAATTGCCGTTGAATTAGGGTGTATGATGTGGATATGGGAAAAGCGCAAATGTGCAGATGCGCCAGCGTGCCGAAATGCTATGCGTGATAGCATTTGCACATCTGCGCATTTGCACATTTGCACATGTTACGCGCCTTTGGGTGCGTTAGGCTTCATACTTCTTTACAATGCAGCAGGCGTTGTGTCCGCCAAAGCCGAATGTATTGCTCAATGCAGCGCGTACGGTGCGCTTTTGTGCCTTGTTAAAGGTGAAGTTGAGGTTGTAGTCGATGTTCTCGTCGCGATCGTCATCCTCGTGGTTGATGGTAGGCGGCACGATATCGTTCTGCACCGAGAGACAGCAGATGAGTGCTTCAACAGCACCGGCAGCACCGAGCAAGTGGCCGGTCATACTCTTTGTAGACGAGATGTTGAGCTCGTAAGCGTGCTGGCCAAAGAGTTTGGTAATGGCCTTCACCTCAGAGATGTCGCCCACGGGGGTAGATGTGCCGTGCACATTGTTGTAGTCGATGTCCTCGGGCTTCATTTCAGCGTCTTCGAGGGCAGCCTTCATCACGAGGTTGGCACCGAGGCCTTCGGGGTGTGAGGCAGTGATGTGGTGTGCGTCGGCCGACATGCCAGCGCCAGCCACTTCGCAGTAAATCTTGGCACCGCGTGCCTTGGCGTGCTCAAGTTCCTCAAGAATGAGTATGCCGGCACCCTCGCCCATGATAAAGCCGTCGCGGCTCTTGCTGAAGGGGCGTGAAGCGTGTGTGGGGTCGTCGTTGCGTGTTGAGAGCGCGTGCATGGCGTTAAATCCGCCCACGCCGCAGGGCCAGATGGCAGCTTCGGCACCACCGGTCACCATGGCGTCGGCCTTGCCGAGGCGAATGAGGTTGAAGGCATCGGCCAGAGCGTTGGTTGATGAGGCGCAAGCCGAGGTAGTGGTGTAGTTGGGGCCATGGAAACCGTACTGGATAGAGATTTGTCCGGCAGCGATGTCGGCAATCATCTTAGGAATGAAGAAGGGGTTGAACTTAGGGCCGTTCTCCTTGTTGATGGCATAGTAGCCAGCTTCCTCCTCAAAGGTGTGAATACCACCGATACCTACACCGAGCACCACGCCGATGCGGTTCTTGTCGATAGTTTCGAGATTCCAGCCGCTGTCCTTGATAGCCTCCATGGCAGCCACGAGAGCGTACTGCTCGTAAAGGTCCATTTTGCGAGCCTCCTTGCGGTCGATAAAGTCGGTAGCCTTAAAGCCCTTCACTTCGCATGCAAACTGTGTTTTGAATTTCGACGCATCGAAGTGTGTGATAGGGCCGGCGCCGCTAACGCCGTTCTTGATGTTTTCCCAAGTTTCGGGTACTGTGTTACCTACTGGTGTGAGGGCGCCAAGGCCTGTTACAACAACTCTTTTGAGTTCCATAAAGTTTGAATATCGTTAATGAATGCGCAGCCGTCAGCTTGAGTGGCAGCATGGGCGGTGTGTGCCCTGTGGCTCTCTCTGCACTTTAGTAGATTAGCACGCACGCGGCAGTGTGCTGTCCGCTTGTTTCCCGCGCCACGCGATGGGTGGGCTGGGGTAGTACTCGCTAATCTACTAAACAAATAAGGTGTGTTTCGAGGGGTGGGCTTGTGTGCACCAGAGCCGTTCAGCTGTGTGCTGCAGCATAGGGGTGAAACGTGTTGATATGCAGTGTTTTTGTAGGCGTGTAATGCCATAATGCAATTAACGTTTAACGTACAGCGACCTGTCTCCACACCGTCAGGGGCTGACAGCATAGCGACGCAGACGCGTAACGTTAAACGTTAATTGTTTTGGGTTGGGTAGTCGTAAGACAAGCAGATTACTTGTTAACTTCTCCTTCGATGTAAGCGATAGCGTCACCTACGGTTGAAATCTTTTCAGACTTGTCATCGGGGATAGTGATGCCAAATTCCTTCTCAAATTCCATGATGAGCTCTACAGTGTCGAGAGAGTCAGCACCGAGGTCGTTAGCGAAGCTTGCTTCGTTCTTAACTTCAGATTCGTCAACGCTGAGCTTGTCAACGATGATAGCCTTTACTTTTGCTTCAATATCAGACATAGTTTCTTTATTTGAATTTAATGAATTATGTTCCTTGGATTTAAGTTTCCGCGTGCAAAAGTAATGCTTATTCCTAATACTGACAAACTTTTAGGCTAAAAAGATACGATAAATTGCACGTTTTTCGAAAAAGTGTGCGCTCTCGGGCGTTAGGGTCGTGTTTTCCAGCACAATCCGTCGAGTGATTTGTGCTCCCTGACAAAGCAAGAGCACAGCAGGCCAACAGCCACCGATGTGGCCATGCCGATGCAGCCGTAGAGCAGAAAACTCGTGTCGGTGAGATAGCGCACGGCAAACACTGCCCCCACGCCACACACAAAGCCCGTAAGAGCCGCTTTGCCGCCGATGCGCGGAAAGAATATGCCCATCAGGAACAGACCGCCGAGACCGCTTGAGAGCAATCCGAGTATCTCCTGGAAAAAGTCGAGCAGCGAGAGAATGTGCCATGTGGCCATGAGCAGTGCTATACACATGCCCAATGCGCCCGACACGATGCAGGTGCGGCGTGCCACGCGCAGGGTGGCAGCATTGCTGGCAGTGGGGCGGAAGCGTTGGTAAAAGTCGACACTGTAGGCCGTGGCCACAGAGTTGATGTTGGACGATATGGTGCTCATGGTAGCGGCAAAAATAGCCGCAATGAGCAGTCCGGCCACCCCTTGTGGTAGCTGGCTCATCATGAAGAAGGGAAATATCGTGTCGGCCTTGCCCATGGTGTAGTCGAGCGCTGCGGGGTGTGTCTTGAAAAAGGTGTACAGCCCTGTGCCAATGGCAAAGAATGCCACACTCACAAACACGCTCATCAGGCCGTTGAGCATGATGCTGCGCCGTGCGCCAGCCTCGTCCTTGGTGGTAAGGTAGCGCTGAATGACAGTCTGGTCGCTGGTGTAAGATATGAGGTTGTTGGCCATACCGCCTAATATTATGACCCAAAAGGTGGCCGAACGGTAGTCGAGGCTCCAGCTAAAGAGCCGCATCTTGTGGTCGTCCATGGCTATCTGCCAGAAACCGCTTGCCCCGCCATCGGTGCCCCACACCAGGTAGCCGACTGCAAAGAGTGCCCCACCCACCAGTATGAAGCCCTGCACCACATCGCCCCACACCACGGCCTCGACACCGCCCATGGTGCAGTAAACGATGGTGACAAGCGCCATGAGCACAATGCAGATGTAGAGGTTGATGCCCGTAACCGCCGTAAGCGCCAGCGAGGGCAAGTAGAGCACCAATGCCATGCGCACCACCATAAAGATGATGAACAAGGCCGATGCCAGCAGACGTGTGGGCGCGTTGAAGCGACGTTCAAGATACTCGTAGGCACTCGTCACGTTGAGGCGTCTGAAAAATGGCAAATAATACTTGATAACGGGGAACGACACCAGCAGTATGGTCACCAGCATGGGGTAGTAAGTCCAGTCGGTGGCGTAAGCCTTGGCGGGGTAGGCCATGTAGGTGATGGCGCTGAGCATGGTGGCATAGATGCTGATGCCCGCTGCCCACCAGGGTATGCGGCCGCCGCCCTTGAAAAAGTCGTCGGCATTGCCCTCGCCGCGTTTCATAAAGTAATAGCCCAGCAGCACCATGCCCACGAGATAGGCCACGAGCACCGTCCAGTTGAGCCACCCAAAGGTGGGCCGCACGTCCATCTTGACAGCTGTTACGGCTGCCGACCTGATGCCCGGCTTGCTCTCGCCGTCCACTACCACCCATTCGCCGTCACATGCCACAAGGGCAGCCCCGGCGCGTGCCAACAGCGGCGAGCGGCTTTCGGCCACCCACGTGTTGGTGATGGTGTGATAAATAATGAGTTCGTCGTTGAAAGCGTACCAAGCCTCGGGCTGGCGCATGTAGGTGGCCTTTTCGAGTTCGAGCCTTGCTACATAGGCGTGCATGGCCTGTGTGCCATACCTTTGGGCGTCTATCCGTGCCTGTTTGATAAGCAGAGGTCGGTTGATGGCCGCCTCAAAGCGTTGCTTGTTCACACCGCCCGCAAACACGATGTGGGCACAGCCCGAGGGCACACCTGCGGCACCGGCCAGGGTGACGGCCTCGGTGCGGCCGTGTGGCACAATGGGGGCCATACGTGTCCATTGGTGTGTGGCGGGGTTATAACACCACCCGTCGGTGTGTGCCATGCCCCGTTGGGTGTCGGTGGCAGGGGCAAATCCGCCCGCCAGGTAAAAGCAAGGCCCCGTGGCGCTGTTCTGCACCACGCCCACGGGCTGCACACGTGCGGCACCGGGCAGGTCGGGCAGGCGCTCCCACTGCTTGCCGCCGGGGAAACGCAGTCGGTAGGCAGCCTGCGAGGGGCTACCGTTGCTCAGTCCGCCGGCCACGTAGATGTAGCCGCCGCCGTAGGCCCCCGCCATGTTGTCGAGCGGCAGGGGTAGTGCGGGCAGTGCTTCTATTACGAGTTGGTGGTTGTGGCCCGACTTGAGGTAGTAGCTTTTAGCCAGGCTCTGCTTGCCGTTGCTTGTGCCGCCCACGCACACCATGCCGTGTGGCACACTTACACCCACACCGTAGGCGGCGGGGTGGGGCAGACAGCCTATTTTGTGCCATTGCATAGTGCCCGCAGTGTGGTGCAGGTTAAGTTCGTAGATGTCGGCATAGAATTGCTTGTCACCGCCGTCGGCAGCCGGTGTGCCCGGAAAGTTGCAGCCGCCGGCCACTAATAGTTTGCTGCCTGTGCTGCCGGCAAATGCGGCCGACACGCCCTGCTGCCCGTTGACGCGCAGTGGGGGCAAGGGGCGGTAGCTGACGGAGTTGAAGGGGTTGTCGTTGCCGCCGTGGCGGGCTTGCGCTCGCATGGTAAGTGCCAGACAGAGTGTGAGCAGGGTGAGTAGCAATTTGTTCATGGTGGTGATGATATTAGATGTATAGTCGTTGGCGGAATTATTGGTTGACGGGTTGACAAGTTGACAGGTTAACAAATAAGTATGCTATATACTACTTATGTTAAAGCCAGAATGACAGGAAACTAAAAAAGCTTGGCCAACTTGCCAGTTAACCCGTTGAGTTGTCAACTTGTTTGTCAGTTCTGCCAATTGGTTATGATTGGGCAAAGATACGTAATCGTTTGCATCTGCAATGTAATATTTGCCACAAAATGGTGGTTGATGGGGTTGCAAGTGACCGTATTTATAAGTCAGAAAGTTTGCCCCGTATGGTGCAGCGTGTGTGTTGTGTCAAGTGTGAGCCTTGTGTCTGAAACAACAGAAATCCCCTTGACGGCTGTGCAGCCGCAAGGGGATTTCGAGCTTCTATGGCTTTATCATTCAATGCTGATTAGTCGCGACGCGGACGGCGTGGTGCGTGACCACCTTCGCCACCTTCGCGGCGCGGACGGCGTGCGGGACGTTCCTCCCAGCCTTCGGGCTTCTCTTCGAGCACGCGGTGTGAAAGGCGGAACTTGCCGGTCTTGTCGTCAATTTCGAGGAGCTTTACCTTGATGGTGTCACCCTCTTTAATGCCGGCTTCCTCAACCGACTCGAGGCGCTTCCATGCTATTTCAGAGATGTGGAGCAAGCCTTCCTTGCCCGGCATGAACTCTACAAAGCAGCCGTAAGGCATGATGCTGACAACCTTGGCGTCGTAAACCTCGCCCACTTCGGGTATGGCCACGATGGCGCGTATCTTGGCCACGGCAGCATCGATGCTCTCCTTGTTGGGGCCAGACACCTGGATTTTGCCTACGCCGTCTTCCTCGTCGATGGTGATGGTGGCACCAGTGTCCTCCTGCATGCCCTGAATGATCTTTCCGCCCGGGCCAATAACGGCGCCGATAAACTCTTTGGGAATTTCGAAAGCTTCGATGCGGGGAACGTGGGGCTTGAGTTCGGGACGTGGTGCGGGCATGGTTTCGAGAATTTTGCCCAAGATGTGCTCACGTGCCTGCTTGGCTTGGTTAAGAGCCTTTTCAAGGATTTCGTATGACAGACCGTCGCACTTGATATCCATCTGTGTGGCAGTAAGGCCCTTTGCAGTACCGGTGGTCTTGAAGTCCATGTCGCCCAAGTGGTCCTCATCGCCCAAGATGTCGCTCAAGATGGCGTACTTGTCCTCGCCGGGGTTCTTGATAAGACCCATGGCAATACCGCTTACGGGAGCCTTGATGGGCACACCAGCGTCCATCAGTGCCAAAGTACCGGCACATACGGTGGCCATAGACGATGAACCGTTTGACTCGAGAATGTCGCTCACCACGCGCACTGTGTAGGGGTAGTCAGCAGGGATCTGGCCCTTGAGGGCGCGCCATGCCAAGTGGCCGTGACCAATTTCGCGGCGGCCTACGCCACGTTGTGCCTTTGCCTCGCCAGTTGAGAAGGGAGGGAAGTTGTAGTGGAGGAGGAAGCGCATGTAGCTCTTGTCGAGCACATCGTCAACCATCTTTTCGTCGAGTTTGGTGCCGAGGGTGGCAGTGGCCAGGGCCTGTGTTTCGCCACGTGTGAAGATGGCCGAACCGTGAGGCATGGGCAGGGGTGACACTTCGCACCAGATGGGGCGGATATCGGTGGTTTTGCGGCCATCGAGACGCTTGCCCTCGTCGAGAATGCAGCGGCGCATGGCATCGCGTTCTACGTCGTGGTAGTAGCGGTCTACCATGGCGTTCTTTTCTTCGAGCTCTTCGGGTGAGAGTTCGGGGTGTGCGGCAGCATAGCGTTCCTTAAATCCTTCGCGTATTTCGGTGAAGGCATCTTCGCGCTGGTGCTTGTCGTGGTCGCCGGCTTCGGCAATGGCGTAGGCGGGCTTGTAGCACTCGTCCTTTACTTGCTGGCGGAGTTCCTCGTCGTTCACCTCGTCGTCGTATTCGCGCTTGACGTCGGTGCCGAGTTCCTTTGAGAGTTCCTTTTGCAACTGGCACATGGGCTTGATAGCCTCGTGAGCCACCTTGAGTGCTTCGAGCAGTGCGCTTTCGGGCACTTCGTCCATTTCGCCTTCAACCATCATGATATTCTCTTCGGTGGCACCTACCATGATGTCCATGTCGGCCTCCTTGAGCTGGTCGAAGGTGGGGTTGACAACGTATTCGCCGTTGATGCGTGCTACGCGCACCTCAGAGATGGGGCCTTCAAAGGGAATGTCGCTGGCAGCGAGGGCTGCTGATGCGGCAAAGCCGGCCAGTGCGTCGGGCATGTCAACACCATCGGCTGAGAAGAGCGTGATGTTAACGTATACCTCGCAGTGGTAGTCTGAGGGGAAGAGTGGGCGCAGTGCGCGGTCGACCAGACGTGAAGTAAGGATTTCGTAGTCGCCGGCGCGGCCTTCGCGCTTGGTGAAACCGCCGGGGAAACGGCCTGCGGCGCTATATTTTTCTTTGTAGTCGCACTGGAGGGGCATGAAGTCTGTGCCGGGCTGAGCCGTCTTGGCAGCACAAACGGTGGCAAGCAACATGGTGTTGTTCATACGCAGCATAACTGCGCCATCAGCTTGCTTGGCCAATTTGCCAGTTTCGATGCTGATGGTGCGTCCATCGGGCAGCGAAACGGTCTTGGTTATCACGTTCATCTGATTGTTGTTATAAATTATTTTGATTTTACCTTCGTTGTAACGCACAAAAGTAGCAATTATTTTTTAAGTGGAGGGAGTGGGGCTTTACTTTTTTCTGATTTAGAACAAGCTTTGCGAGCTAATGAGTTAACCCGTTGACGGTATTTCAGGTAAACGAGTTAACAAGTTGACAGGTTAACAGGTAAGTTTGCCAAGCTTTTTAAGCTTCCTGTCATTCTGGCTTTAACATAACTGAAGTTTCGGATTCAGCCCCCCCTTGCTAAATCCGAAACTTGAGTAACATAATAAGTGGTGTATGGCATACTTACTTGTTAACCTGTCAACCCGTTAGCTCGTTACCTGAAATACCGCCAACGGGCTAGCCCAGGGCAAGCGAAGCGACACTTTGGGGCTCCCGCATGGTAGAGTTTCCGCGCCCTGTAAGGTAGGGCGTTCAAAATCGGTATCAAAAATGAGATCGTTTTTGGGAATTCTATTCGTTGTTGTTGCTATTCGGTGAAAAGTAAACATGCGAACGGACTCAAGCACAAAACGCTACCTCTAATGGGGGCGACGCGTCTCGCGTCGGGAAAAGATGCAGCTATTATTTAGTAGAGGTTAGTATTTCCCTCCCTTCTCTATTCCGACGCGGGACGCGTCGCCCCCATTAGTGCTAGCGTTTTTTACAGCGCGTTTCAGGCAACTTAAAATGCCTCAAAAACAGTTGTGCTTTTGATGCCGATTTTGAACACCCTATCTGTAAGGGCAAAAGCATTATTACAATGTGCTTTAGACTTTTACCGGACAGTTCCCTTTGCCAGAATGGCAAACAAGTTGGGATAATAACAAAGATGATATTTGAACTTTGTTATATAGAAGCAATATTAGCATATTGGCCCGCGTTCTGTCACGCTGCCGTCTTCGACATGCCAGATGCGGCAGTCGGGCACTTGCGGAAACATGTGGTTGTCGTGGCTCACCACCACAATGGCGCGTTGGTGGTTCTGCTCGGCCAGCATGGCATAGAGCTTGGTACGCGATGGCTCGTCGAGATGCGTTTCGGGCTCGTCGAGCAGCAACAAGTCGGGCGCCGACACAAAGGCGCGGGCCAAGAGCGTGCGCTGCCATTGGCCGCCGCTCAGCTCGGCTATGGGGCGCTGCGCCAGTCCCTCAAGTTCAAATTGCTCAAGCACCTGCGCCACCTGTTGCCTGTGTGCCGCGCTGAAGGGCTGCCACAGCCGTTTGCGGCAGGCAAGTCCTGAGAGCACAATGTCGGCCACGGTGGTGGGAAACTGGCGGTCGATGTGGCGGTACTGCGGCAAATAGCCCACCACTACATGCGGTTTGCGCTCAATCTTGCCGCGGGTGGGGGGCAGCAGTCCGGCTATGAGCCGTAGCAGAGTGGTTTTTCCACCGCCGTTGGGACCGCTGAGCACCACAAAGTCGGTGCTGCGCAGACACTCCTTGATGTGGCACAACACGTGGCGCTCGCCGTAGCTCAGGCAAACGTTGTTGATGTTGAGTATTATGCTGTTGTCGCTGTTCATTGCTTCAGACTTTTCGCTATCAGTTTCATCTGTTCTGGCACATCGTAGCTGAGCGGGTTGATTTCGACCACCTTGGCACCTATGTCCTGTGCAAGGCGTCGTGCGGCGCGCCCGGTGTGCTCTTTCGACACAAACACCACCTTCACCCCTTCGGCGCGGCAGCGGTTGGCCAACTGCTGCATGTAGGCGGCCGAGGGCTCCTTGCCGTCGTGTTCCACGGCCAGCTGATGCAGGCCGTACTGGCGTGCCAGGTAGCCTAAGGCCGGGTGGTAGATGAGGAAGGCGCGCCCCTGCAGCGGCATCAGGCTGCGGCGCAGTTCAGCATCGAGCTTGTCCATTTGCTGTTCAAAGGCTTTGAGGCGCTGCTGGTAGTAGGGGGCATTGGCGCTGTCGGCCTGGCACAGGGCTTTGGCCGCATTTTGGGCCATGACGAGCAGGCATTGCGGCGAGAGCCAGGCGTGGGGGTCGATGCTCTCGCCCTCGGCGCCATGGCTGTGGGTGTTGTCGCGCAGGGGGGTGATGCCTTGTGCCAAACTCACCATGCGCAGATCAGGCACGGCACTGGCCATTTGTGGCAGTTTGGATTGCTCAAAGCCCAATGTGCCGGTGCGGAACACTATCTCACAGTCGTTCAGCTCCATCATTTGCCGTGGGGTGGGCTCGTAGGTTTCAGGACTTGCACCCTGTGGCATAAGGGTGTGCACCTCGTATTTGTTGCCCGCAATGGCCTCGACCACATAGCGCAGCGGCTCAATGCTCACGGTGAGCACCGGACGGTCGGAGTCGGCTGTAGGCCGGCGGCAGGCGCAGAGGGCGGTGACGGACAGGAGCAACAACAAGAGGCGTGTGAATGGTTTGTGCATATCGGGGGTGGCGTTTTGTGTGTTGTTATGAATAAGGGTGGGTTATATGGCAATGTAGGCTCTGACTATCAGCCAGTAGCGTATGAATTTGCCGGTGGCAAAGGTTATGAGCGAGTAGAGCAGGTTGACGCGCAGAAAGCCCAGTGCCACGGTAATGACGCTGCCTATGACAGGCACCCATGCCAGCAGTCCGGCCCATGCGCCGTAGCGCCGCACCCATTGCTTGCCACGCTCCAGCTTGTCGGGGGCCACTTTGGTCCAGCGGGCAATCCACTCCTCGCGGCCCATCGAGCCTACGCCGTAGTTGAACAATCCGCCAAGGGTATTGCCGGCGGTGCCCCATATCAGCAGTTCTACCGGATTGGTGCCGGCTGCCAACAGGGCAAGCAATACGGCCTCGGAGGCAAATGGCAGAAAGGTGCCGGCCAGAAAGGCGGCACAAAACATGCCTATGCCGCCGTGGGCGGCCAGTGTGGTGATGATGGTATCCATATGATGGTGAGGTGTGTCTTTTCGAGGGGGGAGGGCCTTATAAATATAGTGAAAGATAGTTCCACACGCCCAGGCCGGCGAACACGAGTATGGTGAGGTAGAACCACGCGTTGAAAAAACGTCCCTTGCCCAAGGCAAAGTAGTGGCCCACGAGTAGTGATGTGTTGGCTATGAACAGGTGTATGGTGCTTTCTAAGCAGTGGGGCAGCACGGCTAACAGCACGGCGAGGGTGAACTCTACCGTGACGATGACGTACGACAGCATTCGGGTGCGTATCTTGTCGTTGTAGGCTGTGCGGAAGGTGTGTATGAGTGCGAGCAGTGCCCAGAACATGATGGCCCCGGCTGTGGCTAGCTGGTTGGGTGGAAAACGGCTGTAGTCGGGCATGATGGGTGTGAACCACTCGTTGAGGTAGAGAAAGGCAGTGTCGAGCTGGTTGTTCCAGATGGCGTAGGCGGCGTATGCCCAATAGGGCAGGGTCAATCCGAAAATGCCGGCCATAAAGGTTCGCCAGTTGAAGTTGCGCAGTTGGAACAGCATGCTCACGTAGAAGGCGAGTGCCAGCACGAGCATGGGCGGAAAGGCCATGCTGCCCATACTGACAAACAGGAATGCGTGGAATATGTAGCCTTCGCACCTGTACTTTTGATATGACGCGAATAGGGTGAAGTAGGCTGCTATCAGGCATACCACAGTCAGCGCGTCGATGTTCCAACAGTGCAGTGTGGGGCACACGAGCATCATGAATAGGAAGGTGGTGCTCATCATGCGGGAGCGTATGCGCAACAGGGCGTTGCGGTTGTTTAGCTCCATAATGAGGTAGGCGGTGAGCATGGTGATGGCCAAACCGCCCCATAGGGTGCTGTCGGCCATGCCGGGCAACACCCATAACACAAGTGTCAGCACGGCCATGACGGGCAGCGTGAATGAACTTGATACGATGGTGTTTCGGAATGAATGTGTGTACACGGGGATATTGATGTGCAGATGTGGTGCTCGCTATGAATGCGTTGGCGGAATTAGTAAACAAGTTGAAGTTTCAGATTTAATAAGGGCGGGCTGAAAGGTGCTGCGAAATAACGCAAGCACTAATGGGGGCGACGCGTCCCGCGTCGGAAAAAAATGCAGCCATTATTTAGCAGAGTTCGTATTTTGCTCCTTCTATCCCGACGCGAGACGCGTCGCCCCCATTAGAGGTAGCGTTATTTCGTAGCGCCTTTCAGGCCGCACTTGCTAAATCCGAAACTTGAGTACTTACTTGTTAACCTACTCGTTAACCTGAAATGCCGTCAACGGGAACAGATATGCTGATAGGCAGATGTGGTTGCTCGCTGTGCTCACAGATAGGTCGAAATGGCTGACGCCGCAGTGCCTGATTCTTAGCGCTACGGCGTCTGCCTTATCTGCACATTCGCACATTTGCGAGTGTAACGAACTTAAAGATCCTGTCCGATGTCGCGACGGAAGTACTTCTTGTCAAAGTTGATGTGTGCGGCGCCTTCCATCGACTTGGCCAAGGCTTCAGCTTTATCCTTGCCGTAAGAGCTCACGGCTATGACGCGGCCGCCAGCAGTGACAAGCTTGCCGTCCTTAATGGCCGTGCCGGCATGGAACACCACGCTGCCGTCGATGTCGGCACCGGTGATTTCGTAGCCCTTGTCGTAGGCTTGGGGGTAACCGCCCGACACACACATGACGCACACAGCGGCACGTGGGTCGAACTCAACCTTGCGCTTGTCAAGGTCGCCTTGGGCCACACCCTCGAACAGGTCGACAATGTCGCTCTTCAGGCGCAGCATGACGGTTTCGGTTTCGGGGTCGCCCATGCGGCAGTTATATTCAATAACCTTGGGCTGGCCGTCGCAGTTGATAAGGCCGAAGAAGATAAAGCCCTTGTAGTCGATGCCCTCGGCAGCAAGCCCGTCGACGGTGGGGCGTATAATCTCGTCCTCAACCTTTTGCATCCACTCTTTGGTGGCAAAAGGTACGGGCGATACAGAGCCCATGCCGCCGGTGTTGAGGCCGGTGTCGCCCTCGCCAATGCGCTTGTAGTCCTTGGCCTCGGGCAGAATTTGGTAGTGTTTGCCATCGGTGAGCACAAACACCGAGCACTCGATGCCCGAGAGGAACTCCTCAATGACTACGCGGCTTGAGGCATTGCCAAACATGCCGCCGAGCATGTCGCGCAGCTCCTTTTTGGCCTCGTCGAGTGTAGGCACAATGAGCACGCCCTTGCCAGCGCACAGACCGTCGGCCTTGAGCACGTAGGGGGCTTTGAGTGTTTCAAGAAATTTGCAACCCTCCTCAACCTGTGTGCCGTCAAAGGTTTCGTAGGCAGCGGTGGGTATGTTGTGGCGCTTCATAAAGCCCTTGGCAAAGTCCTTCGAGCCTTCGAGCACGGCACCAGCCTTCGACGGGCCGATAACGGGCACGTGCTTTACGTCGTCGCGCTGCTTAAAGTAGTCGTATATGCCCTTTACCAATGGATCCTCGGGGCCAACCACCACCATGTCCACCCCATGGGCCACCACAAAGTTGGCCACGGCGTCAAAGTCGTCGGCCTTGATGGCCACATTCTCACCGGCATTGGCTGTGCCGGCGTTGCCCGGTGCAATGTAGAGTTTGTCGATGAGGGGGCTTTGTGCTATTTTCCATGCCAGTGCGTGCTCGCGGCCGCCACTGCCCAAAAGTAAGAGTTTCATAATACTTGACTGTTTCGTGTATGTATATAATGTATATGTGCGTGTTGTGTTGCGCGTTGGCAGGATTGGTTGGCGTCAGCCCGCTCAGTCCTCCGCGCGGCTATGTGTTTTGCAAAGGTAAGACATTCTGCGCACAATAGCGCTATGTGGCTGGCATAAAACTCGCAAAAAGGCTTGGCGACCTTTCTGTGCTTGAATCCGTTAGCATGGTTACGTTTCCCCCGACAGCCATAATTTACTCAATTTTTCTCTAACTCAAGTTTCGGATTTGGCAAGTGCGGGCTGAAAGCCCAATGGAGCCCATAGCCCAGGGCAAGCGAAGCGACACCCTGGGTATCGCGTGTTGGAGCAG
>ERZ1026846.103-NODE-103-length-60982-cov-36.208233_pt1 | contig 60982 bp, 26 predicted proteins | sample MGYA00380153_ERZ1026846 | MGnify/ENA primary metagenome ERZ1026846 (study PRJEB33269, sample SAMEA4719789) | human gut metagenome | biome: human-associated habitat; feature: organic feature; material: feces | place: Cameroon | collected 2013-10 ...
TATCGAGAAACTGAAGGAATGGTTCTGCATGGCAGATTATCACGTTTTCTCTTCTACCAATCTTACTGAGTGGCAGGATCATGGAGTCATCGTTTCGCAGGACAAAGTACCTTGGGTACAGGATGGCAGTTATACGATGTGGGCTCCTGATTGTGTAGAGAAAGTCGGGAAGTATTACTTCTATTTCCCTGCCGCTCCGAAAGGGGAGGAGAAGGGATTCGGAATAGGTGTGGCGGTTGCCGACCATCCGGAAGGACCATTTATGCCGATGTGGAAACCCATTGAGGGTGTGCACGGCATAGATCCTTGTGTGTTGATAGATAAGGACGGACAGGCTTATATCTACTGGGCTGGAGCTGGTTTGCACATGGCTAAGCTGAAACCAAACATGACGGAACTTGCCTCGGAACCAAAACTGGTAGAGGGGTTGCCTGAGGGATTCAAGGAAGGACCATTTGCCTTCGAGCGTAACGGCAAATATTATTTCACCTTCCCTTGGGTACGTGAAAAGGATGGAACCGAAACGCTGGCTTATGCCATGGCTGACCATCCGATGGGACCTTTCACGTTCAAGGGCATCATCATGGATGAGTCGCCTACGAAGTGCTGGACCAATCATCATAGCATCGTAGAATATCAGGGACAGTGGTATCTCTTCTATCATCATAATGATTATTCGCCTAAGTTTGACAAGAACCGCTCGGTGCGAATCGACTCTCTGAACTTCAATCCTGACGGAACGATACAGAAGGTGGTACCTACGCTAAGAGGTGTGGGATTGACGAAGGCACGTTCGCATATTCAGATTGACCGTTATTCTGCGCTGCAAGGCAAGGGTATTGGTATTGAATATCTGGATAAAAACAATTGTTTTGCCGGATGGAAGACTCTCTTCTCTAAATCGAATACTGCTCTTATATATAATAAGGTGGATTTCGGTAATGAGAAGGTGGAAGAAATCACCGTTCGTGCCAAGTCGGTTAAGGGCGGTGTGCTCGTAGTCAGAGCCGATGGCAAGAAGGGTAATATCATCGCTAAGGTGAAGATTCCGAAGTCGGCAGCCTGGAAGAATGTCCGTGCCCAGGTGCTCCATGCTCCTCAGGGCGTTCATGCTCTCCATGTATCCTTGCAGAGTGGTGCCGATGTTGAGGTAGACTGGCTGGGCTTTGATGCGTTGCCTTGGGAAAAGGGAGCTTTTGAAACTCATCAGTATCGCAATCTCTTTGCCGAGATGGGCTATAAGCAGGCTGATATTGATAAGAAGGTGAACGAAGTGTTCAATGATGTATTCTACGGTAAGAACAAGGTTTATTTCGAGGTGGGCGATTCCATGGGATATGTCAGCGATATAAAGAACAATGATGTGCGAACCGAAGGCATGTCGTATGGAATGATGGCTGCCGTGCAGTTTGACAAGAAGGACATCTTCGACCGCCTCTGGCGATGGAGCAAGAAATACATGCAGCATCAGGAAGGACCTTATAAGGGCTATTTCGCATGGAGTTGCAAGACTGATGGAACGAGAAATGCGCAGGGAGCCGCATCGGATGGTGAACTCTATTTCGTAACTTCGCTCATCTTTGCATCCAACCGATGGGGCAATGATACGGGCATCAACTATCTGAAGGAAGCGCAGAATATTCTGGATAGCAGCATGCAGAAGGCGGGAATGGACCGCACAGCTCCGCTTATCAATCTCGAACATCAGCTCATCACCTTTACGCCCGATCATTGGGGTGGGAAGTTTACCGACCCTTCTTACCATCTCCCTGCCTTTTACGAGGTTTGGGCGAAATGGGCTAACGACGGACGGTCCCAGTTCTGGAAGGAGTGTGCTGAGAAAAGCCGTGAGTTTCTGCATAAGTGCATCAATGAGAAGACGGGCTTGAACCCCGACTATTGCAACTATGATGGCAGTCTGATGAAGACCGGTCAGTTGTTGGGTGATGCTTTCCGTTATGACTCATGGCGAGTGCCAATGAATATAGCGCTCGATTATTCCTGGGCTTGTAAGGATAAGGAGTGGCAGCAGAAATATGCCAATACGCTGCAGAACTTCCTGTATAGTCAGGGTATAGATTCTTTCCTGGACCAGTATAATGTAGATGGAACGATGGTAGAAGATATTCTGCCGGCAGGTACGGCTCCTAAGGCACTCCGCCATTCCATCGGTTTTGTTGCCACTGCGGCTGCGGCTTCATTGGTCAGCAATCATGTGAAGGGCAGGGAATTCGTCAGTCATTTCTGGAATGCCAAGCATGAGCCAGATAAAGAAGGCTTCTTCGATGGCTACTACGACGGACTGTTGCGCCTCTTCGCCTTCATGCATCTGAGTGGCCGTTATCAGATTATCGAACCTCAAAAATAAAAAGAATAGTCTATGAACAACTTTTTCAATAAAATAGTTAGATTGTTTTGTTTATGTGTATTCCTTTTTGGGCATTCCTCTGCGGATGCCCAAAATAAGGAATTACCTGTAGACATTAATCCTTATTTCGGACCTGTCGGCAAGCAGCCTGTCGTGCCCAATGCGGCTGGCTTTATTCAGAGATGGTTGCTTCTGGAGCCAATCTCTGTGCCGGTCAAGAGCAATATCGTTTTTACAGATTCTTATCTGAAGGAGATATTCCATACGCAGTATTTCCCTAAACAGATGGAAATAGTTCCTAAGGATGGAGCCGTCGTGAAGGTGGGCAAGGAAAAACTGAAATGGCATGCGCTGGATAGTAAACTGTTTAATGTGAAGCTCTTCCGTTTCGCTACTTCGTTTAAAAAGCCCAAGTATGGTGTCTTGTTCTGGGCGGTTACCATTATCGATTGCCCTGAGGAGATGAAAGACGTCCGCTTGTCTGTTGGCTCAAATGGTGCCTCCATGTGGTGGCTCAATGGTGAGGAGGCGGTGATGCTCGAAGGCGACCGAAGAATGGTTCGCGATGATGTGGTTTCTAAGAAACTTACCTTGAAGAAAGGTAGAAATATCCTTCGTGGTGCAGTCATCAATGGTCCTGGCATGAGTGACTTCTGTGTCCGAATCATCGACGGACAAGGCAAGCCTGTCAGAAACCTGTCTATTCACGTGAAGTAGTGCAATCAATAAAGAAAGTTATGAAACAGAACAATATATTTTTCAGATATTTTAGCCCGGTTGCTGCTCAGCAGAAACTTTATGTCGCTGCTTTGGTTGCCTTGTTGTCTTCTTCTGCTTACAAGGCAGAAGCCCAGATTGGCGAACCTTTCATTCATGATCCTTCTACCATTGCCCTGTGTGATGGAAAGTATTATACCTTTGGAACGGGTGAAGGTGGAATCTGGTCGGAGGATGGCTGGACCTGGCAGGGTGGTGCTGTTCGTCCCGGCAGAGGAGCGGCTCCTGATGTGTTGAAGATTGGCGACCGTTATCTTGTAGCCTATAGTGCTACGGGTGGTGGATTGGGAGGCAGTCATCGCGGTGATGTCCTGACGATGTGGAACAAAACGCTCGATCCGAAATCGCCTGATTTCAAATATACTGAACCGGTGGTGGTAGCTTCTTCTTTGGATGATGAAGACTGTGATGCCATTGATGCGGGCTTGTTGCTCGACCCTACTACCGGCAGACTCTGGCTCAGCTATGGTACCTATTTTGGATTTATCCGTCTGGTAGAACTCGACCCGAAGACGGGTAAGCGGATGGAAGGCAACGAACCCGTCAATATCGCCATCGACTGCGAAGCTACTGATTTGATTTACCGCAACGGCTGGTATTATCTTCTCGGCACTCATGGCACCTGTTGCGATGGTCCTAATTCTACCTACAATATCGTGGTGGGACGTTCGCGAAAGATAACCGGTCCATACGTAGATAATGTGGGCAGAGAGATGTTGCAGGGCGGTGGAAAGATGGTGATTGCTGCCAACAATCTGAAGACGGGTCCCGGTCACTTCGGACGCTATATTGAGGAAGAAGGTGTAGAAAAGATGTCGTTCCACTATGAGTCTGATTTCAGACAGGGAGGACGAAGTGTCTTGGCTATCCGTCCTTTGTTGTGGAAGAACGACTGGCCTGTGGCTGGTGATGAATTTCATGCCGGAACCTACGAGATAGAATCGGAACGAAGAGGCTATGCCCTGGAGATTGCCGTAGATTTCGTGAGAATGCAACGGGATATAGAACCTTTCTGGATCAAGCCGACCAAGCCTCTGAAGAATATCGAACCTCAGACCTTGAAGGAGGTAGAGGCAGAATGGCCTAAGGGAGAAGTAAAGGTAAGAATGAGCGATTACATGTTCCGTCCTCATCAGAAGTGGAGTATCATGCCTGCCGGAAAGGGTGGTTATCTGGGTGGTCCTTATTATAAGATCTGCATAGAAGGCACTACCCGCTATCTTACCGCAACCGCTCAGCATGATGTCATTGCCAAACCTGAGTTTACGGGTGAAGATGCCCAGCTTTGGCGCATCGAACAGCTCACCGATGGCACCTATCGCATCATGCCGAAGGCTGTGCCAGGCACAGAAGAGAAACTGGCATTGGTTTCACTCGGCGACTGTACCCCAGGTCTGGCTCCCTTCGATTTCAACAGCGACAATTCTAAATGGAATTTCAGGCAACAATAAATTCATGATGAATCCCAATTTAATATACAAATAGCTTAATGGTAATTACAATGAACAAGAATGTTATATACGCAGCTTTGATGTTTGTGCTGACTATGTCCTCCGGCAATGCCTCAGCACAGCAGTTGCCTTATCAGAATCCAGCCCTCTCGGCTCATGAGAGAGCGGTAGATTTATGTGGACGACTCACATTGGAAGAGAAAGCTTCTCTGATGCTGGATGATTCGCCGGCTATCCCACGATTGGGAATCAAGAGATTCCAGTGGTGGAGCGAAGCACTGCATGGTGTGGCGAACATGGGAGATGTAACCGTCTTTCCGGAACCTATCGGAATGGCAGCTTCGTTTAACGACAGAATGGTGTATAGAGTCTTTGATGCAACATCTGATGAGATGCGTGCCAAATGGAATGAACTGCAGCAGAAGGGAGGAGATGTAACCCGTTTCCATGCTTTATCTGTCTGGACTCCAAACGTGAATATCTTCCGTGATCCTCGCTGGGGACGTGGACAGGAAACCTATGGTGAGGATCCTTATCTTACCAGTAGGATGGGATGTGCCGTGGTGCGCGGATTGCAGGGACCTGAAGATACGAAATACCGCAAACTCTGGGCTTGTGCCAAGCACTATGCAATTCATAGCGGACCAGAATGGGCTCGCCATACAGACAATATTACCGATGTTACACCGCGCGACCTTTGGGAAACTTATATGCCAGCCTTCAAATCACTGGTGCAGGATGCAAAGGTGCGTGAGGTGATGTGTGCCTATCAGCGTTGGGATGATGAACCATGCTGCGGCAACACCCGCCTTTTGCAGCAGATTCTCAGGGATGAGTGGGGATTCAAGTACCTGGTAGTTTCCGACTGTGGCGCTGTTACTGATTTCTGGGAGAATCATAAGGTTTCGAGCAATGCCAAAAATGCAGCAGCTAAGGGTGTATTGGCTGGAACCGATGTAGAATGTGGATTTAATTATGTATATAAATCGGTGCCTGAGGCTGTGAAGTATGGTGCCCTGACTGAAGAAGAAGTTGATAAGCATGTGATTCGTCTGCTCGAAGGTCGTTTCGACTTGGGTGAGATGGATGACAACAAGATAGTATCATGGTCGAAGATTCCTGTATCTGTGCTTTGCAGCAAGGCGCATCGCCAGCTCTCGCTCGATATGGCTCTGCAGACCATGACGCTGCTCCAAAACAATAATGAGGTTTTGCCTCTCGATAAAAAGGTAAAGAAGATTGCTTTCATCGGACCAAATGTGGATAACGAACCGATGATGTGGGGAAACTATAATGGTACTCCACGACAGACAATTACCATCCTGGATGGTATCAAGAGTCGTTTGAAGAAAAACCAGGTTGTCACCTTTAATGGATGCGACTTGGTGAACGACCAAGTTTTGAATTCTTACTTCGACCAGTGTAGCATGGATGGCAAGATGGGCTTTAAGGGCACTTTCTGGAACAATCGCAAGATGGAAGGCAAGCCTGTTGTCATCACCCAGGAGAAGAATCCTGTGCAGGTAACGACCTATGGTCAGCACTCCTTCGCTCCTAATGTGAAGCTGGTGGGCTTCTCTGCAAAATATGAAACCGTGTTCCGTCCTAAGCAGACAGACAAGGTGTTGCTCGACGTGGCTGGTTGCGGTCACTACGAGGTTTATCTGAATGGTGAGAAGAAGGCAGAGCATTCTATCTGGCGCACTACCGAGAGTCGTATCGAGTTCCAAGCCGAGAAGGGCAAGGAGTATAAGATAGAGATTCGCTATCACGAGATGCCTAACTATAATGCGGACATGAAGTTCAATATCGGGCATGAGAATCCTATCGACTATCAGGCTTCGCTCAAGCAGTTGAAGGATTGCGAGACAGTAGTCTTCGTAGGTGGCATCTCTCCACAGTTGGAAGGTGAGGAAATGCCTATCGAGATTTCTGGCTTCAAGGGTGGTGACCGCACCAACATCGAATTGCCTAAGGTTCAGCGAAATTTCCTGAAGGCTTTGAAGGAGGCGGGCAAAAAGGTTGTCTTTGTCAACTGTTCGGGTTCGGCTATCGCCTTGACTCCAGAGACAGAGAGTTGCGATGCCATTCTCCAGGCCTGGTATCCTGGTCAGGAAGGTGGTGAGGCAGTGGCTCGTGTACTCTTCGGGGAGTATAATCCTGCCGGCAAGTTGCCTATTACGTTCTATAAGAATTCAGAGCAGTTGCCTGATTTCAAGGATTACAGCATGAAGGGCAGAACCTATCGTTATATGAACGATGCGCTCTTCCCATTCGGTTACGGCTTGAGCTACACTTCTTTCCGTATTGGCGATGCTACACTTTCCAACTCTATCTTGAAGAAGGGTGAAAAGATTACGCTGAAGGTACCGGTAAGCAATGTAGGAAAGAAGGATGGAACCGAGATAGTGCAGGTGTATGTGAAGGATCCAACTGATGCTGATGGACCATTGAAGAGCTTGAAGGCTTTCGAGAGAGTGGAGGTGAAGGCTGGAAAGACTGCTGAGGCTGTCATCACGCTGGATAGCAGAAACTTCGAACTCTTCGATGCTGCAACCAATACCGTCCGTGCCAAGGCAGGAAAGTATGAGGTTTATTACGGCAGCAGTTCGGCTGATAAGGATTTGAAGAAACTGGATGTTTCTATTGAATATTAAGTAACTTGAGAAAATCATCAAGGAGCTGAGTAAATATGAAAAGAGGGTGTGTCTTGGACTTTTGACACACCCTCTTTCTGTAATCAATGGTTCTCAATCAATAGAGCATGCATATTGTTCTTTATGGGTGCAAATAATCCTTCTTTACGCACACGTATATATTTTTTTTAGAAAAAAGTCTCATAGTCTCATTTTTAGCCGCAAATATCACGTTATATCGTTGATATAAAGATATTTATAGCTAATGAGACTTCTTGCAAAAAGTAGAAAGAAGTATCATAGAAGTATCATTAAAAATCATAGAAGTATCATTAAAGATAATACAAAGCATGCGAAAAGCCAGTTTGAACGTTAAGAAAAGCCAGTTTAAGCCAGTTTAAACATCAGAAAAAGTCATTTTAAGCATAGCAAAAAGTCATTTTAAATATCGCAAAGAATCAAAAGAATATTGCCCAAAAATGAGTCCGATGTTTGGGCACTCGTTGCCCGCGTTATGGGCAGTGGTTGCCCAGCACAGGGGCTGTCGATGCCCACTTGGTGGGCTACGGATGCCCGTGTAACGGGCACAAGCAGACCAACCGAAGGTATTTTTCTGAAGTTTAGAAGTCATGTAAGAACGTTTTGATATCCAAGCCCTCCATATTCTTTTCAAGGTATTCATCGAAACTTTTGCTAATCTTTGTGATGCTAGGTTTACTCTTTCTTAGCAAGATAGCTATGTTGGAAAAGTTTATTTCTGCTTTTATTAGATAAGCAAATTCCAACTGTGAGTCTTTGAGACCAGGAAGGAATGCAGTAAGGCGTTTGCCATATTCATTGAACAAGTTGTCGATGGTTGCCATGATATCTATAATGGCTTGTTTTTGTTCTGAATTGGTATAATGATCGAGTCCGTTTCTTATCATTTTGTGCAATTTATCATATGATTCGGACATTCTAAATTGGTTCCATCTGTCATCATCAAGTTTTATATTCTTTGACAGTTTGTTGATGCAATGCTCAGATGATGTAAGCTGGTATTTCGATAGTTCGTTGTTTCTTGTTTCAAGTTTTTTGATATTGCTTACATGTTCGTGCATCATGTTCTTCTGTTCTTCAATCTTCTGTTTTTGATTTTGAATTAGCTCGTTTTGCTGCGCAATGAGCTTGAGTTGCTTGATACTTTTTTCCTTGGATGCGTTTTTATGTGCCAAGATGAGCGTAGTAAGTCCTAGGATACAAATGATACCGAGTAACATCGCATACTTGTACCTGTTCTTGCTCTCTTCTGCCTCCTCTCTTTTGGCAACCTCCAACTCATAGTTATACGATGCCTTCATCTTTTCTGCCTCCTGCTTGTTGTCGATGGAATCAATGGCGTTTCTTAGCTTTATGGCTTTATTTAGAAATTTCCAAGCAGTAGTGTATTCTCTATTCTCAGCATTTGTTTCAGACAGGGCTGTATTAGCTTCATATTCTATAATGGGATTTCCTATGTTTAAAACTTTTTGAAAATAATAGGACGCAGAATCTACTTGGTGCAGTTCTTTATAATAATAGCCTTGCATTAAATAAAATCCATATTCTTGTTGTTTGAGTATGGTTGGTAATATTTTTTCGCCTTCATCAATCAAAGTTTTTAGCTCTTTATTGTTTCTTTCTTGAATGGCAATTTGGCCTTTGGCAATGATGAAGCGAGCTAAGTTGATTGTATCTTTTGTTGCTGAAATCTTATTTTTAGCGAGATTAATAAATTCTGAATATTTCTCATCGTTGCCCAAAGTCTTGTAGTCATGGGCAATATTAATAAGGCAATTATTAGCTAACGTGTAATCTTTTGTCTGTGAAATATAGTTATATGTTTTAATTTCATACTCTAGTGCTTTGATTGGATTTTTTCGATTATCTTCAAAACCAGATAGCTGGTAATAGCATCTTCCAATCATTTCCTTTGGGGTATGAGTACTATCAGTGTCGATAGATTTTAAGAAATAATCAATAGCGCGAGGGTGTTCTTTAAGGTCTCTGTAAATACAGCCTAAACAGTAATATGCCATAGAGAGCGCTTTTTGGTTATTTTGTTTAGTGTAGTAGTTGGCGACTTTAAGCATAGTAGAATCACTTGTGTGGGGTATGTATAATAAGTCGGCAACTCGACAACGGATGATTTGATAGTACATTTGGGCATCTGTACCTTCTTTGCAAATAGATGCAGAATCTTTTTGCAAGAGTGTGAATGCACTATCCGGCTGAGCCAACATGATGTTTTCAATGTTGGATAATTGCTTATTCGCTTGCTTTGTGCATGAAGCCAAAAGACAAATGAAAAATATGATTGTAAGTTTCTTCATTTTACTTGATTTTTAAAAGTTTTTGCAAAGATACATTTTTTTTCTTGAAAAAAAGATTTTTCTTATAGCTTATTTCTTATGAAAATGAAGAAATCTAAAGTTTATGTTACATGAAATAAAGTCTTTTCAATTTGTGCTACGTAATTATGAAAATTTACTTTTTGTTTACTTTGCTGTTTATAATGGAAAATAATGAAAAACAAACAAAAAGTGAACAAGATAGTGGATTTGATTGGATTTCTTTCCTTAAATTTGCAGCGTAAAATCCAAAATATAAAAGTTATGAAAAAAGTATTTTTTAGACTGTTTTGTACAGTGATAGTAATAAGCTATCTTTCATTATTGTCCTCTTGCCAACATCAGCAGGAAAAGGTGTGTCCGGTTATCAATCTCGGGAATGTAAAGGAATGTTCTGTCTCTGATTTGTTTTCTAAGATAGAGATAGTTCCCTTAGCTATGCGTGAGGGAAACTTTTTGGGGAATGTAGACCGTGTGCAGGTTTCTGATAATTATTATGTTGTATCTGATTCAAGACAGATATTGACTGTTTTTGACAAAACAGGAAAGTTTGTGTCTTCATCAGAGGATAAGATAGGTAATGGGCACGAAGAATATTCCATAGTTATGGGTTATTCTTATAATCCATATAATAATAATATAGAGATATTGACTCCTGCTCATTTGTTGTGCTATGATGTGAATTTTAACTTATTGAAAAAAGTGAAACTCCCGACTAAACTAGCGAAAAGTAAAGATACGGGTTTAATGTTTGACCGTATTTACGATTTATCAAAACATCTTCACGTCTTAATACCTACGTCAGTGAGCGGTGAGTCGACAGGTATGTTAGTTTTTGATTCCTCTTCGTCTAAGATTTTGAAGAATATAGATTATGAGATGGATGAAATTGATAAAATAAATATGCAACGCGATTGCTTCTTTCTGAGGAAAGGCTCTGCTGTGACTTTTGTCCCTCCAATTTATAGTGACTATATTTACACTTTTGATGCTACGACTATGGAATGTTCAAGAAAATATAAGTTCGAAGGAGGCTCAAATATGCTTACTAAAAATGACTTAGAGGCATTTGGCTCAAATGAGAATAAAAAGAATCTGTTTTTGATGAATACAGACAAGGAAATTCTTGTGTCTAAAATGGAAGTGGACAAAGCTATCATTGTTCATGTCAAAAAGGGAAATCGCTTGTCTGATTGGTATTCTATCTTGTATGACAAGGCATCGGGTGAACTTAAAAAGATAAATTTGTACTCTGGCAAAAAGAAAATTTTCCCATTAATTAAAAATGTAGATGCTCAATCGCTTTATGCTTATGTAGAAAAGCAAGATTTGCCATCAATGCTGGAATGCTGGAAGCAGATGGGATGTAATGTAGAAGGCAATGTACAGAATGGAGATGGATTTATAGTGAAATATACATTGAAGTAAGATTCTGTAGATAAGAAGTTATGGATGTTTGGCATGCTCTATTGACAGATAATCCTTGATTACAGAAAAGATGTCCTAGCAAAAGATGCGAGGGCATCTTTTCTGTTTTATAAAACAGACACTTTTAGATAATTATTCGACATGATAGCCATCACAAAGCATTTGTTACATGAAATAAAGTTATGAATCGAATAAATCGCTACTTTTGCGGTGTTTTAACAACTTAAATAACAAAAGCCGGTGAAAATCATCGGCATCATAACAATTTTAAACTTTTATAATTCAACCTAAAAACAATGAAAAAGAGATTTTTGGCGATATTGGCGGCTGCGTTGCTACCGTCATGTCTGTTCGCCCAGTTTGGAGTGGTTTCTCCGCTTCATGTGAATGGCAATCAGTTGAATGATGCCTATGGCAACAAAGTGGTTTTGCATGGTGTGATGGATACACCGAGTCCTTACTTCAACAAATACCGTTGGGGTAATACTTGTACTGATAACAATATTCAGCCATGCATTAGCTATTACGACAAGATTTTCGGAGCACTCCAAAATCCTGCTAAAGGCACTTATTGTAACATCTTCCGTCTTCATCTCGAACCAGGCTGGACCAATGATCCCAACAAGAAGTCAACGGGTTCTGATACTGGAGAGGCTAATATATCGCGTTTCAGTGCTACCCGTTTGCAGAAGTATCTTGATGCCCTTTATCTGCCTATTGCGCAGAAGGCCATCAATCATGGCTTGTATGTGGTGATTCGTCCTCCAGGCGTATGTCCTAAGGATTTGAAGGTAGGCGATGCTTATCAGAATTATCTTAAAACGGTGTGGAACATCGTTTCCAGCAACAGTTGGGTGAAGAATAATTCAGGCATCGTATCCCTGGAACTTGCCAACGAGCCTGTTCATATATATAATAGGTATGGTCAGAGTTCTGCCACAGCCATGCGAGATTATTTCCAACCAGTGATTGATATCATCCGAAAGAATGGTTTCAAGGGTATTATATGGATTCCTGGCACTGGTTATCAGAGCCAGTATGAGAATTATGCCACCTATCCTGTATCTGATAGTAATTTCGGCTATGCCGTTCATGTGTATCCAGGATGGTATGGTGCAAGTGATAAGAACTATGATTCCAATGCTTTCATCTATAATTTCCAGAAGCAGGTGCCTGTGGTAAAGAATAAACCGATTCTTGTTTCTGAGATAGACTGGAGTCCGGAGAAACCTGGTGCAGGTAAGTATAATGAGTTTGGACAGTGGGTGGCCAGCAACCTGGGTTCATGGGGAACTGCCACTACCAGCAAATGGGGTAATGCCTGGAAGAAGGTGATGGATCATTTCGGAAACATCAGCATGACGCTGACTAGTACTGACGATTATCTTGATATCGACAACTTCCTGAAGACCGGTAATATCAAGGCTGGATTGGAGGCTAACCCTGAGGCATGCGGTCAGACCTGTTTCTACTGGTATTACGAGTATTCCAAGAAAGACTATGCTCATAAGTCTGCTGGTACATCTTCTTCTACTCAGACCACTCAGCCTTCTACAGGTTCTTCTTCTGCCAATACCCAGGGTGAGAACATCATCAAGTCGTGGGGCAATGGCAGCGGATTCGTTCCTTCGGGCTGGACTGTAGTAGATAATGGCAGCCAGGTTTATGCCGGCAATAAGTCGAGCGGTCCACGCATCATGAATTTCTCTGGTGATTTCAAGAATGCTTTCTATGTGAGAAGTGTTTCTGCAGATAAGGCTGGCTATATAGAATATGGCAATACCAACGGCTATACCCTGCCTCTGGTATTTGGTGAGTATGAACTGACCTGCAATGTGGCTGCCTGGAAGGGTGCTCCATATATGAAGGTGGAGGTGTTCGACCCTCAGAATGCCGTTCTTGCTTCTACCATCGTCAAGGCAAATGGCAATGCGAATGGCAAGGCGGGTGCTTATCTCTCGGGTACCACCAGGGTTTCTCTCTCGTTCTATTCCATGATTAAGGGCAACTACCGTGTACGTTTCACCCCTGTGGCAGATGCCAAGGGCACAGGTGGTGCCTGGGTTGAGGCTCTGGTAGGCAATGTGGCTCTTTACTTCAAGGGAAATCCGCTGGCACTGAATGCCGTGGGACAGGTTCCTGCCGGATGGAAGATTGTTGATGCAGGAGAGCAGAAAGCGGCTGGTGCAGCTGGCAGCGGTCCACGTATCTTCCAGTTTGCCGGTGGTGATTTTTCTACGGGTCTTTACATCCGTCAGAGCGATGCCAGCAAGGAAGGCTACGCCGAGTTTGGTTCTACTTGGGGCTATGGCTTCTCGTTGAAGCAGGGCAGCTATGTATTCTCTTATAATGCCGTGGCGTGGTCGGGGTCTCCTTATCTGAAGTGTGAGGTTCTCGACGAGAGCAACAACGTGCTGGGTTCTCAGATTATCCAGTGTACCAAGAATGTGAACAAGAACACCGGTGCAAATACTTATGGCAGCAATAGTGGTCAGGTACGATTCACCGCTTCCCGCACGGGTTACTATCACTTCCGCTTCACTCCTGTGGCAAACAGCTGGGGTGGCAGTGGTTCATGGCTTGAGGTAGTGGTAGGTCATTTGAAGATTTCCATGACCAGTGCTTCCCGTTCAAGAAGCATCGATGGTGGTTGGAACGATGGCACTACGGGCATCGGGCAGGTTGAGAGTGCTGAGCATATCAGCGGTCAGGAGACCAAAGTGAACTCTGGCTGGTACACGCTTCAGGGTCAGCGGGTAGAACACCCAACCAAGGGTATTTATATCCATAATGGCAAGAAGGTGGTTTTGAGATAGAATATTAAGTGAGACTTCCATGATACATCAATGAGACTTCTCGGCATTAAAACCGAGACGTTTCATTGATGTTTTTTTTCTGTATATATCAAGTATTTAAATCATATTATGACGCACCCTCTTCTTATGTGTTACCTCATTTAAACTATTTGAAACATGTGAAAAAGTAGAATTCTGTTTTTTGGCTTAACTTTGCATCCACAAATAACAATTTAATCAACTGACATCAAATTATGAAGAAACAACTGATGATTGCTCTGCTGAGCATTGCGCCTGCCTTGGGTGTTGTGGCGCAAGATAAACTTTATAAGGATGAGTTCCCGCTGGGCGACATCACCCTTCTGGACGGACCATTGAAGCATGCTCGCGACTTGAACGTGCAGGTGCTCCTGAAATATGATTGCGACCGCATGCTGGCCCCTTATCGCAAGGAGGCTGGCTTGCAACCTCGCAAACCTTCTTATCCAAACTGGGATGGACTGGACGGACATGTGGGCGGACATTATCTGTCGGCCCTTGCCATCAATGCTGCCACAGGCAATGAGGAGTGCCGCAAGCGCATGGAATATATGATATCCGAACTCCAGCTGGTGCTTGATGCCAACAATCAGCGTCCTGATGCCTGGTGTCATAACTATATAGGTGGTGTTCCGAATAGTGCCAAGATGTGGACGGCTTTCAGTAAAGGAGATTTCGGACCTTACTTCGGAACATGGGCACCTTTCTATAATATTCATAAGATGTATGCAGGTCTTCGTGATGCATGGCTCTATTGCGGAAATGAACAGGCAAAGAATCTGTTTCTGAAGTTCTGCGATTGGGCAGTGGACATAACACGTGATTTGAGCGATGAACAGATGGAGAAAATGCTAGGCAACGAGTATGGAGGCATGAACGAGGTGCTTGCTGATGCATACGCTATTTCCGGAGAGCAGAAGTATCTGGACTGTGCCCGCCGTTTCTCCCACAGACAGTTGCTTGTGCCTTTGGAAAACGGCAAAGACTGCCTTGACAATATGCATGCCAATACGCAGATTCCGAAGGTCATCGGCTATCAGCGCATCGCAGAGTTGGCTCATGATGTACAATATCACAATGCCAGCGAGTATTTCTGGGAAATCGTGACACGTCAGCGTTCGCTGGCTTTGGGAGGTAACAGCAGGCGTGAGCACTTTCCGACTAAGGAAAATTGCATCGACTATATCAACGACATCGATGGACCGGAGTCTTGCAATACTTATAATATGCTGAAGCTTACCGAGGATTTGAACCGAGTAAAGCCTAATGGCATGTATGGCGACTTTTACGAGACAGCGATGTTCAACCATATCCTCTCTGCCCAGCATCCGCAGCATGGCGGCTATGTCTATTTCACTCCCGCCCGTCCTCGCCATTACCGCAACTATTCTGCCCCTAATGAGGCGATGTGGTGCTGCGTGGGAACAGGAATGGAAGACCACGGAAAGTATGGACAGTTTGTCTGGACGCACGAAAAGGGTGTGAAGGAGGAGAACGATGCCCTGTACGTGAATCTCTTCGTGGCATCCGAGTTGAATTGGAAGGATAGAAAGATGGTGATTCGTCAGCAGACCGCCTTCCCGTATGCTGAGACATCTGTTGTAGAAGTAGCCAAGGGTAAGGGAACTTTCATCCTGAAAGTCCGCAAGCCATCCTGGTGTGGTAACTTCACCGTGACGGGTGTAGGTTTTGATGCCGACAGCTATGAGGAGAATGGATTTGTCTGCATCAAGCGCAAATGGAAGAAGGGTGACCAGGTAAAGATTTCGATGCCTATGCACGCTTACATCAAACCGATGATCAATGTGCCTCAGTATGTGGCAATCATGTATGGTCCTGTCCTGCTCGGCATGAAGACGGGAACGGAGGATATGCGTAGACTCATTGCCGATGACAGCCGTTTCGGACAGTATGCCAGTGGAAAGAAACTGGCTCTTGACAAGGCTCCTATTCTGTTGCCGAAACATCTCGACGACATTGCCAAAGACCTGAAGCCAATTCCTGGCAAGCCATTGCATTTTAAACTTGCCACCTACATGGAGAATGCCATCGAAGGCGAGTTGCAGCCTTTCTTCGAAATTCACGATTCTCGATATATGATGTACTGGTTGGCACTTGGCGAGAATGAGTACAAGGCTTATATGCAGAAGTTGGCTGATGAGGAAAAAGCCCGTCAGGCTTTGGAGGCTAGAACTGTGGATAAGGTGAGCCCAGGTGAACAACAGCCGGAGACCGACCATCGTATGGAGACCGATAATTCGGACAAGGGTAATACAGAGGGTATCTTCTTCCGTGATGCAAGGGATGGTCATTATTTCAGCTATCTGATGCAGACCAAGGGAGAGACTAACCTTAGTCTCCAGCTCAAGTTCTGGGGTCAGGATGAATGGCGCACCAGTGAGTTTGACATCTATATCGACGACCATCTTCTCACGAGTGTAAACAATAGCCATCGTTGGCGCACCACTCAGTTTAAGACCGTTGATTATGCCATTCCTTCAGAGTTTGTTAAGGGCAAGAAGGAAGTAAGAGTGAAGTTTGTGGCTCATAAGGGCAAGCAGGTAGGACAGATTTATGGTGTGAGACTTGTGAAGAATTAATTGATGAATTTATTTTTAGATTTATGCTTTTATATAAAGAAAACAGTTCATATTGATGAATTACAAGATTGTTGTGAAACAAGTTTTAATTGTTTACGAGAATGGTGCATAGTGATATGCGCCATTTTTTTGTGATGTTATATTACTTTTTCTTCTTTATCATAAAGTGCAGGAAATGTGATAGTTGCGGTGTGTTGTAACAAGAGTGAAAACATTTGGAACATCAAGAAAACACGTTCTCATGACAGTTTTCTACCTTTGCAGCCGTGTTCTTTAACCAAGAAGTAATAACACCTAGAAACAAAGGAACAAACTTAATTAAAATGATACAACATGATTGAACAAGTGTTTACATTTAAACGGACAGCAGCTCTATGCCTCGTGGGAGCCTTCTGCAGCTTGAACGCACAAGCCCAGAAGATTACCGTGAAGGGTAGTATTGTTGACGGCACAGGAGAGCCTCTGATTGGTGCTACTGTGAAAGTGAAGGGAAATGCAACTACGGGTGTCATTTCGGATATGGATGGAAATTTCCAGATTTCTGTGCCTTCAGAAAATTCATCCCTTGTCATTACCTACATCGGTATGGATTCGCAGACTGTTAAAGTAGGTAAGAAAAGACAGTTTAAGATTACCTTGACCGATGACAATACCTTGGGCGAGGTAGTAGTGGTTGGTTATGGTCAGCAGAAGAAAGCCTCTGTAGTCGGCTCTATTGCTCAGACAGACGCGAAAACCTTGAATCGTCATGCCGGAGTTTCATCTTTGGGTCAGGCACTGACGGGTAATCTTCCTGGTGTCGTTACTTTCTCTTCTACGGGTATGCCTGGTGAGGAAGATCCTAAGATCGTAATCCGTACCCAGACTTCTATCAACGGTTCCAACGACCCTCTCGTTCTCGTGGATGGTGTGGAGCGTGCCATGAACACCGTTGACCTTTCTTCAGTAGAGAGCATCTCCGTATTGAAGGATGCTTCTGCCACTGCCGTTTATGGTGTGAAGGGTGGTAATGGTGTCATCCTCATTACTACCAAGCGTGGTAAGGAAGGTAAGGCTGCCGTACACGTGAAGGCGAATGCTACCATGAAGGTGGTTTCCAAGTTGCCAGAGAAGTATGATTCTTATGATACTTTCCGACTTCTGAACAGAGTGGTAGAGCGCGAGCTGAACATCAACAACGAAAGTTCCTGGGGTTCTTACAAGCCAATGGCTATTATTGACAAGTATCGTAACCCTGCCAATGCTGAAGAATGGGACCGCTATCCTAACGTAGACTGGCAGAAGGAACTGTTCAACAACACAGCCATGTCTTACAATGCCAGCGTGGATGTTTCGGGAGGTACCAAACTCGTGAAGTATTTTGCAGCAGTAGACTTTGCTCATGAGGGTGATTTGTTCAAGGACTTCACCAGCGGTCGTGGCTATCAGGCTGGTTTCGGCTATAACCGTATTAACATGCGTGCCAACCTGGACTTCAATCTGACCAAGACCACTCAGTTCTCTACCAACCTTTTCGGTAGTAACGGTGTCCGTCATTTCCCTTGGGATAAGGCGAGCGATTCCAGTGCCTATTGGGCTTCTGTCTATCATGCAGCTCCAGATGCGATGCGTCCTATTTATTCAGACGGTACTTATGGATTTTATGGTCCACGTAAGGCCGACTGTCCTAACTCTGTGATGAGCCTTGCCCGAAGCGGTGTGGAGAATCGTACCAATACACAGATTACCACCGACTTTATTCTTACCCAGAAACTCGATTTCCTGACCAAGGGTCTGAAGTTTGTTGCCAAGGTTTCTCTTGACAATACAATGGTAGAGGAGAAGCGTGGTATCAGCGACCAGTATATGGATCCGCAGATGAAGTGGATTAACCCTGATGATGGCTCAGTTTCCTATGACCAGAGCGAGGATTACCATGAGTCTGTGGCTTGGACCGTCAATGGCGGTAAGGTAAATACGAATGCAACTTATCGCCGTCTCTATTATCTGGCTCAGCTCGACTGGAACCGCAAGTTCGGCAATCATGAAGTGAGTGCAATGGGTGTATTCAACCGCAACGAATATGCCAGCGGTTCTTCTTTCAGACATTACCGTGAAGACTGGGTGTTCCGTGCCACATACAACTATGCGATGCGCTACATGCTCGAGTTGAACGGATGTTACAACGGTTCTGAGAAGTTTGGTCCCGACTATCGCTTCAAGTTCTTCCCATCAGCTTCTCTCGGTTGGACTATCACCGAGGAGCCATTCATGAAGAACATCAAGAAATATGTAGATATGTTTAAGGTGCGTGCATCCTGGGGTCGCATCGGTGATGATTCTACCGGAGGTTCTTATCTCTATTCCGACCAGTATTCCTATGGTGGTAAGACCTATCTGGGTGGTGATAATACTTATGATTCACCTTATACTATATATCGCCTTACCCGTATCGGAAACCCTAACGTGCGTTGGGAGACATCAGAGAAGCGCAACCTGGGTTTCGACTTCGGATTCCTGGGCGGATTGCTTACCGGTTCGCTGGATGTGTTTAACGACAAGCGTACCGATGTACTCTTAACCAACCGTTCCATCCCTTCTTACTATGGTATGAACTATACGGTTGCCAATGTGGGTTCGGTGGATGCCAAGGGTTACGAGTTGAGCCTGAAGGTGAACAAGGCATGGAACAAGAATCTGCGTACATGGGCAAACTTCAATATGACCCATGCTACCAACGAGATTAAGTTTGCTGATGACCCAAAGCTTCAGGCAAGTTATCTGAACAAGGCGGGTTATGCCATCGGTCAGAACCACAGTTACATTGATCATGGTTTTATCCGCAACTGGGATGATCTCTTTGCCGTACCTACCTGGGGTAGCCATGATTCTGAGAAATATACGGGTGATGCCATTATTTCAGACTTTAATGCTGACGGTCAGATTACAGCAGATGACAAGGCTCCTTATCAGTACACCTCTATTCCTGAGAATACCTTCAGTACAACCTTGGGAGCAGAGTGGAAGGGTCTGAGTGTAACGGTACAGTTCTATGGTGTAACCAATGTTACCCGCGAGGTGAACTTCCCAACCTTTGAGCGTGAAACCCACATTGCCTTCAAGGAGGGTTCTTACTTTTCTGCAGCCAATCCGAGCGGCGAGTTGTCTTTGCCACGTTGGACCACAGTGGCAGATGAGGGAAATGCCGGTACCCGTTACTTCTATGACGGTGCTTTCCTGCGCCTGAAGAATGCCGAGATAGCTTATACCTTCAGGGGTGCTTGGGTGAAGCAAATGCACTTGAATTCACTCCGTGTATATCTGAATGGTGATAACCTGCTGCTCTGGACCAACATGCCAGATGACCGCGAAAACAACTTTAGCGGCAATGCTTCTGTAGGTGCTTACCCAACAGTACGCAGATTTAACTTAGGTTTCGACCTGACATTTTAAATGAATCGTAAATATGAAAAAGTTTAATAAAATATATACATTGCTGTTTGCGGCAGCCCTGTCTCTCTCTTCAGTATCATGTACTGATTACCTTGACAAGGCACCGGGCAGTGATATTGCCCCAACGGAGCCATATAAGAATTATACCAACTTTCAGGGTTTCTTGGAGCAGTGCTACAATGACATCCCTGGTCTTGCCTCAACATCCTGGTATCATGGCTGCTGGAACTATGGTGAGGATGAATACTGGCAACCATCAGAGACCCGTATACTCACTACTGCCATCGACCAGGGAAATTATTGGGCATGGGACGAGGTGCAGTATTCCCCATTCCATTCGGGCATCGACCTGAACGCCGGTAATGATGTGAACCGCGATTCCAAGGGCCGCCTCTGGGGTATGTGCTGGCAGGGAATCTATGTCACCAACCTGGGCTTGGAAAATCTGGGCAACCTGGTAGATGCTACCCAGGAAGAGAAGAACCTGATTGCAGGTCAGCTCTATTTCTTCCGTGCATTCTTCCATTTCCAGATTATGCAGTATTGGGGCGGTATTCCATATATCGACTTCCTGATTCCATCTGATGCCGTGTTCAACTATCCGCGCCTCACCTATCAGGCATGTGCCGACAAGGCAGCCGAAGACTTCAAGAAGGCTGTTGAGCTGCTGCCTGTAGATTGGGATAAGACTACCGTGGGTAAGCAGACAGTGGGCAAGAACAAGTTCCGTCCTAACAAGATAGCTGCTCTCTGCTTCCTGGGTAAGAATTATCTGTGGGCAGGTTCGCCGCTGATGAATGAAGTAAGTAAGGAGAATCCTGACTTTAAGAATGTTAACGGATATAATAAGGAGTATTGCCAGAAGGCTGCTGAGGCATTCGGTGAGGCTTTGAAGATCAATAAGGAAACAGGACTTTACCAGCTGTCTTCTTATGATAATTACATGAACATCTTCTATACCTATGATCAGGGAACCAAGATTCCTGGTGAGAAGGAGGCTATCTTCTACGAGAATTCAAGTAACAATAACTGGGTTTGGAATCAGGTGACAGACTACCGTCCTACCAGCCTTATTGCAGGTGGTATCAAGGTTTATCCTACAGCCAACTATGTGGATTACTTCGGTATGGCAAATGGTAAGCCTATCAAGGACATCACGAAGAAGGATGCCGACAGCGGCTATGATCCGGAATATCCGTTCAAAAACCGTGACCCTCGCTTCTACGATCTCTTCATTTATGATGGTGTGAAGTGTGTTAAGAGTGCAGGACAAGATGCAGATGTGCAGTATGCTTCTCTTTATACGGGAGGAAAGTATCGTAAGGCAACACCTTCCAAGGACTGCTTTACGGGATATTGCCTGAAGAAGTTCTGTGATCCATATCGTAATCGATTTGATGACGGTGGTGAGCGTTCTAAGATGATACGTGTGCTCTTGAGTATGATTCGTCTGGCAGATGTTTATCTGATGTATTCCGAGTCGGTGGCTCAGGGTTATGGTTATAAGGAATCAAGCAAGGCATTCAAGCTGAGTGCCGTGGATGCCGTGAACATCGTCCGCAACCGTGCGCATGTGGATAATATTGCTGATGAGTATCTTACCAATCTGGATGGCTTCATGAGCGAGCTTCGCCGTGAGCGTGCCGTAGAGTTGGCGTTCGAGGGACACCGTTTCACCGACCTTCGCCGCTGGCTCCTGATAGACAAGGCTCCTTACACCCAGAAGATGGCTGTTTACTTCGACCGTGCAGCCGACCAGAAGGATGTTGACCGCTACGACGATCCAAAGAAAAATCACGTGCTCAACCTGAAGGAGGAGCCATTGATTACCCGTAAGTTTACTTCAAAGCATTACTGGTTCCCATTCCTGAGAAAGGATGTCAAGATGTATCCTGAGTTCTCTCAGAACCCTGGTTGGGAATAATTAAACAATTCGAGAATTTATTATGAAACATAATATATTTAATAAGAGAATGTCATTGGCGCTAGCTTCCATGCTAGTCGCCAGTGGTGTGGCAAGCGCCCAGGAAATGGCTGACACTACCAAGGTAAACGTGGCTTTCGGTCAGGTTTCCAAGGCCGACCTGATGGGCGGTGTCAGCGAGGTGAATGTCGAAGAGCTGCTGAAAAAGGACTACAGCGCCAATGCACTCAATGATCTTCAGTCGCTCATCAGTGGTTATAACGGAAATGTTTGGGGACAGGGTGCACTTGTTCTCGTAGATGGAGCTCCCCGTGAGGCAAGCACCGTCAATGCCACCGAGGTGGAGAAGGTTACCGTGCTCAAGGGCGCTTCTGCCGTAGTACTCTATGGTGCCAAGGCTGCCAAGGGCGTAATCCTCATCACTACCAAGCGTGGTAAGGTGCAGCCATTGCGCATCGCAGCCACCGTCAATACGGGCATCTATACACCTAAGGCTTATCCTGAATATCTGGGTGCGGCTGAGTATATGTCGCTCTATAACGAGGCGATGACCAATGATGACCCTACACAGCCGCTGAAATACTCTAAGGAGCAGATCTACAATACGGCTGCAGGTACCAATCCTTACCGCTATCCGGATATGGATTTCTACAGCAGCGACTACCTGCGCAAGTTCAACAACCGTACGGATGCTACGATGGAGGTGAAGGGCGGTAGCCAATTTGCCAGATACTATGCCAACCTGGGCATGACCTACAACAACAGCCTGGTGAAGTTTGGCGAGCACAAGAAAGACAAGGATTACTCCTTCCGCGTGCGTTCTAACATTGATGCTACCATCACCGACTGGCTGGGGGCTTATGTAAATGTAGGCATCAACATCTCGGACAACTATCGTGGACGTCCTGAGGACTACTGGTCAACAGCTACCAGCGTTCGTCCTAACTGGTATTCCGGCCTGTTGCCAATCTCCATGATGGATGCCAACAATTCAGCCTTGCAGCAGATGATAGCAGGCTCAAAATTCCACGTGCTCGATGGTCAGTATCTGTTGGGTGGAAACAATGATAACCAGTCTACTTTCTTTGGTGATGCGCTTGCTGCCGGCTACGTGAAGAATCACTCCCGCACCTTCACCTTTGATGTGGGTGTAAAGGCCGACTTCGACCAGTGGGTCAAGGGATTGAGCTTCGAGACAGCTTTCAGTATCGACTACTGGAACAACTACTCTGAGGCTTACAAGCTCGACTATGCCGTTTACGAGCCTACCTGGGCAAATGTGAACGGACAGGACATGATTATCGACCTGAAGAAATATGGTAAGGAAACAAGCAGTACGAGCGAGTATATCGGTGCATCCAAATATTACCAGAACACCACCTTCCGTGCTCAGTTTGACTATAAGAACACCTTTGGCGGAGTTCACAACGTAAATGCCACTTTGGCTGGCTGGGGTTACTCCAAGTCGAATTCCGTGGACGAGAATCATGAGAGCTCATCTGGAGTAAAGGGTTCTTCTTACCACCGCACCACCAATGCCAACCTTGCCCTTCGAGCAGCCTACAATTATGCTCAGAAGTACTACGCAGAGTTTGGCGGTGCTCTGGTTCACGCATCAAAGTTGGCAGAGGGTCATCGCAACGCTCTTTCTCCATCAGGAACATTGGGCTGGAGAATCGGTCAGGAGAAATGGTTCAAGAATGCGCTTCCTTGCTTCGACGATCTGAAGCTGAATGCTTCTTACTCTGTGCTCAACCAGGACATAGATATCTCAGATTATTATCTCTACCAGGGATACTATGATGTGAAGGGTGGCTGGTACACCTGGAACGAAGGTGGTGGAAACGGAACTTACTCCACACTCTCTAAGCGTGGTAGCAACTACGGTCTTGATTTCGTGAAGCGTAAGGAATGGAGAGCAGGTCTGGAGGGTTCACTCCTCAACGGAACCATTAGCTTCGACATGAACTATTTCCATCAGCTCACTTCGGGCTTGCTTACTTCGGGAACTGCTACCATCTATCCTTCATGGATGAACAGTGACGGTTCTTTCATCACCTCCCTGAACTACAATGAGGATTTGCGACAGGGCTTCGACTTCGCCGTAAACTTCAAGAAGAACATCGGCAAGGTGAAGGCACAGCTCGGACTCACAGGTATGGTGTTCGACTCAAAGGCTAACAAGCGTGAGGAGAAGAACGAATATAGCTATATGAACGCACAGGGTCAGGCTCTCGACGTGATTCGCGGTTATGTCTGCGAAGGCTTCTTCACTCAGGAAGATGTGGACCACATGAAGGCAAACCTCGAAAAGACAGATCCTAACTTCGTGCCAAACCATACCTTCGGTGAAATCAAGGCTGGTGACCTGAAGTACAAGGATATCAACGGCGACGGCAAGATTGACAGCAACGACCAGCAGGTGATGGGTAAGTATGGATGGAGTGCAACTCCTTTCTTCTATGGTGTAAACATCACCTTGAACTGGAAGCAGTTTACCCTCTTCATCGCCGGTACCGGTCAGATGGGTGCCAAGGCTTTCAAGAGCAACGACTGGATTTACAACCAGAAGAAATATACCTCTGTGGTTCGCGGACGCTGGACACCTGAGACAGCCGCTACCGCTACCTATCCACGTTTGACAGCCAAGGATAATACCAACAACTTCCGCAACTCAAACTTCTGGATTTACAACACTGACCGCTTCAACCTCAACAAGGTGCAGCTGACCTATGATATGCCAAAAGAGTGGTTTGAGAACAAGGTAGTGAAGGGTATGAGTGTTTACGTATTGGGCGAGAGCCTTCTCACCATCAGCAAGAACCGCAAGTATATGGAGACCAGCTATGGTTCACCACAGTGCCGTTTCTACAACCTGGGCTTGAAGATGATGTTCTAAAGGCTGATGAAATCATATCTTAGATATTGAAAAATTAGACAATAAAGAATTATGAAATTAAGAAATATATTCATGATATTGGCTTCTGCGGCATTGTTGACAGCATGTGATGATGTCTTTACTCCTGCTGCAGAAAACATGAAGGACATCAACGAGATGGAGAATGATCCTATCATGGCCAAGGGCTTCGTGCTCACCGCTTACCGTAACTTGCCAAACTACGAGGTGGGCACAGGTACGGATGTTGCGACGGATGATGCCGTGACGAATGAGAAGGGAGCCAACTGGTCTAAGTATGCCACAGGCTCATGGACCGTTCAGAGTTGGGATCCTACAGGCCGCTGGAACAACGACTTGTCTTCCATGCAGTATTTGTATATCTTCCTGAACTCAAACATTTCGAACATCGGGTTCCTGAAGAAAGCCAATGAGAACAAGCTGATGCAACGACGCCTTACTGGTGAGGCCTACGGACTTCTGGCTACCCATGCCTATTATCTGCTTCGTGCCCATGCCGGATTTGACAATGAAGGAAAGTTGCTCGGCACACAGCTCTTTGACGGATATGTAGGTACGGATGCTGATTTCAATCAGCCTCGCAAGACATTCCAGGAGCATGTGGATTTCATTCTGGAGAACATCGAGAAGGCTGACAAGCTGCTGCCAATGGATTATGAGCCAGTGACAAGCGACGACAAGGTGCCAGCCAAGTATGATGACATCCTGAATGTGCCTGAGGTGACTTCGGTTAAGGATGGCAAGATGGGTATTTATAATAAGGTGATGGGCGAGAATGCACGCCAGTTGATCAACGGACTGATTCTGCGTGCCATCAAGGCTCGTACCCTGCTGCTCGCTGCAAGTCCTGCCTTCCAGGATCCTGCCCAGAACAATGTAACCTGGGCACAGGCTGCAGATGCTGCTGCCGAGGTGGTTGACTATGTAGGCGGTCCGTCAGGTTTGCCTTCTACAGGACTCACCTACTACGACAACGATGCAGAGATGAGTGCCTTGCAGAATGGTTCCAATCCTCCTGAAATCATCTGGCGTGGTTCCAAGCAGACAGACGAAATCAATGATGAGAAGAACAATTTCCCTCCATCACTCTACGGAAGCGGCAGAACCAATCCTACCCAGAATCTGGTAGATGCCTTCCCAGATGCCAAGGGTTATCCTATCACCGATGCACGCAGTGAATATGATAAGAATAATCCATACGCCAACCGTGACCCTCGTCTGGCTAAATACATTATTTATAATGGAGCAACAGCGGGTGTTGATAACAAGGTAATCAAGACTGGTAGTTCTTCGGGCGATGACGGTATCGGTCGCCGTGATGCTTCTACCCGCACCGGTTACTATATGAAGAAGATGTTGCGCATGACAGCCAACTGTAATCCTAGCAACACATCCAAGGTAACCAAGTATAGCTGCAAGGCCCGTTTCACCGAGTTCTTCCTCGACTATGCTGAGGCTGCCAATGAGGCTTGGGGCCCTAAGAACCCTGGCACACATGCTTACTCTGCATACGATGTAATCAAGGCAATTCGTCACCGTGCAGGCTTGACAGACGACACTTATCTCGACGAGTGTGCCGGCGACCAGGCTAAGATGCGTGAGCTGATTCGCAACGAGCGCCGCCTGGAGCTTTGCTTCGAGGGATTCCGCTTCTGGGATTTGCGCCGCTGGAACCAGTTGGACAAGCTTACTTCTGTACAGGGTATTGATTGGAACAACGATACGTTTACCATCTTGCCAAATGTAGAAGAGCGCCATTTCGATAGCTATATGAACTATGGTTATATTCCATATTCAGAAGCATTGAAGTACTCTAATCTCCATCAGAACAAGGGATGGAAATAAACCAGTTAAAAATGATAATGAAAATGAAAAGTTTTAAGTTATTAAATACAATAGGCATTGCTGCCATGACTTTGTTGATGACCGCTTCCTGCGAGAGCGGTAACAAGGAATTTGGATATGACGGAGAAACTGCTGTCTATTTTGCCAATGCTGGTTATGTGCGCACCGTGGAGCTGGGTGAGGATCAGGAAGCTGACCTTACCGACGATAACAACCACATCATCAACATCAAGGCCTACTGTGCCGGTGGTTATGGCAACAACAATGACGTTACCGTGGATTATATATCTGATGCCAGTCTTTGTGATGGCTATAAAATCAATGGCGCTGCCATTCAGGTGATGCCATCCAATTACTATCATATAGAGAACCCTAACCAGTTTGTCATTGCCAAGGGACAGCAGCTGGGAGGCGTAAGAGTGAAGCTTACTGATGAGTTCTTCAACGATGACAAGAGCTATGAGCAGGGCTACGTAATTCCTGTGAAGCTGACCAAGGCTCAGGGAGTTGACAAGGTGCTGGAGTCGAAGAATACTACATTCTGCCTTGTGAAGTTCGTCAATCCTTGGACTGCCACTTATCTTCGTAAGGGTAAGGATGTGAGCAACGGCAAGGAATCTCACCGTGCTTATCCATATATAGAGAAGGCTGAGGTAATCAAGGTGGTGACCAAAGGCTTGTATAAGGCACAGATGACTGTGGAAGTGAAGGATGCAAGTGGCAAAAACCATCAGGTGAACGTGCTGATGACCTTCAACGGTGATGACTGCACCATCTCTTCCGGTAGTGACGGAGTTCAGGTTTCGGGTAGTGGTAAGTTTGTCAAGAAAGACCAGCTTATGGGCGAGTTTAAGCGCAACACACTCTATTTGAACTACAACATCAAGAGCGATGCCTTGGGTACGGTTGAAACCACAGATACCATGGTGGTCCGCAATCGTGGTATTGGATTCCCGATTTTCACTCCTGAGAAGTAAGAACATTTTTAATTTGATATCAGAATTATGAAAAAAATACATAATATCCTCTTGGCCAGTGCAGCAGCTTCCATGCTGCTCACTGGTTGTGTGGAGGACTTCGATACAAGCTACCCTGCCGGCGATAAGCCTGAGAGCGTAGTGATGGACGACCTTACCAGAGGTTATGAAGTTCTGAAGAACTATACGGGCATGAAGCTGGCTGCCAATATGACAGTTGCCGATTTGGAAGCCTCTAGCACTACCTTCTCAACGGTGTTGGAAAACTTCAATGCGGTGAACATCACTGATGGATTTAAGCATTCGGCAGTGGTGGCTGATGATGGAACCGTCAATGCCTCAAAGAACAAAGATATTGTACAGAAGGCTATTGGAGCCGGACTTATACCATGTGGTTCTCTCTTTGCACCTAATGCCTGGAACATGAATGTGATGAAAGAGGCAACTAAGGATACTTGGGTAGATGGTGAGAATGTGGAACTCCATCAGAAGTATGATTTCGAAAGCAGTGCCATCGGTGATGTCTTCGGAACTGACAAGGATTCCAAAGTGGCAAAGGATCCGACAGGAAAAAACGGAAAGTCGCTCTTCAACAAGAAGGGTGCCAAGTTCATCGAGTTTCCTGTGAATCTGCCTGAGGGTGCTTCGCTGTCAACAATCAAGACCATCTCCTTTGATTATTATTCTTCAAATGTCAAGAAGAATGTGGTTATCAGAGTAAAGGTGGGTGACAAAGCCAAGGAACTGAGAAACTTCGGTTTTCCTACCAAGGCTAAGACTTGGGAAACATTCGTGGTGGATTTGTCAAAGGTTGACCTCACAGAAACATTTGATGCAGATGCTCTGAAATCTTCCGACATTTCTCTGGTAATTGGTCAGGGAGCTGTACCTCAGCAGGTTTACGTTGACAATATTGATGTTTATGCTCCATATCAGAAGCCGGGATATTATAAACCTCGTCCAGTAGAAGAGAAGGCTGCTGATGTAAAGAAGGCTATGTTTGCTTATGTTGATTCCGTTATGCAGAACTATGGAGACAAGGTGCAGGCATGGAATGTGGCTTCCAACCTGATAGAAGATCTCTTCTATACCTTGAAGTCTTCAGAGAACATGGTAGCTGATGGTGAGTTCTATCCTAACGACTACATGGATGAAAACTGGGTGGCTGATGTATGCAAGGAAATCCATTCAAAGAAGGCTGATGCCAAGCTGTTCTACAGTGAGGAAAACTTGCTGACGGATGCTGAGAAGACCGAGGCAGCCATTAACTACATCAAGCAGTGGAATGAGGCTGGTGCTAAGATTGAAGGCATCGATGTGAAGCTCGACGTGCCATATAACAGCAGTTCTTTGGCAGATACTAAGGCGAATATCGACAATCTTCTTGCTACGCTGAAAGCTTCAGGCTTGGAGGTACGTCTTTCAGATATGAATGTATATCTGGCTGATGCTGGTGGAACTATTGCCGATCAGAGCAAGGCTACATTCGAGGATTACAAGGGAATGGCTGAACTCTATGCCTATATTCTGAACAAGGCACAGGATGTGTTGGGCGACAAGCTCTATGGTGTATCCTTCTCTACTATCAATCAGGGCACTACGGGTGTAGGATTGTGGAATAATTTCAATCGCCTTCCTACTTACGTGGGTGTGGTTAATGGACTTCAAAAAACTGAAATAAAATGGTAAGAAGATTATTCATATTTATTTTCGGGATACTGACATTCGCAGTGGCGCAGGCTCATGACGGGCCTGCCCTGCGAAGAGTTATCTCGCCATCCCAGCCGATGTGGATTATCCACATTGATACCTGGAATAATCCTGACCCACAGCGCATCATCGATATGGTGCCAGAGGACATCAAGCCATACGTGGTGTTCAACCTGTCGCTCTCTGCTACAGAGGCTACCTGTCCTGATGGCGAGAAGGTGTGTGACTCCTGGATGAAGGTTTGCGCAGAGAACCGTGTCTGGACCATGATTCAGTGTGCCAGTGGTGCTTGCAGTACCTTCGCCGATGACGACATGGAAATCTACGAGCGATACTTCAAGCAATATCCTAACTTTTTGGGTTGGAATTTCGCCGAGCAGTTCTGGGGATTTGGAGAGACGCGCGAGCGTGAGAATGGAACGGTAACCAATCCTTCTTTCTTGACTCGTTTGGATCTCTTTACTAAGATTATGAAACTCTGTCATCAGTATGGTGGCTATTTGGTAGTGAGCTTCACCCAGTCTGTTTATTCTGCCAACATGATGCCTGTGGCTTACATGAAGCGTAATGCGGAGATGAACCGCCTCTTGACAGAAGACAAGGATCACTTCATCTGCTGCGAGAAGTACACCATGAAGAATGGTTTCTTCGATATTGAGAGCAACTGTCTGGGTGCTTATCTTGGTGGATATGCCGGACAGTATGGTATCCGTTTCGATGCTTGCGGATGGTTTGAGGAGACCACCAAGGTGGATGAAAATGGTAATGAGATTAAAGATTCTAACGGCAAAACTTTGTCTAATTACTTCAACGACTTCCCAAAGGCTTGTGGAGCCATCCCAATCTTGGAGCACGTGGCTTTGACTGGTGAGACTGTGATTGATGGTCCTGAGACCATTCCATTGGAGGATTCTCGTGAGATAGCAACCACAAAGACAGCTGATGGCTATACACATCGCAACTGGGGCTGGTACCCTCACTTCAAGAACATCAACATCGATATGTTCCGCAAGATTCTTGATGGAACTATCCGTATTCCTACCCGCAGTGAGGTGATAGAACGCACCAAAATCTGTGTGAAGAATGATGTAACTCCTAAAGATATTAACTCAAGTAAGAACGAGATGGAACCATACGTTTCGCCTCAAGGCTTGTATGATGGTGTATATCGTAATGAGCAAGACTATGGTGGCACTCAGTGGAATGCTGAGAATGCTCCTCTCAACAACCGTTGGTGGTTGAAGAGCACGGGCCGCTATCCAGCCATTCCTGTGGTTTACGACTTGTTGGATGATGAGGCTAAGAAACTAACCGTTGCCGTTACAGCCAAGGATTATGCCAGCAACAGCACTTGGAACAATGTAAATAGCAAGAAGGCTTATCTCAACAAGCTCTTCAAGCAGGAGTATACTGGTGATATCTATGCTGCTCGTCATGAGAATGCTTGGGTTTGCTACAATCCATATCAGTATGATGAGAAGCATGTCAATCTCGTCACTCCTAAGAATGGTCAGAAGTTCTATCGTGATTTCCCTGCTGCCAAGCGCAGTGCCAAGGGTACACTGAAACCTGCTTACAACACTTGTCGCCAGATCAAGATGAACTTGGCTCCTTATTCATTGGTATTTATGCGTGAGAACTCAGATAAGTTGAGCCTCTACATGCAAAACTATCGTTTGGAAGATGGCAAGCGCTATGCACAGGGAAATCCTGCTTTGGCTGATGATGCCAACCTCCCAGAGTATGCTCAGCAGGTGGATACCATCACCGTAGTGGGTGCCACGGCAGAACCAACCTTCTCTTGGAAGGATAATGCCAGCCACTCTGCAAGTACTGTTACCTGCGAATGGAAGAACTCTCAGTTCATCGTTTATGTGAAGCACAACGGTCCTCTGGAGTTGACCATCAATTGTAAGGGTACTTCTACATCGGGCAAGTTGAAGGATTCTGATGTTACCCCTTCTGTTATCGAGATGCCAGCAGTGCCAGAGGCATACGATGGAGAGATGCAGTATGAGTTTGAGAACTTCGACTACAAGAACGTAGCTGGTTGCTATGGCAACGCTTGGTACAACGGTTTCCGTGGATACTATGGTCAGGGCTGCCTGAACCTGGGTACCCAGAAGGGGGCTTCCGTTCGTGGCTACATTCCTGTTACCAAGCCAGGTAATTACAAGGTGGCTATTCGCTATCAGGCTTCCATGGGTGATGCTGTCATTAATGTCATCTGTGGCAATCAGACCAAGCAGGTTACACTGCCAAAGAATGCTTCTTCCAACAAGGAATGGTCGGAAGTGGAGTTTGACATGGATATCGCTGATGTCAAGGGAAATATGACGGTTAACTATGTGAGCGGAAAGAGAGCTGTGCTCGATTGCGTCCGCCTGAACTACAAGGGTGCCTTGACGGGTATCGCTGGTGTAACCACTGATGCCGACCAGATAGACCATGTAGAGTATTACGACTTGCAGGGCATGCGCTTATCTGCTGCCAAGCAGGGTATCAGTATCAAGAAAGTTTATCTTCGTAGCGGTAAGACCTATACGGAGAAGATTTATAAATAACTATTTATTAATAACAATTTTAATTTTTTACAATTATGAACACAACAATTAAGAGTTTGGCTATGGTAGCCGTAGCATTGTTTGCAGGTTTTGGTTCAGCTTCTGCACAGGAAGAGAGTGCAGATGATGGTGTTGAATTGACTAAGGACATGTTCCACATTTGGGATGGTTTAACAAAGGATGCACAACCAACTGATGAGCATGTTTATATGGATTGGAATGTGGGTGCAGAGAATCCAAGTGCTCCAGGTTCTGTTATCCTAGGTACATCTACAGTGGCTGAAAATATCTATGCCGACTTGTCAGACTATCATTACATGGTAGTTTATGGTGAATGTGGCACAAACGAAAAAGGTGAAGTTGCCAAACCTCGTTTCATGTTCAACCGTACCGTTAAGGATGGTCAGCAGGCTAATGGCGGTATGATTGCCATCGAGAACAAAGCTTTTGATGAAAATACAGGTGCCATTGTTCTTGATTTGAAGAAAGATTTGGTTCGTACTGTACCTGATGAAAAACCTACAGTTGATGATTTTGCCCACTTGGTTACTATCAAGGCTTCATGGGGCGGTACTTGCCTTATTTCTACAATCATGCTTTACAATACCCTTCCAGAGGAACTCGGAGGTGAAACTACTGGTATCCAGAATGTCAATGTAGCAAATGATGCAGTGGTTGCAACATTCAACGCTGCTGGTGCTAAGGTAGCAGCCAATGCCAAGGGCCTCGTTATCAAGAAGCTCCAGAGTGGTAAGGTAGTAAAGGTAATGAATAAGTAATGGCAGAATTTCTACTCCTTTTGTGTAACTAGGGGGTAGCCCCTAGTTCTGATGTTCGGCAAGGTATTTGTTGAATCCAGCAGATACTTTGCCGATTTTTTTTTATGTGTCATAACAACAGACTATTATAACAACAGATAATCGTATAACTGATAATTATAACTTAAAATGAAAAGAACAACTTTCTTGCTGTGCTTGCTCTTTGCCTTGTGCATGCAAGTGGTAGCTGCCGAGCATTCCTATACGCAGAAGGCAGTGAAGCAGACTGTAAAAGTGGGTACGTCTACACGAGAAATGTTGGTCTATGTACCAACCGACTTACCCGAGAAGGCTCCTATGGTCATCTCGATGCATGGAGCAAGTCAGGATCCCAATTATCAAATGAACCAGACTCATTGGAACGAGGTGGCGGATACGGCTAAAATTCTGGTGGTTTATCCTAAGGGAAACGGTAACTTCTGGGATATTTCGGGTTCGGGAGATGTCAAGTTTATCGAAACCATCATGAAGACGATGCAGAAGAAATATAAGGTAGACAAGAATCGCATCTATATCTCTGGCTTCTCCATGGGCGGAATGATGACTTATCATTGTATGACCAAATTGGGAACTGTAGTTGCAGCCTTTGGTCCTGTGAGTGGTATCCCTGTCGATTATCGTGAGCCTGTGGCTCCACGCCATGTGCCTATTATGCACATCCATGGCACGGGAGATGATGTCGTGAAATGGGGCGGCGATCCAAACCATGCCGCTGGTGGCTATGGTAGGATTGACGATTATGTCAAGAAGTGGGCTGCTTATGAAGGTTGTGATGTGGATAATCCAGAGGTGATTCGCCCTTATCCTGCATCCATGAGTTATGCAGCTGCCACTCGTACTCGCTATATTAATAAGGTGGATGGTACGGAGGTTACGCTCATCGCCATTGATGGTAAGGGACATTGGCACTCCGACGATCCTAATGTAGTCTATTCTACCCGCGAGCTTTGGAACTTCTTCAAGCAGTATAAGCTCGATCTTCCTGATAATGAAGATTCTAGCGAGGTTAAGGGTGATGTGTTGTTCTCTGATAACTGGGAGGATGAGGTCATCAACGTAGGTGAAGGCGTGCCTGCTGGGTGGAAGCGCATCAATAGCATGAATGATGGGAGCCGCAGCGATGAGAAAGCGAACGGCGCTGCCAATACGGGTGGTGCTCGTATCAAGGATTTCGTGGCTGGTGGTGATTTCAATACAGGATTCTATCTCAGTGCTCGTGACTTCGACCAGTGCAAGCTCTCTTATGGCTTGTATGATGGGCATCGTCTGCACTTGATTCCTGGCAAATATCAGCTTTCTTTCAACTCTTCTTATTGGAATGATGGTTCCGAGAATGGGGCAGTGACCTTTGATGCTGGCATTGTTGGCATAAGCGACAATAAGTCTGTCTTGTTGGAACAGAACTTGGATTCGGAAGGTAACTTGAAGGAGAATGCCAATCAGGTGGTGAAAGGTTCTCTGGCTCACTTCTTGAACTTTACTGTAGAAAAAGAAGGTGACTATGAACTTTATTTCACCATGTCTTCTGGTTGGGCTGCGGTTATTCTTGGCAATGTGAAGATTAAAAAGGCGGATACCAGTACTGGTATTACTGAGAACGCAATCAATGCTTTTGGAAATGGCCATAGCATGACCTACAATTTAGCGGGTCATCGCATCAGCGCTCAGACCAAGGGTATGGTTATCGAGCAGACACAGCTTGCCAATGGCAGAAAGGTTTCCAGAAAGGTTATCAAGAAATAATAAACAGAATTTTATCTATAAATATATATTTACTCAAGTTTCGCATGTAAGCTCCACACGCCCTGAAAGGGCAGAAGCCCCTAGCCCGTTCTTGAACCACATGCGAAAGTTCAATAAATAAGATGACTTTGCGTTTTGCAAGGTCATCTTTTTGCGTTTTTTTTGTATCATAAACCTTTTCTCTTGTAACTTTTGAACAAAAACACGGGTAAAGAATGCAAATTCTTGCTTTTTTTTCTTTTTTCTGATAGAAAAAATATAACTTTGCAGGATAAATAATTCATGTAAATAACAATTATATTACAATCATACGCCAATGAAACGTTTTATGCTCTTTTCAATCTTTTGCTTCGTACAGATGCTGACATGCTTTTCTTATGCCAACTCTGGACGACTTTATACATCCAACGACCTGTCGAGTAGCTTGATTCGATGTATCATACAGGATAAGTATGGTTTCATTTGGGTGGGTACCAATTATGGACTGAATCGTTTTGACGGCTATAAATTCAGTACCTATCTTTGCAATCCTGCCGATACGACAACCATTCAGGACAATGATATCGTAAAACTCTATCCTTACAGCAAAGAGTTCCTCTTTGTGGCAACAAATCGTGGACTCTATAAATATTCCTATCTTACCAATAGTTTCCAGCATATCGTATTGGAAAAGAAAGATGAGAAAATAAGAGTAAGTTCTCTTATTGAGGATGGAAAGCATAATCTCCTGATAGGTACATCCGGGTATGGTGCCTATAGGTTGGATATGACTACAGGTAAAGTTACTCGCCTTTCAAGGAAATCTGCAAATTCAGTGGATGATTTCTTTGCTATGCTGTTCTTCGATGCTGAGGGATATCTGTGGCAGGCTAATCATACAAAGGTGTTGAGAAAATATAAATACGATGGCAAGTCTATCCGACTGGTAAGTGTATATGAACCTAAAGATCTGTTTGGCATCCGTAAATTATATGCCACAGACAAGAAGGGGTTCTTTGTGGCGCATACGGGCGGCATTATGCGCTATGATTATGCCTCGCATCGCTTCTCACGCTACGATTTCGATTTTTCAGCTCATCAGGGGGCAGGATATATCAGTGCTGTTACCTTGGATAAGTATGGCAATTTATGGTTGGGTACTTCGGGAGATGGAACTTTCAAGATACCGCATGGAAGCAGAAAGGCTTATCGGGTGGAGTTGAATAACCAATCGTTTATCTTTGATAATGCGCATATCAGCGATTTGCTGATAGATAGAGATGGTAATCAGTGGTATGGATGCTATATGAAAGGACTTTTCTTGTCGAATAATGATAAGAATGTGTTCCATCCGGTTTCTTTGGATGAATTGGGGGCTGGTATGGAAACCATTTCGTCTGTAGTGGGAGTTGCTGACGGATTGATGCTTTTCGTGGTCAAAAATCATGGGTTGTATCTCTTGGATGAGAAGACGGGCAATACCAAGCTACTACAAAGTCCTGCAGGACCAATCAAAGTGTACTCGGATTTTCGGAAGAATGTTTATGTATATGGCCGTGATGGCATTTATGAGTATGATTGGAAGCATCAGACTTACCGGTTGTTGCTGCCTTCCAATGGACTTTCTCTAGATGGTATGCAGGTAGATGCTGCTGGTAATATTTATTTTACGAGCCCGGGCAACGGACTTTATGTATGGAATAGGAAGAGTGGCAAGATGACGCAATATCTGATGGATGATAAGCGTCCACACAAAACCATTTGCAATAACTGGATATCGGAGATCAGGTTAGATTCCCGGGGATGGCTCTGGTGTGCTACAACCAATGGTGTGTCGTGCATGGATACCAAAACCGGATATTTTGACATCATTCTTTCTCGGCCTTTGTTAGAGGGTAAAACGTGCTATTCTACATTAGAACTGTCGGATGGTAAGATTGCTATTGCCACAGAGATGGGGCTTTATCTCTATGACAGGAAAAAACAGCAGACTACCCCTTGGCCTCATTCCGAGAGTATTAGCGGATTGAGAATTTATTCGCTGAAGAAGGATGTCAAGGGAAACCTATGGATGAGTACTGCGCAGGGTATCTGGTGTTATGATAGTAAAGCTAAGTCGTTTTTCTCTTTTGAAAAGGGAAACGGACTCTTGACCAAGGAATATTTGTCTGGAGTAGTAGGTTCTACATCGGATGGGGTTATCTGTTATGGAAACTCCGAAGGATTGACTTATTTTAGGCCTTCTCAGGTAAAGGATTATAATGAGAAAACGTCCGCCATTTATCTGTCGGGTGTGTTGCTTGATGGAAAGATGGCTCCGTTTATCGGAGATGATCTGAGTGTTCCGTCTGATTTCAAGTCGATAGTGCTCAGCTTCTCCCTGCTTGATTATCAGAGCGTGGGTAACATCGTGTTCCAATATCGCATCAATGGGGGCAAATGGATCAGCAATGCGGCTGGAGACAATAACTTCAACTTCACAGGTTTGTCGTATGGACATTATCGTATAGAAGTGCGTACCTATTGCAACGGCAAGTATTCTATGTATAATAAGGTGATCAATCTGGATGTGCTGGCACCTTGGTTTCTTACCGTTTGGGCGAAGCTCATCTATCTCTTCCTGATTCTCGGCCTCACGGCTGCCGTTATCATTGTTTTTCTGCGCAAGAAGAAGAGAGATTTGGAAGAGGCAAAGATGCAGTTCCTCATCAATGCCACCCACGATATCCGTTCGCCGCTGACGCTGATTATGGAGCCTCTGAAGAAACTGAAGGAGCGATTGGGAAATGCTGAGGAATATCAGGCGGATATTGATACCATCGACCGAAACGCACAGCGACTGCTCACCCTGGTGAATCAGATTCTCGACAAGAGACGCCTGGACAAGCATCAGATGAACCTCTCGTGCAGGGAAACCAACCTGGTGGAGTTTTCGCAGGGTTTGGTTTCGCTCTTCACCTATAATGCCAACCTGCGTGGTATTAATATCAGGCTGGAGATGCCAGAGACGCCTGTGAATGCATGGATAGACCGCAACAAGCTGGATAAGGCGATAGCCAATCTGCTGTCTAATGCCTTTAAATATACGCCTAATGGCGGCGAAATCATCTTCCGCATTGAGAAGCAGGATAAGAAGGTGCTCTTGTATGTGATTGATAGCGGCAAGGGATTGGGAAAGAACGATGATGCCAAAACCCTGTTTGAACGCTTCTATCAGGGAAAGAATTCGGCTGATATGCACCTGGGAGGTTCGGGCATCGGCTTGAATCTATGCCGATCCATCGTAAGACTTCATGGTGGCGATGTGACAGCACGCAACCGAGAGGACGGAACGAGCGGTGCCTGTTTCATCATAGAATTGCCTTTGGGAAAAGAGCATCTTAAGAATAATCAGATTTATTCGGATTACGTAGATAGCGGAGTAAAACAGGTGAGAAAAGCGGCTAGCAGAAACTGTAAAATCCTGCTGGTGGATGATGATATCGAGATCTGCCGTTACATCAAGTCGGAACTGAGCGACTGGTATCGCTTTGTAATCTGCAACAATGGCAAGGAGGCTTTGAACCAGTTGCTTTCAGGCGATTTCGACCTGGTGGTAAGCGATGTGGTGATGCCTGAGATGGATGGTATCACGCTGCTTAGGAATATCAAGGGCAATGCCAATATCAGCCACGTGCCTGTCATCATGCTCACTTCCAAATCGGAAATCAGTGATAGGCTAGAGGGTATTAAGCTAGGAGCTGATGCTTATCTGGCAAAACCATTCAGTCTGGAGGAACTTCATCTCACGATAGACAATCTCATCGACAATGTACGTCGCCTGAAGGGTAAGTTCACTGGAGCTCTGAAGCAGGATGACAAGGTGGAGAAGGTAGAGGTGAAAGGCTACGATGAGGAGCTGATGGAGCGTATCATGAAGGTAGTGAACGAGAACTTGAGCGATTCTGACTTCAATGTAGAGAAGATGTGTGATGAGGTGGGCGTAAGCCGTACTCAGCTGCATCGTAAGTTGAAGGAGATGACCGGTGTTCCTACTAGCGAGTTCTTGAGAAACATCCGTCTCAATGAGGCTGCCCGATTGATAAGAGAGCGTAAAATCAACATTACGCAGGTTTCGTATATGGTGGGATTTGCCAATAACAGTCATTTCTCCACTGCATTTAAGAAATATTTCGGTATGTCGCCTTCGGAATATGCGGCAAAATATACTGAGTAAAGTATTTGAAACATTAAAAAAAGTCATTATGATTGTTTATTCGTAATTTTGTAGCGTTAAACGAATAAACAATCATAATGATGAATACAACGAAAATCTTGGCTTTCAGAAAGCCGTTACTGATGAAGATCAACTTTCCATGGTCAAGGCCTCTCTTAGCCTGTTGTTTTGTGATGTTTGCTCTCACTGCAATGGCTGATTCCTTTATCAGCTTCCGACAGCAAGGGGGAGCATTCCCTATTTCCACCGCCTCTCAGATGTCTGGTATCTGTATGGATACTCACGAAAAACAAGGTGTGAAAAGAGCAGCGGAAGACCTGCGTAAGGATATCTATACCGTGTCGGGTCGTTCACCCAGAGTGTGCTGCCAGGGCGAGGATGTGGTGCGTTATCCCATCCTCATTGGCACATACGGAGTGAGTGAAGCTATTACTCGCCTTGCCAAGAAAGGCATCTTGCCAGAGCGTTCGCTCAAGGGCAAGTGGGAGAGCTTTGTCATCAAGACCATTGATCATCCTGCCAAGGGTATGGAGCGTGCCTTGGTGGTGGCTGGTAGCGATATGCGTGGCACCATCTATGGCATTTACGAGATTTCCCGACAGATGGGGGTGTCGCCTTGGTATTGGTGGGCGGATGCGCCGATAGCCAAGCATGAGGAGGTCTTTGCCAAGCCATGCTCTGTGGAGAGTGGAGAGCCGAAGGTGAAATATCGTGGTTTCTTCATCAATGATGAGTTCCCTTGTATGACCACCTGGGCTAGAAATAAGTTTGGGGGCATGAACAGCCAGATGTATGCCCATGTCTTCGAACTCCTTCTTCGCCTCAAGGCAAACTGCCTCTGGCCTGCCATGTGGGGCTCGTTCAAGGAATACAAGCCTTTGGTACCTATCTTGAAGGATGAGAACGGACTGTATGAGGGCAACTGCTTCAATGAGGATGATCTGGAGAATGCCCGACTGGCTGATGAATATGGCATCGTGATGGGTACCTCGCATCATGAGCCGATGCAACGCTCGCAGCAAGAGTGGATTCGACATAAGAAGAACTATGGCAACGGTGAATGGAACTGGTTGACCAACAAGAATGCCATCAAGCGTTTCTTCCGAGAGGGAATCGAGAATAGCAAGGGTTACGACAAGCTCGTGACCATCGGTATGAGAGGTGACGAAGACCGTCCGATGACCGATGCAGGTAGTAGAGAGGCTAACTTCCGGCTGATGGAACAAATCATTTCGGAACAGCGAAAAATCATAGCTGATGTCACCAGGAAACCAGCCGCCGAGACCCCACAGGTCTGGACACTCTACAGTGAGGTGCTCGATTATTATGACCAGGGACTCAAGGTGCCCGATGATGTCATCGTGATGCTTTGCGATGACAATTTCGGTCATGTGCGCCGACTTCCTGATAGAAAGAAAAATTTTCACAAGGGCGGCTATGGTATGTATTATCATGTAGGCTATTATGGTGCCCCAAGAGCCAGCAAGTGGCTCACCATGTCGCATATCGCCGAGATGTGGGAGCAGTTGCAAGCCACTTATCAACATGGTGTGGATAAACTCTGGATGCTCAATGTCGGTGATATCAAGCCCCATGAGTTTGCCATCGACTTTTTTATGAACATGGCATGGAATCCCGATGCTTTCGATGCCAGCAACCTGGAGCAATATGCACAGGGATTCTGTGCCCAGCAGTTTGGTGATAAAGAGGCGAAAGAGGCTGCTCGTCTCTTGATGAGCTATGGAAGATATGCGTCTAGGGTGCAAGCCGAATTGCTGGATGACAAGACATACAATTTGCAGACGGGAGAGTTTAAGGGCGTACGGGATGAATTCCTGGCCTTGGAGGCACGAGCCCTGCGTCAGTATATCACCCTGGATGAGCCTGCGAAGGATGCCTATCAAGAGTTGGTTCTCTTCCCAATACAAGGCATGGCTAATCTTTATGATATGTATTACTCTTTGGCGATGAACAAGCAACTCTATCGTGAGGGACGTATTGAGGCTAATACATGGGCAGATAGGGTGGAGGAATGTTACAAGAGAGACTCCTTGCTCTGCGACAATTATAATCACCATATCGCCAATGGCAAGTGGAATCACATGATGGATCAAGTGCATATCGGCTATCAAAACTGGCATGCCCCGCAGCATCAAGTTATGCCTATGGTATATCGCATTCAGCAGAGTAGCCCTTTTGCCGTTACGCAGCCTAGTACAGGCTACGTGTTCGAGCAAGATGGCGGCATGGTGGTGATGGAGGCAGAGCATCTCTTCTCACTGAAACCTGCTGAATCAGAGAAGTCGCAGTGGAGACTCATTCCAGGTTTAGGACGGACGAAGTCGGGTATAGCTCTCTTCCCATATACCCAGCCAACAGCAGGAGCGTATCTTACCTATAAAATGAGATTTAAGGCAGATATGGATTCGGTGGATGTACATCTTGTTACCGATGCAGTGATGCCCTTTGTGCTGGGCGGTCATTATGTGGCAGTGTCGCTGGATGGTGGCAAGGAAGAGATTGTAGGGCTGAATCAGAATCTGAACTGGGAGCATAAGTACGACTTGATGTATCCTACAGCCGCATCGCGCATCATCGAGAAGAAGGTGAGGATGGCTGTAGGAAACACGGGGAAGGCTGAACATACCTTGAGGCTTCGTCCTATGCAGCCTGGTATTGTATTTGAGAAAATACTCATCAATCTTGGTGGGTATAAACCTACTCATCTAGGAATGCTAGAGAGTCCTTACGTGAGGTGAGGGCTCTCTTCTACCCCTTTTTTTTGCTACTTTTGCAGCGCAAAACAATAAAATAGACAATAACAAAGAATAAACAATTGATTTTATGAAGAAATATATCTTGTTGGCAGGTATGCTGCTGGGAGTAATCTCCACTGTGGATGCAGCCGAACAGTTTGTAAAGTTTGACAAGGCTTCAGCTGAAAATGCCCTTCTCTTGACGGGCACGAAGGATACCATCCGCTATAGTCCTTCCGACTGGAAGGGAGTGAAGATGGCTGTCGCTAACTTGCGCCATGACTTGCGCAGCGTGACGGGCAGTGAGTATGCTCCCGTCGTGGTGGCTACAGTAGAAAAAAGCGAAATCGCCAAGAAATATCCCAAGCAATCCAAGCTGTTGAAGGGCAAATGGGAGCAATATCTCATCTTCACAGACAAGGGACAACTGGTGATTCTCGGCTCCGACAAGCGTGGTACTATTTATGGTATCTATGAGTTGTCTCGCCAGATAGGTGTGTCGCCTTGGTATTGGATGGCTGATGCGCCTATCCAGCATCATGACCAATTGTATATCCTTCCTGGCACTTATACCGATGGAGAACCCAAGGTGAAATACCGTGGCATCTTTATCAATGACGAGTGGCCATCTTTTGGTGGATGGTGCGGCAACCAGTTTGGGGGCATCAATTCCAAGGCTTATAGCCATATCTTCGAACTATTGCTCCGTTTGAAAGCCAACTATTTCTGGCCTGCCATGTGGGGCTCACGCTTTAACGAGGATGACCCCAAATCACCACAGTTGGCAGATGACATGGGCATCGTGATGGGTACCTCTCATCATGAACCGATGATGAGGGCACATAAGGAGTATGTGCGTCGCAAGGCTGAGGTGGGTCCATGGGATTATGCACAGAATCCTGAGCGCATCGAGAAGTTCTTCTCTGATGGCTTGAAGCGCAACAGCAAGTATGAGAACATCATCACCATCGGTATGCGAGGTGATGGCGATGTGGCGATGGGCAACGGCAAGGACGAGGACAACATCAAGACATTAGGAAAGGTGATTGAGGCTCAGCGTCGCATCATCAAGGATTGCTATGGCAAGCCGGCAAGCTCTGTGCCGCAGCTTTGGGCTATCTTTACCGAGGTGCAGCGATACTATGATGCTGGTTTCAACGTACCTGATGATGTAACCCTGCTCTTCTGCGACAACAACTGGGGCTATATCCGCCGTAAGGGTACTGCCGCAGAACGCAAGCGCAAGGGTGGACTGGGCTTGTATTATCACATCGACATGAATGGTGGTCCTTGGAACGACCGCTGGGTGAACACCACAACCATCCCGAAACTCCGTGAGCAGCTGCATGAGGCATACGCCAGTGGCATCGACCGTATCTGGATTATCAACGTGGGCGACTTGAAGCCGAAGGAGGTGCCTATCGACTTCATCATGGATTATGCATGGAATCCAGATGCCGTAAAACCTGGTGATGAACAGCCATGGCTGGAACGTTTCTCAGCAAGCATCTTCGGCGAGGAATATGCCAAGGAGATTGCCGACTTGATAGCCAAATACAGCAAGTATAATCTCCTTAGGAAGCCTGAGGCTCAGGTGCCAGGCTTGTTTAATGAGCATGAGATGCTGGTGATGTCACAGCGTTGGCAGTCGCTGGTGGAAAGAGCTGAGCTGTTGCGCAAGCAGATGCCTAAGGAGAAGCAGGATGCTTTCTACCAGTTGGTTTATTATCCAGTGGTGGCAAGTGCTGGTGTGGCAGAAATATACAATCATGCCACCATGGGTGACAGCCTCGGTGTGGAGGTGTTGATGAAGAAAGACCAGCAGTTGAGCGACTATTATAATAATGTGTTGGCTGGTGGCAAGTGGAAAGGCATGATGATGGACAATCACATCGGCTATACCCAATGGTCTATCCCTGACAAGAATCGCAATCCGATGACCTTGGGTATGAAGGTAGAGCATCCGTTGAATGTACCTGTTTCCACCACGGAGATTGGCATTCCTGCCTATCAGTACAGCCGAATCAAGGAAGGCAAGAATGCCAAGTGGATATTCCTGCCAGACTTGGGCAGAGGTAAGGGATGCATGGGCATCGACCATGTGATGGCAGCAAGTGAGCCGGATGGCAAGGGTGCGTCGCTGGAATACGATTTCGAGCTTTCTTCCGATATGCAGCAGCTTTCCATCGCCCTCGGCATTCTGCCAACCCAGGATGTCTATCCAGCTCGTGGTCTTCGCATCGGTGTTCAGATAGACGACCAGCCCTTGCAGATTGTGGATGCTCGCGCAGGATTTGTGGATACCTTTGCCGAGTACACTCCTCAGAATCTCGCCGTGTCAAAGGTGTTGAAACCATTGCCTGAGCAGCCTAAACTGGTTTTGAATGGTTGGTGGAAAGGAAAACGACAGCTTAGAAGAGACGAGGTCTTTGACAACCAGCGTTGGTTGGCAGCTACGTCATCATCTGCAGTCAAGGCTGGCAAGCATACGCTTCGTATCGTGATGATAGACCCTGAGATTGTCTTGGAGCAGGTGGTTATCAATCCTGACAACAACAGATACAGCTATTTCGGGCCAAACTTGTAGGTATAATGTCTTAAATATGTTTTTCTGAAGACTTTGAAAGAGTCTTGGAACATGAAACAAGGTTTTGGGAACATATACCAAAGCCTTGTTTCAATCTATTTTGTAAATTTGCAGCCGAACTGTAAAAAGAAGTGTTTTGGTTTAGAAAATGATTTTTATATGACACATGTTAAAAGAATAATTGAGATTACGATATATACCAAAAGATTACTTTTGGTTATAGCTTTTGTACTTTTTAATCTTTTTGTCCTCATGGCTCAGAGTAATGTTTCAAAAAACATTAACTTGCTTTCTGTTGATCAGTCACACAATTTATTGCGAGTTGGTGACGAAATGCTAGGGAAGGAATTGGTGTGGTGTGATGATATATGGAATTTAAAAGGTGCAGATGTCTTGGACGATAGCATTCCAGAGAAAATCTCAGATTTTGGAGAGTCTGTTACTCGATTAAGATGTGGCAATCGTTTTTGTTATCATTCAGAGAATGATAGCTTATACCAGATTGGGCATGTTAATAATCAACTGCTGATGTTTTATTTGCAGCCAGAGTGCTTGTTAAGGTATCCATTTGTCTTGAATGATAGCTTGCAAGGCACATTCTTTGGTAAGGGTTTATATTGTTATCGTTTAGCTGTGGCTACGTATGGTACGTATCATACAAAGTTTATGAAGGTGGGAACATTGTGCCTTCCTGATGGTACAGAAGTGTCTGGTGTTGGACTTGTTCAAACAGAAAGAGTTCTTTTGACAAAGACTTACCCTGCAATTCAATCATTCTTGCGTGGGGATTATTTTTATAAAGACAGCATTATGGCACATTTCACATCGGGCAAAGATGTAGAGAAAGAAACGGTTCAAAGACTATATGTACGAGGATACCGCTATCCTGTGGTTGAGGCATATAGTAAAAGAAGATGTTCGGATGATTCTCTCATAGTTAGAAGGCTTTTCTATTTTCCGATGGAGGAACAGGTCAATTTGCCATTAGACGAGAAGAATATGGCGATAAGAAAAGAGCTTCTGGACCTAGATGGGGATTTAAAGTCTTTGCAAAAATTGGACCTTGATAAAAAAGAAAATGACAACTTCAAGCAATATGCTTTCTATTATGATGTTTCAACGCGACAAGCAAAATTATCGTATGAATGTTTGCATGATGTTGGGATGACTATTGTATTGTCTGATAGTCAGGGACGCATTTTTAAAAGAAGAAACGTGCATGAGTCTGAAGTTAGTCTTACTTTTGATTGTAATGGATTACCTACAGGACAATATTTGTTACGTGTCAATATAAATGAAGAGACAGCTAAACTAGAAAAGTTTAATATAAAATAGCTTGCTTTATGAAGATAACTAATTTTTCGCTTATTATGGTTGCCATGGTATTGATATATATGATGGCACAGCCTGTTAGCGCCCAAGAAAAAATGCAGGATGACTCAGTAGCTTTGGTTAATGCGAATTCTAGTAGTGAACCATCTTTGCGAGTTTCTATACCAGCCTCTCCACAGGCATTGGCATTTCAGCGTGTAGGCGAGTTTGATGTGAACAATTCCTCTGGCATTCCTGATATAAATATACCATTATTTGAAATTGATCATTTTGGCTATAAAATCCCTATGTCACTTCGTTATGAACCTTTACCATTCAAGGCAGGGTATCATTATGATGTATATGGCTATGGTTGGGCTTTACAGGGAAACTCTTGTATTTCACGTACGATAAATTCACAGCCAGATGAGAGCTTTGATTTCAAGCTGTCTAAAGATTTTATGAATAAATATATTGGGAATGCCGCTTATAGCCTTAATTCTAACAACTGGGAGTATGATAACTTTAGCGTCGTATTACCAGATGGGTCTAATTTTGATTTTGTCATTCAAAATTTAGGTAATGGTGCATACGGTTACAAAGTATCAAATGGCAGATCTGTAAAAATTACTTTTCAGAGAAGTCTTGAATCTTTTGTTATAATTGATGAAGATGGAGTAAAGTATACTTTTGATGTTATTGATTATACACGTGGGGTAAGTCGTCCTGTGACTTGGAATCTGAGTAGGATTGATTTGCCTTATTCTGATATTCCTATTCTATTAACTTATGAAACCATACTTAATACTAACTATGCGCAAGTTTTAGATACGCCATATCTTTATTTGTATCATAATCATAAATATGCTGGCAATTATGCAGGTGAAGTACCTGATGAAACAATCATGAAGCATGGGAAGGTAGCTGGAACTGCTTCTAAATATGATATGAAATTGCTGACAGGAATATGGTATGGTCCTACTCATATAGCTTTGGATTATGTATATGGTTCTAATCAACATGGTTACAATCATCTAAAAAGAATTACGGTAAAGGATAATGCTGTTGTAAAAAGATATTTTGATTTGTCCTACCAAAAGGAAACGGTAATGTCCTTCCAAGATTCAGTGGCTCTGTTGAAGAGTTTAACGATACATGGCGTAGAGGCTAGTCAAACTCCGATGGTATATACTTTTAAATATTCAACTGTTTCAAGAATGAATGGAGTTGATTATTGGGGAAATCTTACTAATCAATTTGTAAACTTTACCATTGCAAATATGAATGCATTTGTGGAAAATGGTATATCATGGTTGCCTACAAATGGATATCCTGCTTATCGAATTAAGGAGAAAGATGCTGCTGAGGCTGGTAATCCTTATACTAAGATTTGTCTGCAAGAGAATAATCATGCTGTTGACCATTGTAGTCCTTCCTCTCCATACTCCCATGGCGTGCTAGTGGAAATGACTTATCCTACAGGTGGAAAAACTAAATTTGAATATGAAAACCATAAGTTTGTTACAGCTCATGATTCTGATGGTAAGTATATTCATACCAAGAAAAAACGTCGTATATATGAGGGTGGTGGATTTAGAATACGTAAAATTTCTAATTATACTGCAGATGGAAAAATAGCTGATGTGATGTCCTATTGTTATGGACCAACATATCGTCAAATAAAGGACGAAAAATTGAATTTGCCTTGCAAGTATAATACGTCTTTCCTTGATACTCATTGTGGTTTCGGAGAACCTGTTGTCGATCCCAATATTTTGACATTTAGCTCTTTTACTGCGTATCAAGAACCTACGAAGATACAATATATGCTTACAGGGTTGAGTGAAGAAGGAAGGCAGGAAGCATTTCCAGATCCTTTTTATACATTTGATCCTCATAAGACAAATCTTCCGACTGAAAATTGGCGTTGGGAATGCACATTCTCTGCTTTAAATTTTCGTTCTTTGTTGAATGGACGAAAAGCCGTAGTCTATCCATATATTACGGTATATGATGGAGATGTATGGAGTGATGAGAGTAAAATAGGGCAATGTTCTGGTATGACAACCTATAAATATTATGTTTATGATGATGAGCGTTATCAAGATTCTACCTATTTTGAAGCTCCAAGGTACTTTGGAAAGGTGTTGGCAAGTGAAGAAAAAAAATATAAGTGGAACCAGTTGTTGGAAAAGACGGAATATGAACTCACTGATGGCGAATTTAAAGTGAAAAATAGGGAAACCTACCGCTACTCAGAGTTTGAAAATTATGTAGAAGGATATGTTGATGCTCAAAGACAGCCAGTTGATACTTATGATTTTTATCATACTATAAGAGAAATGATGGCAGAAAAAGGAAACTATTATGGATATTCAAAGTTAAGTAATCTTAGACAAGAATGTTACTTGCCTAATGGTATGTTGTTGAATAATGAAACTTATGCTTATAATGCGAATTTGATACTTAATAGTATAAAGAAAGGCGAAAAAGAAACGACAATATCATATCCCATAGCAAAGGGCGGAAGTGTGCCGATTGTTCAGAAAATGTTAGAGCGAAATATGCTAAAAACTCCTCTTCAAACAATTGTTGCAGAATATGGAGATGATAGTTCTGGTGAGAAAGTTGAGTACAAGGAATATTGCGTAGGCAATAAAAATGTAATTTTACCTTCTGAGGTAAGTGCATTGTGTGCTTCTCCATTAAATGATAGCACTTATTTTGTCTCAATGGATAGTGTCATAAGTTATACCCTTAATGGTCATTTGCGTGAAATCATAACCAAAGATGGGGTGCATACTGTATATTTGTGGGGTTACAATAATCGTTATTTGATAGCTGAGATTGTGAATGCAACCTTGAGTGAAGTGACAAATGCTGTGCAAACATTGTTGGGAATGGATATCGAATCTTTAGAAAGTAGTGATGCTTTTGATGAAAAGAAATGGATTCTTTTAGGACAACAACCTAGTCTTTCTAAAGCCATGGTTACTTCATTCACATACTGTCCGTTGGTGGGAATTACCTCTCTGACAGTTCCTTCTGGTAGAACAGTCTATTATCGCTATGATGGGTTGGGAAGTCTGATAGAGGAATATGATTACAAGAATAATAATGTAGCGGATGAGAATCATCGCACGTTGAAGCAATATGAATGTCATTATAGTAATGTCTTAAAGTAGAAAATATGGAGCAATTAAAATGTTTGTTATCTCTCCTGTTGGGCTTGGTCTCTTCAACGCTTTTCGCCCAGGAGGTAGTAGACTATAGTTATGTCAAAACACGTACTTATGCCTCTGCTGATGGTAGTAAGGTGTTGGAACATGTGGATTATGACAATGGACTTGGAGACATGCTGTTGCAGGTTGAGCTTGGTGCTTCTCCTGGTGGTAAGAGCATAGTCTCCTATATGGAGTATGATAACCAACGTCGTCTTTCTAAACGTTGGTTACCTGTGGCTGTGTCTGGGAATGGTATGTTGGGCGGAGAAACATTGAAGCAAATTGCTAATGAATTGTACTCTGATGCCTTTCCTTATCAGGAGACAATTTATGAATTGTCCCCACAAGGTGATAAAATCAAGGAGTTTAATCCTGGCTCAGATATGCGTAGTGCTGGTCATTACAATAAGTATTCTATGTTGACAAGCATTGCTGGTAATGATTCTTTGTTTTGTAAGTGCATACGTTCTGTTGGTGATGAGCTTTACGAGCAAGAAAGCTTTTATTCTCCTTTTAAGGTGATGCGCCATGAAGATGAGGAAGGTAACAGTGTGCTGGAATTTTATGATGCGAACGAAAAAATGATTTTGTCGCGTCTTCAATCTGGTAACAAGTATCTTTCCACTTATTATGTCTATGATCAACTGGGCAATTTAAGTTATGTCATTCCCCCCGCTTTGTCAGATGATATAGGACAATATTTGGATGGGGATCATGTGTCAAATACAGAAGCGTTTAGGAAATATGTAACGCAATATAGGTATGATGGTTTCCACCGTTGTATTTACAAGCGCCTTCCTGGATGTGAGCCAATATATTATATCTATGACAAGGCAGGCAACATGATTTTATCACAAGATGGCAACCAACGTGAACGTGGAGAGTGGAGTTTCTCTATTCCTGACCGATATGGACGTGAGGCATTGAAAGGTATATGTAAAAATACCTTTGATTACCAGTCTGAGCCTTTGCTTGGACAGATAGTTTGTGCTATATATTATAATACCGAAGAATATGCTGCTGCATTGGGTTATAAAATAGAGGGCATAGAATTACAGAAGCCACATGTAATGGATGTGAAAATGTATGACGATTACCGTTTTGTGGGGTGCCTTGGCATTCCAAGTTCTTTAAGATATGAGCAACCAAAGGTAGGATATGGCGTGGCTTGTTCCCAGAGTAAAAATATGCAAACAGGTCATGTAAGAAATATCTTGGGTGCTGGGGCTATCTTCGAAGCATACTATTATGATGAACAGGGACGAGTAATACAAAAGAAATCAACGACGAACAAGTATGAGGATGATGATTTCTTTTCGTATGATTTGTTGGGCAATGTATTGAAGCATCAACGAAACCATCTTGTTGATGGTAAGTTGAAAATTGAGGAGTGTTATACTTATTCGTATGACCATGCTGGTAGGCTGTTGAGTGAGGAACACCAACTGAACAATGGCCGCAAAGTATCATTGGTAGAGAATGCGTATGACGAGTTAGGACGTCTTAGTTCGACAAAGCGTAATGGTAATGCTTCACTAATGACAACCTTTGCCTATGATGTTCGCTCAAATCTGACCAACCTTCATACATCAAACTTATTTGATGAAAAACTGTATTATACCGAGGAAGCTCAGGGCAATAAACCTCGTTTCGATGGTAACATCTCTGGCATGGAATGGACGACAGGAGGAAAAGCTAGAGGCTATAATTTCGAGTATGATGGCTTTTCCCGTTTGTTGAAAGCCAATTATTTGGAGGAAGGAACAAGAAGTAAGCACTATGATACGAGCTATTCGTACAATAAGTCGGGAAACATAACTCAGTTAATTCGTCGTGGTCTTCAAGATGGAGGAAGTTATGGATTTATAGACCGATTGATTATTAATCATGATGGTTATCGATTGAAACGAGTTTATGAAACCGTAGAGGATCCAACTTATGCTGGTGCCTTCAATTTTGTGAAGGGTCCCAAGGCGGGAATTGAGTATGAATATGATAAGAACGGCAACTTGGTGAAGGATATCAACAAGAAAATTAGCAAGATTGAATATAATTTGCTAAATTTGCCTCAGTTAATCATTTATGAGAATGGTAACAGGATTAGCTTCTCTTACGACTTGAATGGAACCAAGCGAAAGGTGGAGTATACCTCGGTAAGTCCAGCCAACAAGCATATAGTGGAATATATAGAGAATATGATATACGAAGATGGAGTTTTGAAGCAACTGTTAGTAGATGGTGGATATGTTTCTTTTGAGGAAGCAACTCCTACTTACTATTTTTACCTGAATGATCATTTGGGTAATTGTCGTGTCGTGGTTAATCAGAATGCACAGGTGGAGCAAGTGAACCATTACTATCCTTATGGAGGACTTATGGCTGAAAGCACAGGTCAGGAAGTTCAGCGTCGCAAATACAATGGTAAGGAACTGGACAGAATGTTCGGCTTGGACTGGTATGACTATGGAGCAAGATGGTATGATGCAACTCTTGGGTTATTTGTGAGTGTGGATCCTTTTGGTGAGGTTGATTACAATCTAACTCCTTATGGCTATTGTGGTGGAAATCCCATAAGCAGAATAGATAAGGATGGGCAGATATGGACAAATGTGGGTGGAGCTGTAGTTGGGGCGGCTACGGATTATGTTAGTCAGGTTATTTATAATTCTGTAAAGTCTGGTAAGTTTTCCATGGATAGTTTTACGAATGTGGATGGTCGTTCCATAGCTCTTTCTGCTGTAGCTGGTTTTGTTTCAAGTGGTGCTTCTGCTATTGGTGCATCCGTAGGAAAGACTGTAGTGGCAAGAAGCGGTAGTAAATTTGCTGGTAAACTTGCTAAAAGAATGGCAGAGGAAGCTACGGAATTTTCTGCTAGTATGATTTCTGCACAAGGTGATGTTGGAAAAGCTTCTGCTCAATATAGCTTTGGAAAGTTTAATCAAATGACAAATAAGTCTATATCTGTTGTAAAGTCTAATAAAGAAATTAAAAATGAAATACAAAAATCAACCAATATGAGAAAGCCATTGACTCAGCGGCAGAATAGGGCTTTAAGGCGAAGGGCTAGCAAAATACGAAAAAAGACAGTTAAAGCAAATAAAAATGCTAAATTATTCAATGGAATAAAAACGGTGACATTGAATCTTGGTTATGATTTTTTTGATAAATCAATAAACAAAAAATAGTATTATGAGGCATTTATTTGATAAGATGTATGAACACTTTCGTTTTGGGGTATCTAATTTCTTGCGTTTTATCGTGAGTTTTGTTTTGTTTGTAGTCTGTTACTCTATAATATATTTTCCTTCATGGTGCCAGGAGGAAGCTGATAGGGAAGAACTTAAAAAAGAACATTTGATAGCTAAGGGAGTTGTTTCTGATATAAATAGCAAGTATAATGAAATGACATATTTTTTTGTGGTAAATGGTAAAAAATATGACGGAAATTCTGGCTATAGTGAATGGTCTGAGAAATATGGTAGAATCCCTATAGTTGGTGATTCTGTGTCTGTTTGTTATAAAAAAGATAACCCAAAGGTAAACATGCTACTTGAATATTTGAATCATGAGTATGTGCTTATACGTAAATGGGTAAAAGTTTTATATTTAAAGTGGGCTCAGTAATTAGAATACATAGGTAACATGTGGGGAAGTGTTTTTCCCTTTTTAAATTGTTTCTTTTGTACGTAGTGCAACATCCTGCAAGGTAAAAGGAACATGGCGAAAAGCTGTGTTCCCTTTTTTTTGCTACTTTTGCAGCGCAAAACAACAAAATAGACAATAACAAAGAATAAACAATTGATTTTATGAAGAAATATATCTTGTTGGCAGGTATGCTGCTGGGAGTAATCTCCACTGTGGATGCAGCCGAACAGTTTGTAAAGTTTGACAAGGCTTCAGCTGAAAATGCCCTTCTCTTGACGGGCACGAAGGATACCATCCGCTATAGTCCTTCCGACTGGAAGGGAGTGAAGATGGCTGTCGCTAACTTGCGCCATGACTTGCGCAGCGTGACGGGCAGTGAGTATGCTCCCGTCGTGGTGGCTACAGTAGAAAAAAGCGAAATCGCCAAGAAATATCCCAAGCAATCCAAGCTGTTGAAGGGCAAATGGGAGCAATATCTCATCTTCACAGACAAGGGACAACTGGTGATTCTCGGCTCCGACAAGCGTGGTACTATTTATGGTATCTATGAGTTGTCTCGCCAGATAGGTGTGTCGCCTTGGTATTGGATGGCGGATGCGCCTATCCTGCATCATGACCAATTGTATATCCGTCCTGGCACTTATACGGATGGAGAACCTAAGGTGAAATACCGTGGCATCTTTATCAATGACGAGTGGCCATCCTTTGGCGGATGGTGCGGCAACCAGTTTGGCGGCATCAACTCCAAGGCTTATAGCCATATCTTTGAACTATTGCTCCGTTTGAAAGCCAATTACTTCTGGCCGGCGATGTGGGGCTCACGTTTTAACGAGGATGACCCCAAGTCGCCACAGTTGGCAGATGACATGGGCATCGTGATGGGTACCTCCCATCATGAGCCGATGATGAGGGCACATAAGGAGTATGTGCGTCGCAAGGCTGAGGTGGGTCCATGGGATTATGCACAGAATCCTGAGCGCATCGAGAAGTTCTTCTCTGATGGCTTGAAGCGCAACAGCAAGTATGAGAACATCATCACCATCGGTATGCGAGGTGATGGCGATGTGGCGATGGGCAACGGCAAGGACGAGGACAACATCAAGACATTAGGAAAGGTGATTGAGGCTCAGCGTCGCATCATCAAGGATTGCTATGGCAAGCCGGCAAGCTCTGTGCCGCAGCTTTGGGCTATCTTTACCGAGGTGCAGCGATACTATGATGCTGGTTTCAACGTACCTGATGATGTAACCCTGCTCTTCTGCGACAACAACTGGGGCTATATCCGCCGTAAGGGTACTGCCGCAGAACGCAAGCGCAAGGGTGGACTGGGCTTGTATTATCACATCGACATGAATGGTGGTCCTTGGAACGACCGCTGGGTGAACACCACAACCATCCCGAAGCTCCGTGAGCAGCTGCATGAGGCATACGCCAGTGGCATCGACCGCATCTGGATCATCAACGTGGGTGACTTGAAGCCGAAGGAGGTGCCTATCGACTTCATCATGGATTATGCATGGAACCCAGATGCGGTGAAACCTGGTGACGAACTACCTTGGCTGGAACGCTTCTCAGCAAGCATCTTCGGCAAGGAATATGCCAAGGAAACTGCCGATTTGATAGCCAAATACAGCAAGTATAATCTTCTGCGCAAGCCTGAGGCTCAGGTGCCAGGCTTGTTTAATGAGCATGAGATGCTGGTGATGTCACAGCGTTGGCAGTCGCTGGTGGAAAGAGCTGAGCTGTTGCGCAAGCAGATGCCTAAGGAGAAGCAGGATGCTTTCTACCAGTTGGTTTATTATCCAGTGGTGGCAAGTGCTGGTGTGGCAGAAATATACAATCATGCCACCATGGGTGACAGCCTCGGTGTGGAGGTGTTGATGAAGAAAGACCAGCAGTTGAGCGACTATTATAATAATGTGTTGGCTGGTGGCAAGTGGAAAGGCATGATGATGGACAATCACATCGGCTATACCCAATGGTCTATCCCTGACAAGAATCGCAATCCGATGACCTTGGGTATGAAGGTAGAGCATCCGTTGAATGTACCTGTTTCCACCACGGAGATTGGCATTCCTGCCTATCAGTACAGCCGAATCAAGGAAGGCAAGAATGCCAAGTGGATATTCCTGCCAGACTTGGGCAGAGGTAAGGGATGCATGGGCATCGACCATGTGATGGCAGCAAGTGAGCCGGATGGCAAGGGTGCGTCGCTGGAATACGATTTCGAGCTTTCTTCCGATATGCAGCAGCTTTCCATCGCCCTCGGCATTCTGCCAACCCAGGATGTCTATCCAGCTCGTGGTCTTCGCATCGGTGTTCAGATAGACGACCAGCCCTTGCAGATTGTGGATGCTCGCGCAGGATTTGTGGATACCTTTGCCGAGTACACTCCTCAGAATCTCGCCGTGTCAAAGGTGTTGAAACCATTGCCTGAGCAGCCTAAACTGGTTTTGAATGGTTGGTGGAAAGGAAAACGACAGCTTAGAAGAGACGAGGTCTTTGACAACCAGCGTTGGTTGGCAGCTACGTCATCATCTGCAGTCAAGGCTGGCAAGCATACGCTTCGTATCGTGATGATAGACCCTGAGATTGTCTTGGAGCAGGTGGTTATCAATCCAGACAACAGCAGATACAGCTATTTCGGGCCAAACTTGTAGGTGAAACATCGTAAATATGCTTTTCTGAGGGCTTTGAAAGAGTGCTGGAACATGAAACAAGGTTTTTGGAACATATACCAAAGCCTTGTTTCTCTTTTTGCAGTAAATTTGCAGCCGAAACAGAAACGAATGTTTAAGCAGAATTTGAAGTCTAGCAATATAGACGTATAAAATATAACATATAAACAATTTTAATTTTAAAAACTTAAGATTATGAAGAAAAAGTATTTGAAACCAGTAGTGGAGGTGTATGAAATGCAACTCCAGTGTGCATTGTTGGCAGCCTCCGGTGAACATAATGAGGATCAGGAGTATTATCCAGAGGATGATTCTTATTATGATGGTGCGCTAGGATAGGCTTATGTCAGGTAAGTAGATAATAGGTTATTTGTTTATTGGGATTATTAATTAGGAATAGAATAGATTATGAAAAAAATAATACTTTCTGTATGTGCTGCCCTTATGCTTTTCTGTGGGGGGGCATCTGCTAAGATTTCTACTATGAATAGTAATTTCTACAAAGGTTCTGGAGGAGCCACCTATGATAACGAGACTGGTAAATTTGCGTGGACACAGTCATGGGACAACTGGATGAATTTGTTCACAAACTTGACAGGTCAACTTTCTAAATACAAGCATCTGAAGATCAAACTCTCAGAGGCAACCCATGGCTATCGTTTGCTCTTTTATAAGGGCGGTGAGAATGTTCCCAAGGTTATGGCTCAAACTGATACTGATGTTAACTTGGATCTTACAACATTGGAGTTGAAGGCCGGTTGGACCATTGATAACATAGATAGAATCTGTATTGCTGGTTTAGATGCCAATGGCTCCCTTACTATTATGCCAGCTGACGTCACCCTTGCGACAGATGACATTGAGACTCTGACTGTTACCACCACAGTGGATGCAAACTCTGATATTAACACCCCATTCCAGTGGTACAAGGGTACTGAGCCTAGAACTGCACCCGTGGAAAATAACATCGGTAAAACAGGAGTGTCTGTTTTGTGGGGATATTCCGCTGATAACGCTGAGAAAAATGGTTATTTCAATCTGAATGGTTATAGTGCTCTCCTTGTAAAGGTTAACAATTTTGATGCTGCCAAGAACAAAACATTCCGTGTGCTGAGTGCGGACAAAAATAATGCCGTTATAACAATGACAGGCAATGAGACATTGGTTCCTTGCAGCGTCGCTAAGTGTACATCACTGAAGAGTGGTGGATGGGGGCAGAATGTTGAGCAGAAAATCACCTCCATCGACTTTATCGGTGAGTATCAGGCTGTCAACACAGAGTCTCCTTTCGCTATCGCAGCATCCAAGGACTCTAAGGTCTCTTACGACCGTACTTTCATCCAGAACCAGCCATGCACCGTTTGCTTGCCTTTTGCTTTGACGGCAGAGGAACTGGCAAATGTAGGTAAGGCTTATACCTTGTCTGCAGTTAGTGGTTCTAAGGCAACCTTTACCCCAGCTACTGCAATCGAGGCTTACACGCCATACCTCTTGATTCCATCCGCTAGTGGCAAGCTCTTGGAGGAGATTGCTGCTGCCAAGGACATCGCTGATGTTCCTTCTGAGGCTAAGACATCTGTATCTGGAGGCTATTCTTTCGTAGGTACGCTTCAAGCTATGGAGTCTGTCAAGCAGGAGGGTAAGGAGGTTTATGGATTCAGTGCAAGCGATGGCAAGTTTGTTCATGCGGGTGCCAACGCTAGCATTGATGCCTTCAGAGCATACATCTCTGTTCCATCTACGGCTCTTTCTTCTGCTGCATCTCGTTCTATCGACCTCGATTTCGGTGGCACAACTGGCATCAATGAGATTCAGAACGCCCAGTCTTCTTCAGCTGCGGCAACCTATGATGTTGCTGGAAAGCGTGTAGGCAAGAACTACAAGGGCGTAGTGGTAAGCAATGGTAAGAAGAAGATTCAAAAGTAAAAAATAAGAATTCATACAAAATCCTGTTAACGAGGGTGCTTCGGCAAGAAGTACCCTCGTTTATTTCGGGCAAAACTTGTAGGTAAAGATGTAAAAACGGTGTGTTTCTTTTGAAATGCACCGTTTTTTCTTACACTATGGTTGGTTTACCAAAGTATTTGAAACATACAGCAAAGTAAAATGTTGGTTTTATTGCTACCTTTGCGCTCAAAAATAGAAACTAATAATTTAGAATAAACAATGAACAATAAGTTTTTGATTGCTTCGGCATTGTGTATGAACTTGGGCGCAATAGTGAATGCGCAGAATCCAATCATACAAACCCAGTTGACCGCCGACCCTGCACCGATGGTGGATGGGGATACCCTCTATGTCTATACCGGACACGATGAGGATGGGGCAGACTTTTTCTGGATGAACGAGTGGCGTGTGTATTCCACCACCGATATGGTAAACTGGACCGACCATGGTTCTCCACTCGACCTGAGTTCTTTTTCTTGGGCGGATGACCGTGCCTGGGCGGCACAAACCATCAAGCGCAATGGTAAATATTACTGGTATATCTGCGCCCACTCCAAGTTGAGTGGTGGTATCGCCATCGGTGTTGCCGTGAGCGATTCGCCTACGGGTCCTTTCAAGGATGCACTCGGCAAACCTCTCTTTGATAATGGTCAGTGGGATAATATCGACCCTACGGTCTGGATAGATGATGATGGGCAGGCATATCTCTATTGGGGCAATCCTCATCTCTATTATGCCAAGTTGAATGATGACATGATTAGCCTGAAGGGCGGAGTGGACCCTAAGGAAGCCATTGATGACAAACGACAGGTGGGCAGAATCCACATGACCGTGGATGGCTTTGGTGCTCCTGACGTGGAGAATCGTGACTCTACCGTGAAATATAAAGATAATTATACCGAGGGTCCTTGGTTCATGAAGCGTGGCAAGAACTATTATATGCTTTATGCTGCAGGTGGAGTGCCTGAGCATATCGCTTATTCCATGAGCAAGAAGCCTTTCGGACCATGGAAGTATATGGGCGAAATCATGCCATTAGAAGATACGGGTTCCTTTACTAACCATTGCGGTGTTACCGACTTTAAGGGCAAGTCTTATTTCTTCTATCATACGGGTAAACTGGGTGGTGGATTCGGACGCAGTGTGGCTGTGGAAGAATTCAAATATAATGCCGACGGCACATTCCCAATTATCCACCATACTCAGGAAGGAGTGGCTCCTATCGCAACCCTCAATCCTTACAAGCGTCAGGAGGCTGAAACCATCGCTTTCTCTAAGGGAGTGAAGTCGGAGCAGACCGATGATACGGGTGTTTATATCTCTGAAATTCATACAGGTGATTATATCAAGGTACGCGAGGTGGATTTCGGAAATGAGAGTCCGGATGCATTTGCCATCTCTGCAGCGTGCTCTTCGCTCGGCGGTTCGCTGGAGGTTCATCTCGATAAGGAAGATGGCGAACTGGTTGCAAAGTTAGATGTCAGCAAGACTGGTGGCTGGGAAAAGTGGAAGACTTTCTCGGCACAAATGCTAAAGAAAGTGACAGGAAAGCATGATATATACTTCGTGTTCAAGGGATTGAAGGGAAGCAAACTCTTCAATTTTGACTGGTGGAAGTTTGAGAAGAATTTCGTGAACCCGGTTGTTTGGGCTGATGTGCCTGATGTGGATGTAATCCGTGTGGGTGACAGCTTCTATATGGTAAGCACCACCATGCATCTGATGCCGGGTGCGCCTATCATGAAATCGAAGGATCTGGTGAACTGGGAAACCGTGAACTATATCTTCCCTAAACTTACCGATTCACCTAAGTATGACATGAAGGAGGGTACGGTGTATGGTCGTGGTCAGTGGGCAACATCTCTGCAGCATCATCGTGGCAAGTTCTATGCGCTCTTTGCTCCGAACGATAATCCTGGCGGCGAGACTTATATCTGTACCGCTGATGATATCGAGGGCAAATGGACTATCCACAGCCGTATGAAGCATTTCCATGATGCCGCTCTCTTCTTTGATGATGACGACAAGGCGTATGTGGTTTATGGCACGGGAGAGATGGTGCAGCTGAATGCAGACTTAACCGATGTGGTGCCTGGCAGCCACCGCAAACTCTTTGAGCGTGATGCGGATGAAACAGGCTTGCTCGAAGGCTCCCGCATGATTAAGCATAATGGCAAGTATTATCTCCTGATGATTTCGTGGCCACAGGGACACCCTCGTCGTGAGGTTTGTTATCGTGCAGATAAGATAACGGGTCCTTACGAAAAGAAGGTGATTCTGGAAACGGAGTTTGCCGGATTCAACGGCGTGGGACAAGGTACGATTGTAGATGATAAGGATGGCAACTGGTATGGCATCGTATTCCAAGACCGTGGTGGTGTGGGCAGAGTGCTCACGCTGGAGCCATGTACCTGGAAGGACGGATGGCCTATGCTGACCGATGAGAAGGGCAATATTCCTGCCGAGATGCAGAAGCCTGTGCTGGGCTACGATGGCAAGGGACTCGTGTATAGCGACGATTTCTCGAAGGATAAACTGGAATTGCAGTGGCAGTGGAACCACAATCCTGTGGATAATGCCTGGTCACTCACAGAGCGCAAGGGCTGGCTCCGTCTGAAGACATCCCGCATTGTTCCTAACATCTTCCTGGCTCCTAATACCATCAGTACCCGTACCGAAGGACCAACCTGCGAGGGAATCATCAAGATGGATGTGAGCAAGATGAAGGATGGCGATGTGGCTGGTCTGTCAGCCTTCCAGGGTGATGCAGCTTTGCTTTCTATCGTAAAGGAAGGCAAGAAACTCTTTGTGGTAGGTACCAAGGAGAGTGTAGCTCTGACGGATAAGGAGAAGGCGGTGACCGGTGTGAAGCGTGAGGAGGTGTATCGCCAGCCTTTGAATCTGAAGCAGGATAAGGCAACGAAATCAAGCATCATCTATCTGAAGATGAGTTGCGATTTCCGTCTTCATCAGGATCTCGCCACCTTATTATATAGTATAGATGGAAAGACCTGGATTCCTGCCATCAAGGATTTCAAGATGCAGTATGATTATCGCCGCCTCTTCATGGGTACCCGCATCGCCATCTACAACTATGCCACAAAGGCTGCTGGCGGATATGTGGATGTAGATTCTTTTGAGTATTCTAAAAGAAAATAGGTTTAAAGTTTGAGATATTTTTAATTTTGACGGCACAAAGTGATGGAAAATCAAAAAGTTTCCTTATCTTTGTGCCGTTTTTAATTACTAATCAATGCTGATTTTATGAACAGAAATAAGATGATTTTGGGGGCTTGGGTCTTGGGACTATTGTTTCCGGTAGAGATGATTGCTAAGGCAAGTTGCACAGATAATAGCACCCTTCTTTGGTATAACGCCCCAGCCCAGCAGTGGCTGGAAGCTCTGCCTATCGGAAACTCTCATCTGGGAGGTATGGTATATGGCGGAACCACGGATGAGAATATCCAGTTGAATGAGGAGACTTTTTGGAGTGGCGGTCCTCATAACAACAATAGTAAGAAATCCCTGGAGAATCTGCCAAAGGTGAGGGAACTCATCTTCAATGGCAGGGAAGAGGAGGCAGCGGCTCTCATCAACCAAACCTTCATCCCAGGACCTCATGGCATGCGCTTCCTGCCGATGGCAAATCTGCATATCAGAATGCAGAACCAGGGAAAGGCTGAGCAGTTTGTACGCAACCTGGATTTGAAGAGGGCGATTGCCACGACTTCTTTCGTGATGGATGGCGTAAGATATACCCGTACTACCTTTGCTTCGCTGGCAGATGGCGTTATCGTTTGCCACATCAAGACGAGCAGAAAGGGTGCTCTGAATATCGATGTTACCCTGGATTCGCCTTTTGAACATCAAGTTCAGAAAACGCCTACAGGGGTTATGCTGAAGGTGAAGGGACAAGACCAGGAGGGTATCAAGGCAGCTCTTGCTGCCGAATGTGTGGCGGATGTGAAGACGGATGGCACCGAGGCAACCATCATCGTGAGTGCTGCTACCAATTTTGTGAACTATCACGATGTGTCGGGCAATGCTGCCCAACGCAATGCTGACTATATAAATAAGGTGAAACTGATGAGCTATGCACAGTTGGAGAAACGCCATGTGGAGGCTTACCAGAAGCAGTTCGCTACTTCTTCCCTGATTTTGCCAACCGATATCAATGCTTCGTTGCCTACTAACCAGCGCCTGGAGAAATTTGCGGGCAGCAAGGATATGGCGATGGTAGCACTGA